>JGI24721J26819_10001126_pt1 | contig 30119 bp, 27 predicted proteins | sample YelNatPaOPGAMG01_FD_26819 | JGI IMG/M metagenome (IMG submission 26819) | reverse complement strand
GATATGCAGTGTGAGGAGATGCTACCAGAGGTTGCACATTCAAAACTTGCGGTCTTCTGCGATATATTTTGCGATAAGACTGCATTCACAAAATCAGAGAGCGAAAAGATTTTGAAAAGGGCAAAAGACCTGGGATTTGAATTGAAGATACATACTGATGAATTAGCCGATGTTGGTGGTGCAAAGCTTGCAGCACGACTCGGTTGTGTTTCTGCAGAGCATCTCATTTACTCAACAAGGTCCGGGATAAAGGCGATGAAGAAAGCAGGGGTCATACCAGTCCTATTGCCAGGCACTTCCTTATATCTCCAGACCGAAAGGAAACCGAGGATAAAGGACTTTATAAAATATGATTTACCTGTTGCCATCGCCACAGATTTTAATCCTGGAACCTGTATGATTTATTCAATGCCTAAAATAATTGCCTTAGCCTGTATCATTTATAAAATGCCAGTTGATATGGCGTTAATGGGAGCAACAATCAATGCGGCAAAGGCATTAAAAATGGATAATAGAATAGGAAAGATAAGACAAGAATATGATGCTGATATTGTGGTATGGAATATTGATAATTACAAAAAGATTCCATACCAGTTTGGTGAAGATTTAATAAAGATTGTAATTAAGAAAGGGAAGATAATCTATGAAGCAAATAATTGAATGCGTGCCAAATTTTAGTGAAGGTCGTGATAAATCAAAGATTGATCAAATTGTAAAAACGATTGAATCTTCAGGTGTTCAAATCCTTGATGTGGAAATGAATCCTGACCATAATCGGGCAGTTCTTACATTTATTGGTGAGCCCGAAGCAGTCCTTGAAGCAGCTTTCAACGCAACAAAGAAGGCGGCAGAGTTGATTGATCTGACCAAACACAAGGGCGAACATCCAAGGATCGGAGCAACCGATGTTATACCCCTTGTGCCTATCTCCAATATCTCAAACGAAGAATGTATAGAGCTCGCACGAAGACTGGGTAAGAGGATTGCTGATGAACTTGGCATCCCTGTGTATTTATATGAAATGGCTGCGACCAGACCTGACCGTGAGAACCTTGCCAATATTAGAAAAGGTGAGTTTGAAGGTTTAAGCAAGGAAATAGAGACAAATCCTGACCGATACCCGGATTTTGGTCCTCCAAAAATTCATCCCACAGCCGGTGCTACGGTCGTTGGTGTTCGTTTTCCATTGATTGCCTATAATATAAATCTCAATACCAGTGATGTAAGCATTGCCAAAAATATTGCCAAAGCGATCAGGTTCAAAGATGGTGGATTCAGATATGCGAAGGCACTCGGTTTTGAATTGAAAGAAGAAGGCATAGCCCAGGTCTCAATAAATATGACCAATTATTTAGGAACCCCATTATACAGGGTCTTTGAAATGGTGAAACTGGAGGCCCAGAGATATGGGGTGAGTATAAAAGAATCTGAGATTGTTGGACTTGTTCCAGAAAAGGCATTGATTGATACTGCGGTTTTTTATCTCCAGCTCAACCGGTTCAATGAAAATCAAATTCTTGAACATCATTTGAGAGGAACTGCCAAGAAAGAGAGTTTATTTGATTTTTTAAGCCAACTTGCGGATGCTACACCCACACCCGGGGGAGGAAGTGTGGCTGCACTCCAGGGCGCTTTGGGCACTGCCCTTTTATCAATGGTTACCGGACTTACATTAAAAAAGACAGATGATCAGGAGTTAAGAAACTTCCACGGGAACCTCAGGCTTATGGTGAGTGAATTTTATAAATTGATTGAAGAAGACAAGAATGCCTTTGATGGGGTTATGATGGCATATCGTATGCCCAAAGGGACAGAAGATGAGAAAAATATTCGTGCCCGTGTAATTGAAGATGCTTTAAAAAAAGCAACGAAGGTTCCTCTGAATGTGTGTGAGAAGATAATGGGCATCTACCCTTATGCTCAGATCCTTCTAAACAAGGGTTTGAAGACCGCAGTTTCGGATGTAGGTGTGGCGATATATACGCTACATAGTGGTTTTCTGAGTGCACGTGCAAATGTATTTATCAATCTGCCCTCCATCAGTGACACAGATTTTGTGAATTCTACGAAGACTAATATTGAAGAACTGACGAATAAAGAAGGGCTGTTTTACCAGGAACTTGAAAGGGAATTTTCCAGACTTCAGTGATTTTATAGTTGACAAATTCCTAAAATCAATTATAATTTGTAAGGTAGGTAATAATGGAAACAGAGATAATAGAAAGAAGTCGGCAGTATATAAATGAAGGGAAGTATGAGAAGGCACAGATAATTTTGCGCCGTGCACTTGAAGAGGTCCCGAATCGTGCCCAGGTGCTCGAACTATGTGGTGATCTGGCAGTGAAACTTGGAAGGATAAGTGAGGCAATCAATCGGTATGAGCATGCCTTTGAAAATTACACAAATAACGGTCAGTATGCAGAGGGGATAATATGCCTTGAGAAGATTTTAAATCTTGATGAAATGAACGAAGGTGTTCTTTTACGTCTCGTTGACCTCTACCATTTTTATGGTCTGCGGAATGTAGGAATAAAGAGGTTGATTGATTTTGCATCCCGTGCACTAAAAAAGAAGGATGAAGCCCTCTTTGTTTCTACCCTGCGGAAAGTAGTTGAATTTCAGCCCAAAAATTTACCATTAAGACTATCCCTTGCCAAACTCCTATTTTCTGTAAATCGTAATCGCGAGGCAGAGGATGAATTGATAAAATTACGGAGTCTTGCTACAGAAGTAAACGATGAGGCAATACTTAATGAGATTAAAAACCTTTTGCCCAGGACCGATGGTGGAGATGAACTTGATCCAAAGAGCAGGATTGAACTTGGTAATTTATTATACGAGATAGGCTCCAAAGATGAGGCATTGGTTGAATTTAAAAAGGCGGCGGATGACCTGATTCATGAAGGTAAGTATGAAGATGCGATAAATGTTTTGAATCGCATATTAGAGATTGACCCGAACAATAATGAGGCGCTGGCAAAGTTGAAGGAGTTAAAGCCCGGTGCAAAAGCAGAAGAAAGGGTTGAGGTTGAATCACCATCAAAACCAGAAGAAGTTAGCACCATTGACCTCCAGATTACTGAGGAGGAAGTAAAATCTGAAAAACCTACGCCACCGATTGAGGAAACAATATCCGAAATTCAAAGCGACCTTGAGATACTCGCAGATTTAAGCAAACAGATAGAAGGTATCACCCCTATCACGGAAAAAGAACCAGCACCCACTGTTGAACCGGTTTCTGAGGGAAAGCCTGCTGAGGAGACACCAGTAGAACAGGAACCCGAAAAAAAAGTTGCCGAAGTTCCTCCTATTGAAGGGCAGCTCGCAGATATTGAATTCCTTCTAAAAGAAGCCGAGGCTGCACCACCAACACCACGCAATTTTGAAGTGGCAAAGCAATTTGATGAATTCCGGACAAATATCACTTGGGAAGTTGAAGATACAAAGAAGAAGATTGCTCTGGCTAAGATGGCTGTTGATTCTGGTCTTTATGAGGTAGCCCTTTCCTATCTGGAGGAGGAGAAGGAGAAGAAAGAATTCTGGCCTACCTCCTTAGAAATAATCGGGCAGGCATTGATAAAACTTGGAAGATACAATGACGCGATAAAGACCCTGGGCCCGATTATACTCCTTGAGGATATCCCTGAGGATAAAAAGATTGAATTAAGGTATTTACTCGCATCAGGATATGAAGGCTTAGGTGATTTTGAGAACGCTATGAGAGAGATTGAACGCATAATGGAGATCAATCCTGATTACCGGGATATAAAAGAGATATATACCCTGCTCGGTGGTAAGATAGAGGTAACAGAAGAAGAGCCTAAGCCAGTGGTTGAAGAAGAAATAAAAGAGGTAAAAGAAGTAGTGGAAGAGGGTATGGCAACAGAATCTGCTTTTGAACCAGGTCCAGATTTGGAAGAGGTTCAAATTGAAAAAGAGGCACAAATTATTATAGAAGAATCACCAAGGGAATTGATAGAAGAACCTCCAAAGGAATTAAAGGAGACATCTGTTGAAGAACCAATCATTGAAGAAGGGTTTATAATTAAAGAGGAACGTTCAGAAGAAAAGATTGATTTTGATGAAAAGGGTGAAAATATTACATTTATATAAGAACAGGAGGCTAAGTGGGATACCAGGAATTTTATCAATTAAAATTTGAACCATTTGCAAATCTTCCGGATCCAAGGTTTTATTTTAATTCGCCACAGCATGCACTTGCTAAAGAGTATTTAATGCATGCAGCAAGGGGAGCAAGGGGTCTTGCCATATTACTTGGTGATATTGGAACCGGTAAGACGATGCTGGTAAGAAAATTATTGACTGAATTACAGGGAACCGGCAAATATCAGGTTGGGATGATTGTATTAACCCATTCTGAATTTCCTACAGGCTGGTTATTTTCTAAGATTGCAAACCTCATTGGCTTGAGTGATCTCGGGACAACGAGCACTGAGATAATCTCTCGTATTTCAAGCAGATTGAGGGAGATATACAGGCGTAATGAGCGGACGATTATAATAATTGATGAGGCAAACAAACTAAAAAGTCCGGATATTCTTGAGGAAATAAGGGGATTATTGAACCTGGAGATCGCTGATACAAGGCTCATTTCTTTTATCCTGAGCGGACTACCTGAACTTGAATCATTCCTGATGATGAATCGGGCACTTTACCAGCGTATAGCAATAAAGGTTAAATTGAAACCAATGGGTAGTGAAACGATCAGAGCTTATATCGCCCATCGACTTAAGATTGCGGGTGCCCAGCACCAAATCTTTACCCCAATGGCACAGGAAATAATCTGCAGATACTCTGACGGCAGGCCAAGGCTCGTAAATATAATATGTGATAATGCACTCCTGGAAGGTTATGTCCAGCGTAAGAAAACGATTGATGAAACAATCATAGAAAGAGTTATCAGCAATCTGGGTTTGAGGTTTGAATAATGGCTGATATAGGTGCAATAAAAAGAAATATAGCCCAATTAGAGGCAAAGGGTGAAATAGAGAAGGCAGTCGCCGAACTGGAAAAGGCAGTTAAAGAATTTCCTAAAGAAGGGTCTTTGTTTAATAAACTGGGCGACCTCTATATGAAATTAAACCGAAAAGAGGAAGCCCTTGATGCCTATGAAAAGGGTGCATTCGCCCTTGCCGAAGAAACTTTTTATTCCAACGCTGTATCATTGTGTAAAAAGATTTTAAGGATTGATAAGGAAAGGACCGAGATATATAAATTACTCGGTGAATTATTAAAAGAACTTGGCCTTTATGCCGAGGCAGCAAACTATTATCTTGAGTATGCTGATAGAAAACTCAAGAATAATGAACTTGATGCTGCCCTGAAGACCTATGAGGCAATAAAAGAACTCGTTCCCAATAATTATAAAATAATCCAGACGATTTCCGCGATATACGAGAAGATAGGAAAGAAAGAACAGAGTGCTGATTTGCGAAAAGAAGCAGAACTGATTGAAACAAAGCAAAAGGAATTAAAGGAGACCGGTCTGGTAACTACACCTGAGACAAAAAAACCAGAGGCAAAGAGAGAACCCGAACCAATTGTAAAAATTCCTGAGCCTCCTAAGGTTGAAGTGAGTGAGCAAACGAAGATAGGAGGTGTTGAACCAGTACGGGTGGAACCACCTGTGGTTGAGAAAATAGAAGAAGTTATCCCTGAGCCACCAAAGGTAGAAGAAAAGGTAGTCGTTACTGAAGAAGCAGAACCAGTGAAGAAAGACTTAACCCTTGAGGATTTTGTATCACCAGAAGTAGCAGAATTGTTAAGGGATGATGTAGCAATAAAAGAACCAGAACCCCAGGTTGAGACTGTTGTTGAAGAACCTGAGGAACTTTCCGAAATTGAAAAGACAAAGCAAGTTGCTGAGGTCTATTTAAATTTAGGAGAGGACGAGGAGGCAATAAATTGTTTCAGGGATGCAGCGGCGATGGCTTTTAAAGAGAAGGAATATGATCAGGCGATTGATCTTTACAAAAAGATTGCGGATTTGAGACCTCTTGACCTAAAATCACGGCAGAGGCTTGTAGAGATTGCGAAACTAAAGGATGACCGGATGTTACAGATTGGTTTTATGATTGAACTTGCTGAAGCCCTTCTGAGGCGGGAGGCAAAGACTGAGGCACAGTCAATTTTGAGAAAGGTTATTGAGATGGATCCGGAAAATGCCATTGCCCAGGCAATGATTGAAGAAGAGGAAAGGGCAAAGGAATTTATTGATCTTGGTCAGGTTCTGCGCAGTGAGATAGAAGGTGAACCAGTCCAATCAACAATCCAGAATATAAACGAATTGATCTCCCAGTTCCGGAAAGAAGTATTTGAGTCAATAGGTGAAGGTGATTATCGGTCCCATTATGATCTTGGGGTTGCTTATAAGGGAATGGGGTTATACCAGGAGGCGATAGAGGAGTTTGAGATTGCAGGAAAGGATGATAATTTAAAATTGAAGGCATATGAAATGATTGCCTCCTGCCTCATTGAGAAAGGTAAGTTAGATGAGGCAATAAAATTATTAAACGAGGGCTTGGCAGTGCCCAACCGACCTATAAATGAGTATTTTGGATTACATTTCTTATTAGGAAATGTCTATGAAATGCAGAATAATTTAAAGATGGCAATAAAATCATATATAAATGCTGCAAATATTGACAAAAGTGTCCCAGATTTACTGAAGAAGATAAATGAATTGAAGAACAAACTCACTGAAGAACTAAAGAAGCGTGTCCAGGCTCCAACTACTCCTGTGGAACCGCCAGTTATTAAACCAGAGGAGCCTCCAAAACCTAAAAAATCAAAGGTTACTTATTTATAAAAAAAGGAGTAAAAATTGGGCTACGAGACTTTTTATAAATTAAAAGAACACCCCTTCAGTTTCACAACCGATGAGAAGTTTTATTATAATTCACCCCAGCATGCCAAGGCGCTGGCAAAACTCACCCACGCTGTGGAGACCGAGAAGGGATTGGCATTGTTAATAGGCGATATCGGTACTGGCAAGACCACACTTTCACGCCGATTACTTGACCAGTTAATCAGCAATAATGTGGAGGCAACATTACTGGTAATAATCCATTCTGAGATAACTTCTCTCTGGTTTTTGAAAAAAATTGCACTGATGCTTGAGACACCAGTGGAATCCGATAACAAGATTGAAATCATCACAGCGGTTTATCATAAACTTCTTGAATTGAATGGTAAGAATAAAAAGGTTGTGATTCTGATTGATGAGGCAAATATGCTCCAGAGAAAGGATTTGATGGAGGAGATTCGGGGTTTATTGAATCTGGAATCCGAGCGCGGTAAATTATTGAATTTTATACTTTTTGGCTTGCCAGAAATGGAGGATTATTTAAAACTTGACCCCGCACTTTATCAACGCGTAGCGGTGAGATGTGTGCTTGAAGCACTTGACCAGGAAACGACTCAGAATTACATAATTCACAGGTTAAGGGTTGCTGGTTGTTCAAGACCTTTATTTACCGGTGGAGCGATGAAGAGCATTTATCAATTCTCCAAGGGTGTGCCTAGGATGATAAATGCAATCTGTGATAATGCACTCCTTGAGGGTTATCTTTTGAAAAAAGAGATTGTTGATGAAAAGATAGTCCTTGATGTTTGTCGGGACCTTGGCTTAACTTAGGAAGAGTTTTTTGTTATCCTACTACGCAGACCTTCACATACATACGATTCATTCTGATGGAGTTCTTCATCCAAGAGAAATAGTTGATATTGCCATAAATTCTCATATCTCGGTAATTGCGATCGCAGATCACGATTCAGTAGCAGGATTGGATGAGGCAATTGATTATGCAAAGAACAGGATTGAGATAATCCCCTCTGTAGAATTGAGTGCTAATTCAGGCTCACGAGATGTTCACATATTAGGATACTATATTGATCATCACTCAAAAGATCTCCTGGATTTTCTTGAAGAATTTAAAAATTATCGTGTTTTAAGGGCAAAGAAGATTGTAGAAAAACTCTACAAAGCAGGGGTAAAAGTAGATTTTGAACTGGTAAAACACATCGCCGGAAATAGTGTAATGGGGAGACCTCATATTGCAGAGGCACTTCTGGAATCTGGTTATGTCCGTAGTATAAGTGAGGCATTTGCCCGATATCTTGGTTATCATTCCCCTTATTATGAACCCAAGAAGGAGTTAATACCAAAAGAGGCGATAAAGAAGATAAAGAAATGGAAAGGAATTCCAGTGATTGCCCATCCCGGGATGTTGGGTTCATACAATGGATTGATATATGAGTTGATAAAAGAGGGGCTCATGGGTGTTGAAGTCTGGCATCCTGAACATACCCAGAAACAGATGGATGATTTATATGAGATTGCAATGAAAAATGATCTATTGATGACTGGTGGTTCTGATTTTCATGGTCTACCAAGGGGATATTGTAAGATTGGTGAATATGGGTGCGGGAAAGAAGAGGTTTTTAATTTAAAAGAATATGCGAAAAAAGGAGCATAAATGAATATAACGGAGATAAAAGAGATACTACCCCATCGTGAACCATTTTTATTTGTTGATGAGGTTTTAACGATTGATGAGAAGAAAATTGTAGCAAAAAGGGAGATTAGAGGAGATGAATACTTTTTCAAGGGCCACTTTCCTTCAGAACCAATAATGCCTGGAGTTTTAATGATTGAGGCATTAGCCCAGACCGGTGCGGTGATGCTTTTAAGAAAATATAAAGGTGCAATCCCATTATTTATGGGTATTGATAAGGCACGATTCAGAAAGATTGTCAGACCCGGTGACATCTTGATAATGGAAGTAGAATTACTCCAGGAACGGGGAACGGTGGTAAAGATTTCAGGTGTGGCAAAGGTGAATGAAGATGTTGTGTGTGAAGCGGTAATCCTCGCAGGAATTAAAATTATTTAAGGCCTTATATAAATTTCTGCACTATCCGACCATTCTGAAACTGCACCCCATTTATCCTTTGCCTGCGCTGTTATATAATAAATTCCCCTTAATGACCAGGAATGGGATGCCCTGATTGAATCACCACCTGGGAAATAGTTACTCCAGGCTGAGGTATCACCATCACCCCAAGCAAACCTGATTGCAACACTGTCATTATCAGGGTCAATCGCAATTGAAGAGAAGACATAGGTTGACTCCTCAAAGCCTATACTTGGTCCTGAAGGAGTTGATGGTTTATTCGGTGGATTATTGGGTAGTTGGGAAATTAAGATCTGGTGTCCATCAGACCAATCAGATATTGCACCCTTAGTATCCTTTGCCTGGCCACGGATGGTGTAAGAGCCGGGATTCTCCCAGGAATGTGCCATTGAGGTGGTATCACCACTTCTGATATATGGACTCCAGTCTGATGTATTGCCATCGCCCCAGGAGAATCTTATTGCGATGCTATCGTTTTCCGGATCAGTTCCAGAGGATTTAAATGTATAAATTATATTTGCATAACCAGAGTTTGGCCCGATGGGTTTTGATGGGGTGTTTGGTGGATAATTTAATACAATATTGACTACCTTAATTCCGGACCAGGGTGATAATGCACCATAAATATCCTTTGCCTGGGCTTTTATATAATAAGTTCCGGTTGAATTCCAGGAATGGGAATCGGTTACAATCTGGTTGTTAGCAACGAAATTACTCCACTCAGATGTATCACCATTTCCCCAGCAAAATCTTATAGAAATGCTGTCTCCGTCAGGGTCAAATGCCGAGGATGAAAACATATAAAGACTATCAGGTTTCCCCAATGAAGGTCCTGATGGAGGTGATGGTGGCTCTGGATAATTGTTTGCACCAGCAAGCAGAATTCTTATTGAATGGGCAGATGACCAATTAGAATAATTTCCATTTACATCCTTAGCCTGGGCTGAGATGTAATATCTACCTGTGTCAATAAAAATGTGGGATATTGTGCAGGTATCACCGCTTTTGATATAGGAACTCCAATGTGATGTATCACCATCACCGAAATAAAATCTTATTGCCACGTCATCCTGGTCAGGATCAGTGGTAGATGTGGAAAAAATGCAGGTTGAATCATTAAATCCATATTGGGGACCAGATGGTTTTGAAGGGATATTGGGTGGACTATTCACTTTTGCACAATTGCCTGAAAGTATTACGAAAGAGAGAGATATAAAGATGATATTCTTCATATAGCCTCCAGCATAATATTATAAATGATTCTTATAAAAAATCAATATTTAAATCCTGATTTTTCAGATTTATAAATTGGTCCTTAAAATTCCAAACTGTTTCTTAAAATCTGTCAGGATCTCATCAATTATTGAACCACAAGGGGATTCAAAATAATAGATGCCTTTCTGCCCCAAAATACCCCACTTCCTTATATTGTAAGGATTTGGATTGGTCAGCGTGAATTCATTGTCATTATATTTTATTGAAATCTTTTGATCCAGAAAAATCTGGATATCTCCAATCCTTATATTTTTATAATAAAGTCTATCAGGTAAAGGAATGAATTCTTTTTTTGGTTTTAAAACCATTTCTGAAGCAATTAGATAATCAACCGCATCTAAGTCAAATATTTCAAAAGGATTTTTGCCACCTTTATATAACAGAATCTTCTCTCTATCCGGCAGGGTTATCAATGTTGAACATTCTGTTATTTTAAATGTATAGACAGGGATAAGAGAATTTAAAGAAAAAATTATGATCAGAGTGGGTGTCATAAATAGGCTGATTCTTCTCATTTTTTTAACGAAAAAGAGAAAGAAAAGAATAAGAAAGATTGGTGGTATTGTGATATTTAAAGAAGAAAAAGAGAAAGAGGCGAATAATCCAGCAATATGGGAGAGTAGCCATAACATCTGATTTATTAAGAGTCCAACCAGATGGGCCAAGGGGTCAAAAATTAAAGAGAGAATGATCATAAAGAATAATAGATAAACAATAACCGAGGCGAGGGGAACGACAATAAGATTGGAAAATATTGCGAGGGTAGGGAGTTGTTTGAAATAATGGATTAAGAATGGAGAGACGAATAACTGGGCAGAGAATGAAGTTGCCATTGAAATGATGATTGGTTTTAAAAAATTTCTTCTGATCCTTTTCAATATATAATCATTTATTTTTGGTAATAAATAGACGATGCCATATACGGCGCTGAATGAAAGTTGGGCGCCAACATCAAAGAGGATTAATGGATTAAACAGAAGGATTATCAGTGCGCACATATTTACTATATGGATTGGATCAACCTGACGTTGTAGAATAAAAGATAGCCCGAACAAGAATGCCATCAGTGATGCCCTTAATACACTCGGTCTGAATCCGGTCAATCCTGCATAGAATAATAAAAAGAGCATAATAAAAAAGAACTTGATACGGGATGAAATAGGGAAGGGCAAAAAGATTATTCCTAACAGGGTGATGATGAATCCTATATGTAAGCCAGATACTGCAAGGATGTGTAATACACCTGCCCGGGAAAAAATCTTTTTTAATTCTAAGTTTAAGCGACTGCTTCCACCCAGAATGAGTCCAAGGGCAATAGGACTCCAATTTTCATCAATATGGTCTTTTATGCATTTATTGATATAATTACTCACGGTGTTAAATATTTTACCTGAAAAACTGAGTGTATTATCCTTTTTTATTATCTCTCCGATGAGAAGATTGGGCTGATAAGGATTTTTGCCAGTTAATAGCCTTCCCCTTATTATTAATGTCATCCCCAGATAGTTATCAAGGGTGTATGTATAATGGTCTGCATATATTGAAATGGGTAATGTATCACCCTTGATTATCACTTTCATTATTTTTAATCTCAGTTTTAAATTGTTGTCCTTCTGGTCTTCACCATATACAACACATTGATAAAGATTTTCCCGGGTTACTGATATCTTGGAATCTATTCTGTGGAAATTGGTATTCAGGCCGGAAAGGAAGGCGAGCAATAAAAATAGAAAATGCCTTGAAATAGTTAAAATAATTATTAATGTGGGAATGAGAATTATTAAATAAAATTTAATGCCAGGGTTAAGAATTGTATCAAAAAGAACTCCACCTATGATTGCAAGGAGGACGTTTATTCCTAATTTCTTAATTTATACACCCTCCTCAGGAACTGGGTTTTGGATAGATGATTTCCATCAATCTTGGTTTTGCCTTGTTAATTTCAATCCTGGCAACCCCCGGATTTGAACCCGTAGGCTTTAAACAGGCATAGATAAAATAGTCTTCGCCAAGGGGCTGGATTATAAAGAATGCCTTTTGGGTTAGCCATATCAATTCAGTCTCCATTCCGAGATTCAGATTCTTTTTGATCTCTTTTGATGTGAGTAACAGAGAGGATACCTCAGCGTCATAGAGATTTACATCAAAGTCAGCCTCAATTATATGCTGGGCAACTGAGATGCCATCATATCCAACAAGGCTTGTATAAAGACAACCCGGAATCTTTTCCGCGATTTTCTTTACTTCCTCATAAAGGTCATCAGCCATAAAACCTCCTCTATACCCTTTCTATATATTCGCCCGTTTCCGTGTCAATCTTTACCATATCACCCACCTCAATAAAGGGTGGAACCTGGCATTTGAAACCACCCTCAAGGACTGCAGGCTTTGATTGTGCCTGGGCAGTAGCATCTTTTATATATGCCTGGGTCTCAATGACCTTCAAGACTACAGTCTTGGGCAGAATAATACCAAATGGTTTGCCCCCAAAGAACCGGACTTTTACCCTGATATTGGGTGTCAGCAATTTTGCATTCTCACCAAGGAGTTCTTCATCAAGCGGTATCTGCTCATAGGTATCAAGATGCATAAAATAGTATTTTCCGTCATCGTAGTAGATATATTCCATCTCCTCTTCTTCAACATCCGCCTCTTCAACACGCTCTGTAGAACGGAATCTAATCTCTTTTGATAAACCGGTTGTAAGATTTCTGATTTTACAGACAACCATTCCCCGCCAGTTTCCGGGTGTGATGTGGGTTACGGACAATACAACGTATGGTTCATTATCAAGTTTTATAAGCATTCCTCTTTTTAATTGTGTAACCTGTATCATTTTACCTCCCAGCGATATGTGCTTTTATCTTTTTTATCATCAACAATGATACCGAGATCGTTTAATCTATTTCTTATCTCATCAGATAATTCATATTGTCTATTTTGCCTTAGTTTATTTCTCACATCAAGGAGCAATTTAATGAGTTTTGGTGAAATGTCATCAAGCGTCCTCTTATCCTCAACAAAACCTAAAATGTTGAGATATCTTTTCACACTCAGGGCAAATTGAGGGTCTCCGGTTTCGTATCCTTTATTTACGAGTTCGAAGATTATACCGAGTGCCTTTGGTGTATTAAGATCATCATTCATTGCTTCAGTAAATTCTTCTAATTTTTGTAATGTGAAATTTTCAACAGGTTCCTTGAATTTCTCAAGGAAGGTTTGAATTCTATTAAAGGCGGCTCTTGCCTCTTCAAGCCTTTCCCTTGAAAATTCTATGGGACTGCGATAATGTGTCTTTAATAAAAATAGTCTTATAACATTTGGTGAGAAGTCCTTTATTATATCCTCCATTAAAAAATACCTACCTGTTGATTTTGACATCTTCTCACCAGTAATATTGACCATTCCATTGTGTAACCAGTAGCGGACAAAATCCTTTCCAGTCGCACCTTCAGACTGGGCAATTTCATTCTCATGATGCGGAAATATTAAATCCTCACCACCAGTATGGATGTCAAATGATTCACCAAGGTAATGCATAGACATTGCTGAGCATTCAATATGCCAGCCAGGACGCCCCTTTCCCCAGGGGCTGAGCCAGTAGGGTTCACCAGGTTTTGCTGATTTCCATAGTGCGAAATCAAGCGGGTCTTCCTTGAATTCTGTTGGTTCTATCCTGGCACCGGCCTGGAGTTCATCTATGCTCTTTTTTGATAACTTTCCGTATTCAGGAAATTTCCTTACCCGATAATAAACATCACCAGATTTTTCATAGGCTAATCCTTTCTCAATAAGCCTCTGGATTAAGGAGATGATTTCTTCAATATGCTGTGAAGCCCGAGGATAGAAATGGGGCTTCAGGATATTCAAATATTCACATAAAAGGATGTATTTTTGGATATTCTCCTCAGCAATAATCCGCCAGTCAGATTTAAGTTCTTTTTGTTTATTGATAATCTTGTCATCAACATCGGTAAAGTTTTCAATTGATTTGACTTTATACCCAGAATATTCAAGCCACCTTCTGAGGATATCCCTGGTCATTGCAGCACGGATATGCCCAACATGTGGTGGTCCTTGGACCGTGAGACCACAGGAATAAATTCGCACTGTATCACTCAGCGGCTTAAATTCTTCAAGATTTCCTGAAAGGGTATTGCGCAGTTTCAACCCCATCAAAGCCCCTTTAGATAGGCACCTGCGGAAGCAATCTTGACCAGTGGATTCGGCGCCCGAAGGAGTTGTTCAAACAATTTCAGATCTTCTTTTTTCTGATATTTTACAATGGTGTTGATTGCATTTATTGAGACATTTATATATTCATCACCGCATGCCTGTTTCAATAGGTCATGGAATTCCAAGAGGGGATATTTTTTGATGACTTCTACAGACTTAACCCGGACAAATGGGTCGGATGATTGTAAGCCCGATTTTAAGACCTCAACACCAGAGTTATCTTTGAGCATCAGGAGTGCCTCTGCGGATGCGATCTTCAAATCCCAGGGCGTATCATTAAGGAGTTCTTTTATATAACGTACTGAAGAGGTATCATTCAATTCGCCAAGGGCAAGAACTGCCTGCACCCAGACATCAAGATTGGGGTTCCTTGGATCCATCTCCTTTTTAATCAAATCCTTTGCCTCAGACCTTCCTAATAAGCCAAGGGATTTAGCTGCGGAAATCCTTACTATGGGATCAATATCCTTGATACCTTTTATAATATTCTTTTCGTCCTTAAAATGGACAAGCCCATTGTATGCATACCTTCGCACCTTTGAAATTCGATCACTCGTTCCTTCAACCAGCAACTTATAATAACCAGTATCACTACTCAATGAAGCGAGATGGTATGCCTCAGCCCTCACAAGGGGGTCCGGATCCCTGCATAATTTTGCAATGAATGGTGAATATCCAGTTTCTCCCAGTTCGTAGAGGGCACCGAGTCCAGCAACGATAGCATCCCTGTCTTCGCCTTGAAGGATCTTATAAATTATCTCATAACCACTCTTATCACCAGTCTCTATCAACGCCTTTGCTGCATTCACCCGGACAACGCCCGATTTATCATTTATACCCTGTTTCAAGATGGATAAAGCCCTATTCCGGGATGATGGACCACAGGACATAAAGATGAGAAAGATACCCAATATAAATCTTACCCAATAGTGCATCAATTTTATTATACCCAATTTTTGGGGTGTGTCAATTATGCTCTGAATCATTTATAAAGTCAAGGATGTGTATTTAAACCATTGACAAAAAAAATTTATTATATATAATTATTACAAAATGGAACAGAGAGAATTATCTGAAAATCTGGCTGAGATAGCCCAATCATTACTTGAACATTTTTCCCTTGAAAAGGTTTTTGATACTATAACCAAGACTGCCTGCTCTTTTTTTAATGCTTCTGCATCTGCAATAATGCTTTTTGACCGGGAAAGGGAGTATTTAACAATAACCCACTCAACAAATCTTTCAAGTGATTATCTCAAGGTGGTGAAGGTAAGGAAGGATGAGGAGATCTCGGGAAAGGTGTGTATGGAAAGAAAACCCAGATTTGTTCCTGATATTATAAAGGTTTTTGAAGAGAAAGGGGATTTTTTCTCCATTGAATGGATAAAGAAAGAAGGTCTCAAGTCTCTTGTTTCTGCCCCACTTTTATTAAAGAACGAAGCGATTGGTTGTTTGAATCTTTATTACCGGGAGAAGATAGATAATTTTAATAACTATCCAGCCCTAGACTTCTTCTGTAAACTTTCTGCCTTAGCGATTGAGCATACAAAATTGATAAATGAAATAGAAGAGAAATCAAGGGTCGTTACCGAACTTGAACATATTGGAATCACCCTGAGTTCAACCTTTGAAATGGAAAATATCTTGAAGGTGCTACTCTCCTCAGCAATTAAGATATCCCATGCCGATACCGCAAACATCCTGGTTATAGATCAGGCGAATGTCCAGATTCTTGAGGCATATGATTTTAACCCGCAGACAGGTGAGATAAAAAAATACAGAACGACTGCCCGATTGAGCAACGGAATATCAGGGCAGGTACTAAAAACCCGAAAACCAGTAATTATCCCGGACCTCACAAGATATGAAGATGTGAACCCTGTTGCCTTAGAAAAAGGGAGGAGGGCGGTGGTTGCAATGCCCCTTATCGCAAGGGAGAGTTTGATTGGCATTCTCTATATTGATTCATATAAACCAAGGGATTTTTCGCGATCAGAGATTGAATACCTTCAATTATTGTGCACCCAGGCTGCAATTGCCCTTGATAATACAAGGCTTTATCACAAAATTTCACGCGAGGCGATGGAGACCGCTATCCTTTATGAAGTGAGCAGAACCTTTATCTCTACCCTTGATTTTGATGCCCTTTTAAAAAATATTTTACAGAGGTTGAGTGATACATTTGGCTACCTCAATCTGGCGATATTCCTTGTAGATGAAGAGAAGCAGCAATTAAAGATTCGTTCCTATATAAATTATCCTGATTCTGTAAAGAATCTGGAGATAAAGATTGGCTCAGTTGGAATAACAGGGCATGTGGCAGCAACAAGAGAGATGTATTATGCACCAGATGTATCAAAAGACCCTTATTATATCCCTGGGGTTAAGGAGGCAAAGAGTGAAGTTTGTTTCCCATTGATGATTGGTGAAAGATTGATTGGTGTTCTTGATGTGGAGAGCCCTGAGATTGATGGTTTTACACCTGATGATATAAGAATTCTCTCCACACTGAGCGCCCAGATTGCGATTGCCCTTGAGAATGCAAGGCTGTATGAGGAGGCAAAGAGGCTTTCTCTAACCGACCCTCTTACGGGCCTGCCAAATCGCCGGAGTTTTGAAATAATGATTGAGAATGAAATAAAGAGGGCAGAGCGTTATCGCAGGCCATTTGCCCTATTGATGATGGATTTTGATAATTTTAAAAGTTATAATGATAAATTTGGCCATTCCGCAGGTGATGAGATATTGAGGAGATTCAGCACAGTTATGAAGGAGGGGATAAGGGATGTTGACTTTCTTGGAAGGTATGGAGGTGATGAATTTGTTGCAGTTCTTCCTGAGACTGATGCAAATTTTGCCCTGGTCGTTGCCGAGCGGATAAGAAAGAAGATTGAATCTGAGAACCTTGATCCTCCAGTGACATTGAGCATTGGAATCGCAGTATTTCCCAGGGATGCCCGAGAAAAACAGAAACTCATAGACCTTGCAGACCGTGCCTGTTATGAATCAAAAGAGATGGGCGGGAACAGGGTGAATTTTGCAGGTCAGTGATTACCGCCTAATTGTTATTGAATTGAGATGTCCATCAAGCCCTTCTATCTGCGCAAGACTTTCCGCAATCGGTCCGATGATCTTTAATCCCTTCTTATTCACCCTCAAAATAGTCTGAAACTTTAAAAAATCCTTTATATGGAGGCCTCCTGTATACCTTGCTGAACGATTTGTAGGGAGGGTATGATTCAATCCACTGCTATAATCACCCAGGACCTCTGAAGCATATCTACCTATAAATAGTGAGCCATAATTTTTTAGTTTCGCTATAAACATTTTCGGGTTTTTTACCTGCAATTCAAGATGCTCGGGCGCCTTCTTATTGGCAAAATCAATCGCCTCATCCAAGTTTTCCACCAGGATTATCATACCGTTCTTCCTGATAGATTTTTCTGCGATCTCCCTTGTCTTCAAACTTACCAGTTGTCTTTTTATCTCCTCTTTAACCCCTATTCCAAGTTTGGGTGAATCGGTAACTAATATGGGAATGGCGTTGGTGTCATGTTCAGCCTGGGCAAGGAGGTCAGCAGCAATAATGCTGGGTTCAGCAGAATCATCGGCAATTATCAAGATTTCGGTTGGACCAGCAATGAAGTCTATCCCTACATCTCCAAATACAATCTTTTTCGCAGTGGTGACATAGATATTCCCAGGACCAAAGATTTTATCAACGGGTCTTATAGTTTCGGTTCCATAGGCAAGGCTTGCGATTGCCTGTATACCACCGATTTTATAAATCTCTTTTATTCCCAGAAGTTTAGCAGTTCCAAGGACTCTCGGGTGTATTGTATTATTATACCCTGGAGGAGAACATAGGACGACCTCTTTCACCTTTGCAACTATTGCAGGAACTCCGCACATCAGGACTGTGGAGACAAGTGGGAATCTACCCCCAGGCACATAGATGCCGATCCGTTCAATGGGAAGAATCCGCTGTTCAGCAATCACACCAGGTGCAATTTCTACCTTAAAGTTCCTTAACTGTTTTAATTGGCATCGGCAGAACCTTTCAATATTCTTCCTGGATTTCCTGATTGAATTTATGATTGTGCTATCCATAATCTTATAGGCATCTTCTAATTCTTCCTCGGTGATACGGAAATCTTTTATATCCACACCATCAAATTTTAATGTATACTTCCTTAATGCCTCATCACCGTATTTACGCACATCGTTAATTATTTTGTTCACAAGAAAAGAAGGGGCACTCTTTTTGCGGAAGAGAAATTCTTCTTTTAATTCATCATATCTCAGAATGCGCAACCTTCCTCCTTTTTATAGGTTTCAAGAAAATTCTTTAAAATCTTCTTTCCCTGTTTGGTAAGGATTGATTCCGGATGGAACTGGACCCCTTCCACCCTAAATATTCTATGCCTAATCCCCATTACTAACCCATCCTCTGTCCAGGCAGTTAATTCCAAGGTATCAGGGATACTCTCCCTTTCCACGATCAATGAATGATACCGAGCAGCGGGAAATGGATTCTTAATTCCTTTGAAGATTGTTTTCTTTTTATGAAAGATCAAAGAAACCTTTCCATGGACGACCTCTTTTGCCCTTATCACCCGGGCACCGAATACTTCAGCAATTGCTTGATGTCCAAGACAGACACCCAATATCGGAATTTTTTCTGCAAAGTATTCAATTATCCTGCAGGTCATACCTGCCTCTTTTGGGGTTTTTGGTCCTGGTGAGATTATGATGTAATCCGGATTCATTCTTTTGACCTTTCGTAAGGTAATCTCATCGTTTCTATAGACCATTGGTCTTGCCCTTAACTCTCCCAGATATTGGGCAAGATTATAGACAAAAGAATCATAATTGTCAATCAGTAGTATCATAACATCTCCAGTGCACATTTTAATGCCCAAGTTTTATTCATCGTCTCCTGATACTCATTTTCTGGTATTGAATCAGCAACGATTCCTGCACCACCCTGGAAATAGGCAATACCGTCTTTTACAAGGATCGTCCTTATTCCAATACAAAAGTCCATATTTCCATTGAAATCAAAATACCCGATTGCTCCGGCATAAAGATTTCTCTTTACAGTTTCTAATTCATCAATTATCTCCATCGCCCTTATCTTTGGTGCACCGGATACGGTCCCGGCTGGGAAAGAAGCAGTGAAGAGATCAATACTATCACAGTCATTGCGCAATCTTCCGATGATATTTGAGACGATATGCATTACCCTTGAGTACCTCTCAATCTTTAATAATGCAGTAGGTTTTACTGTTCCATATTCGCATACCTTTCCCAGGTCATTACGTGCGAGGTCAACAAGCATTATATGTTCTGCCTTCTCTTTTTCATCATTCAACAACTCTTTTTCCAATCTTTTGTCCTCATCTTGTCCTCTTGGTCTTGTCCCTGCAAGTGGTCTTGATATAGCGAGATTTCCCTTCAATTTTACAAGTGTTTCAGGTGAAGAACCGAGTATTGTTATATCCTTAAGTTTCAAATAATACATATAAGGTGAGGGATTAGTGAGCCTCAGTGCATGATAGATGTCAAATTCCGCAGTATCTATCCCTACCTTAAATCTCTGGGAAAGAACCACCTGGAATATGTCACCTGCAAAGATATATTCCTTCGCCTTTTTTACTATATCACAAAATTCATTCTTAGTAAAGTTTGACTGAAACCTTAATTTTCTTTTATGAAAAGATGGTAGATACGAGAATTCCTTATCCAATGTTTTAATCAAATGTCCAAGCCGGTCTCTATCATTTTTGTATAAAATTATACAGGCATAATTGGATTTATGGTCAAATATGATCAATTCCTGGGGAAAGATGAAGTACAGATCAGGAATATATATCTCCTCAGGATTTTTATCAGGGATCTTCTCAAGGTATCTGATTGCATCATAACTGATATAGCCAACTGCGCCCCCGGTAAAGGGGGCAAAGTATGATGGAGAGGTCTGGGATTTTATAAGCCTGCGCAGGAAGTTAAAGGGATTCCCATATTCTACCCTTTTTATATCTGGAGATTCTATTTCTATCATGCCCTTCTTTGCCCTAAAGATGATTTTCGGGTCTGCACCGATGAATGAATATCTTCCAGTTATACCACCCTGTTCCAGTGACTCATATAAGAATGCATAAGGTTCTCTGCTGTATAATGAGAAGAAGGCATCAACTGGTGATATCCTGAATTTATACCTTTTTGAAACCATCCTGGATTCTAACATATTCTTCACCACACACCTCCTTTAATATATCCACAAAACCAGGAAATGATATGTTTATACAATCCACATCTTTTATTATAGTCTTTCCCTTTGCAATCAACCCGGCGATGCTCAATGCCATCGCAATTCGGTGGTCTTTATAACTTTCACACACTGCACCTTTCAGCCTGTTTGGTCCATTTATAATCATACCATCTTCAGCCTCTTCTATTTCTGCACCAAATTTTTTTAGTTCATTACAGATTGCCCTTATTCGATCGGTCTCCTTTACCCTTAATTCCTGTGCGTCCTTTATTACGGTTCTTCCTTTTAGCTGGGTTGCAAGGACAGCAAGGACCGGGATTTCATCAATGAGTCTTGGAATCATTGGCCCTGAGATTGAGAATGGTTTGATATCAGATCTTTTAACAATTATATCCGCGACCGGTTCATTTCCGAAATTTCTTTTATTGATTAAGGTAATATCACCCCCACTACTTTTCAGAATCTCAATCAGTCCAATCCTGAAGTGATTTATTCCTGTCTGCCTGAGGATTAATTTTTCACCGCGCAGAATTCCGAGCACAATAAAGAATGCAGAAGATGATATATCATTGGGAACAACGATCTTCCTTCCCTTGAATCTTCGCCCTGGAAATACTATTATTCTGTTTTTCTCTCTCTTGAATCGTATTTTAAAGTATCCAAAAAGGCGCTCGGTATGGTCACGGCTGGGATAGGGTTCTTCTATTACTGTCTTCTTATCCGCATACAGGCCTGCGAGCATCAATGCGGATTTTATCTGGGCACTCGGAATGGGCAATTTGTATTGAATACCTTTCAGCCTTCCACCAATGATACTCAGAGGTGCATACCCACCCTTTCTACCAAGGACCCGGGCACCCATCAAATTTAGTGGATCAATAATCCTCTGCATTGGACGGTTACGTAAAGATTCATCGCCGGTTAAGACTGAATAGAATTCCTGACCAGCAAGAAGACCAGCGAGGAGGCGCATTGTCGTTCCAGAGTTTCCACAATCAAGGATATCTTCAGGTTCCCTAAGACCATTGATACCCCTACCATTTATTACAATCCTCTTATTGTCAATACCAATCTCCACACCCATCTCCTTCAGGCATCTCAAAGTGGAAAAACAATCATCAGCACGGGAATAATTATAAACAACAGTCTTCCCTTCACCAATTGCGCCGATTATCAGGCAACGATGGGTGATGGATTTATCCCCGCCAACTGATATATTCCCTGAAACCATTGGACAGCCGTTTACAATGAGGTTCATCTTTGCTCCTTGAGCACAGGATAACTACCAAGAAATTTAAAGTATTCAGATACTTCCTTCAGGTTTTCAATGGCATTTTTACAATTCTGTTCTTCAATACTTCCTTTAAAGTCAATGTAGAATATATACTCCCAGGGCTTTCCGATGATCGGTCGGGATTCAAGTTTGACAAGGTCAATATTTCGGAGGGCAAATATACTCAGGCACCGGAAGAGAATACCGGGTTCATTCTTGACACCAAATACCAACGAGGATTTTGCATCACTCTTAGGATATATCATCTTTTTAGGAGAGAGAATAAGAAATCGGGTAAAGTTCATTGGGTCATCTTCAATCTTCGTCCTTATTGTTTTGAGCCCATAAAGCGAACCAACCTGTGGACCTGCAATGATTCCTACATCTTTTCTCAATTCCCTTAGTAATTCATCCGCTGCACCAGCAGAATCAAAAAATGATACAATTTTATAATTGGGATTGTTGGAAATAAATTTGCGGCATTGTTCAAGCACTGCAGGATGTGCCCATATTTCTTTTATCTCCGATTCAGCACCAAGCCCAAATAGGTCATAGGTAATTTTCATCTCTACCTCACCCACAATCCAGACCTCATTTGTTAACAATAGGTCATAGTTTCTATGGATGCTGCCCATAAGGGAATTTTCAATGGGTAATACGGCATACGCATCAGGATCATCATTAAGACTTTTGACGACCTCTTCAAAACTGACCAATCCAATTGGCTTTATCCTCTCACCAAAATACCTCATTGCAGCAATTTCACTATATGCCCCATTTGTGCCCTGATAGTAAACAACTGTATATCCTTTGTTCATAATTTCCTCCCCACAGTTTCCGCAATCTTTTTTATTTCTGCCATCAATTCCTTGAATGCTTCAAGCCTTAATGACTGTTTCCCATCGGATAATGCATTTGCTGGATCAGGATGAACCTCAACCATTATTCCATCTGCACCAGCAGCAATTCCGGCCTTTGCAAGTGAGTTTACATACCTTGCATCCCCTGATGCATGACTTGGATCAATGATGATTGGTAAATGGGAGTGGTATTTTACTACTGGAACTGCACTTATATCAAGTGTATTTCTGGTATAGGTCTCAAATGTCCTTATACCCCTTTCGCATAGGATCACATTTGGATTACCTTCAGCAAGGATGTATTCTGCTGCCATAAGCCATTCTTCAATTGTTGCAGACATACCCCTTTTTAAGAGGACTGGTTTATTGAATCTACCAACAGTCTTTAAAAGAGGAAAATTTTGCATATTCCTCGCCCCAATTTGGAGTATATCAGCATACTTGTAGACAAGGGGAACATCAATCTCAGAGAGAACCTCAGTGACGATCAAAAGCCCGGTCTTCTCTCTTGCCCTTGCCAGGATCTCAAGCCCCTTTTCACCAAGTCCCTGGAAACTGTAAGGTGAACTTCTTGGTTTAAATGCCCCACCCCTTAAAAACTGGGCACCCGCTTCTTTTAATGCCGAGGCAAGTTCCATCATCATACCTTCCGATTCAACAGCGCAGGGACCAGCAATGATTGAAAGTATTTCACCTCCAATCTGCTTTCCATTTAATGAGATAATTGTATCATCAGGATGGAATTCCCTACTCGCAAGTTTGAAAGGGCTCAATATCGGAATGAGACTCTCAACGCCCGGCAGGGATTCCACAGATTTGATCAATCTTTCGCGGTCAGTGACCCCTATTACATGGATTACACTCTTCATCTCACCTTGAAAAATCTTCGCGACATAACCAAGTTCTTCAACTTTTTTCCTGACCCTTTCAATCTCTTCATGCTGTGCCTTGGCAGACATCTTGATAATCATAAAAACCTCCTTTCTATTTTTGAAATTTTGATTTGGGGTTATTCCTGGGAATAGATCAATGGTTGCACTTCCGGGACCAAAAGGAGTTTTACCCCTTAATGGGCCCGGAAGTGCCAATACCAGTAATAGCTAAAGTTTAAGTTTATAATATATGAATGAGTAAAATAGTAATAAACCGGGGTTACCCTAAAAAGGCACTCGGTAAAGAGCATTCTATAAGAAAGATTTCCAACCACCAAGAGAATTATATCCAAGGAATGGAAAATGTCAATAGATAAAAATCCTTGACTTTTTCCTGATTTTAGATATACTCACCTATCAATGGCTTTCTCCACCAAAAGATTTGAGGTCAAAATAAACGAACCTTGGTGCAAGGGTTGTGAAATATGCGTTGCCTTCTGCCCAAAAAAGGTTTTAATAATGGAGAAGGCAAAGGCAAAGGTTGCCAATCCTGAAGCCTGCACCGGGTGTCAACTATGTGAGATATATTGTCCAGATTTTGCAATTGAAGTTGAGAGAATAGTATGAAGCCCCAAAAAAATATAAAATTGATGACCGGAAACGAAGCCTGTGCTGAGGCTGCAATCGTTGCAGGAATGAGGTTCTTTGCTGGTTATCCAATAACCCCCTCATCAGAGATTGCAGAAGTTCTTGCAAAGAGGTTACCCGAGGTTGGAGGCATATTCATCCAGATGGAGGATGAGATTGCCTCAATGGGCGCTATAATCGGTGCCTCCCTTGCTGGATTAAAATCAATGACTGCAACGAGCGGTCCAGGATTCTCCCTTATGCAGGAGAATATTGGATATGCCTCAATGGCTGAGGTTCCAGTGGTTGTGGTAAATGTCCAGCGGGGTGGTCCAAGCACGGGTTTACCCACCCTCCCATCGCAGGCAGATGTGATGCAGGCACGTTGGGGAACACATGGTGATCATCCAGTTATAGCAGTTGCCCCTTCAACTGTCCAGGATACCTATGAATGGACGATAAAGGCCTTCAACTATTCCGAGAAGTATCGGGTGCCGGTAATAATCCTGATGGATGAGATAGTAGGCCACTTAAATGAAAAGATTGTCATTCCTGAACCCGGTTCAATAGAAATCGTTAATCGGTTAATCACCACAGACCCTCCTGAAAAATATCTCCCATATAAAATGACAGATGATGACATACCACCAATTGCCCATTATGGAACTGGATATCGTTTTAATGTGACAGGTTTGAGCCACGATGAAACTGGATTTCCCACGAATGACCCTAATAAAATAGATGCATTATACAGGAGAATTAACCGCAAGATTGAAAGATATAAAAATGATATTATCTATTACATAACCGAGCTTCTTGATGATGCAGAGATATGCCTTGTTGCCTATGGTTCAAGTGCTCGCTCTGCGAAAAGGGCGATGCATCTGGCGAGGGCTGAGAATATAAAAGTGGGTCTATTCCAGCCTTATGTGCTCTGGCCATTTCCGTATGAGGTGTTGCGGGAACTATCCAGCAGAATAAAAAGGTTCATTGTGCCCGAGATGAATCTGGGCCAGATTGCACATGAGGTGGAGTGTGCTACAAGGACTGAATGCATAAGGGTGAATCGGGTTGATGGAAGTCCAATAACACCTCAAGAGATCTTAAGGAGTATTAAAGATGTTTCCTTATAAGAAATATCTGAGGCTTGATAAATTTCCTCATATCTGGTGCTCAGGATGTGGTTGCGGTATAATAATGAAAGCGATGCTCAGGGCGATTGAGCGGGCAAAGATTCAAAAGGATGATGTGGCGATAGTTTCAGGTATTGGTTGCTCATCAAGAACTCCAGGATATCTTGATTTTAATACACTCCATACCCATCATGGCAGGGCGATTGCTTTTGCTACAGGTTTGAAACTCGCCAGACCAAAATTAAAAGTGATTGTTGTGACTGGAGATGGTGATGCTACAGCAATTGGAGGAAATCATTTCATCCATGCGGCAAGAAGGAATCTTGATATGACTGTGATTCTTTATAACAACTATATCTATGGAATGACTGGTGGTCAGGTATCACCGACTACGCCGTTTGGCAAGAAGGCGAGTACCGCACCCTATGGTAGTGCAGAACCGGACTTTGATATTTCAAATCTCGCAATTGCAGCTGGTGCCTCATTCGTTGCCCGCTCAACCTGTTATCATGCAACCCATCTTGACAAACTTATTGAAAAGGCATTGATGAAAAAAGGATTCTCTTTGATTGAAGTTATGACCCAGTGTCCGACCTATTATGGAAGGCCGAACCGTCTGGGCAATGCAGTTGATATGATGATGTATTATAAAGAAAACTGTATTCCAATAGAAACCGCAAAAAAACTCAGTGATGAAGAAAGAAGGGGAAAGATTACGATTGGTGTCCTTCACGATATTGAAAGGCCTGAATTTTGTGAAGAATACTATAAAATGGTGGAAAGGGTTAAAGCGAAAAGTATTTAAAAAGGGGGTTTTGTGCCTTTTAGATATGAAGTTAGATTGAGTGGTTCAGGTGGCCAGGGGTTAATACTTGCAGGAAAGATTCTGGCAGAGGCTGCTGCGATCTATGATGGAAAGAATGCAACCCAGAGCCAGTCATACGGGCCAGAGGCAAGAGGTGGTTCAAGCAGGTCTGAGGTGATAATAAGTGATGAGGATATTGATTATCCCAAGGCGGTAAATATTGATTTTCTTCTTGCTTTAACACAGGAGGCGTGTGATAAATACCATCGGGATGTAAAAGATGGTGGTATAATCCTTGTGGATTCAAGATTTGTGAGTAAAATACCTGAAGGAAAATTTAAAGTATATTCTGTCCCAATCACTGATATTGCTGAGAGAGAGACCGGGAAGACGCTTGTGGCGAATATTGTTGCACTGGGTATGATCACCGGGATAACGGGTATTGTTTCCAAAGAGGCGGTAGAATCAGCAATCCTTTCACGGGTTCCAAAGGGAACTGAGGAACTCAATCTTAAGGCATTTAGGGCGGGTATCGCTGAAGCCGAACGGATAAAAGGTTCGTAATTTATAATACGTATCAAAACTGCTCCAATTGAATTTTTAACCAGGGCATAGCATTTCCATTCTTCAGATTGACAGATGTTAAAAAGTCAATTCGTCACTAAATTCATAATTATTTTCTAAGGTATTGAAATTTGAATAATCCCAATACCTTGGATTCAAACGGATAAAAACGGATTAAGACAGAATAAATTCCTACTCACCCCTGCCCTCTCCCCGCCAATCTTTGTGGCGGGGAGAGGATAAAGGTGAGGGCGGGGTTTCAGGGATGAAACCCTGATGTATGTTCCATGTTACCTTCTAAAATGTTAGAATAATAGAACTGTTGTTCCAAATCTTAAATACTATAACCAATATTAGTCCATACAATGGAACTTGCAAAATAAGCAATAATTTCGAATATTTTCCAGGCAGGCGGAAGTGTGATAACTGTTAAAAATAATAAAAGCGGATGCCGCTCAGTGGGCGGTGTTCCCAATAAAAATCAATCCTCTGTCATTGTAAGGAGCGAAGTGAGAGTAGCAATCCCATCTTGTAATTGGAAATTTATTGCCAAAAGTCAGCACAAGACCTTAAAACCTTCTCTTTTAAGGTCTTCGTCAAATGCAAATAGTTCTGCATCCATTTGTTTAACAAGTAAAACTGTGCTACAGTCAACAAAGGATATTTGACCTTCTTTATCCTCCAATAATCGCCATATCTCTTTATGTAATTTTTCGTCAATATAAATTACTTCTATGATATTCTCAATACCCTTCATAAATTTCCTTACCACCTCAAAGCCCAGACGAGAATGTATCAAGGCAATTGTTTCAACGAGGACATAAGCAGAGGTATAAAGGACTCTCCCTTCATCAATTAAATTCATATAAATATTTTTTGCCTTTTCATGGAATCGGTCATTTCTGGAAACCAGGGCATAAAGTGCGGATGTATCAATGAATATAGGCTTCATTTAAGTATTTATCATGTTCTTCAGCAACGTTTGAAACATTCTCCTCACCAATGCCTACAATACTCAGTGCTTTCCTCCGTAAATTTAGTTCTTCTGGGTCAATCTCTATTTTTATTAGTTTATAATCCCAGCTAAGATATAAGGTAACGCCCCTTCTTAAGACGAATCTCTTATCAATATTCCCATCCTGAATCTTTTCTATTTTTTTCTTATCTAAGTTTATATTTAAGACATTAAAGATATATTTGAAGAAAACTTCGTTAGACAAAAATTGCCTTGTCTTAAGTGCCGATATATATTGAAGAAGTTCTATCACTTCTTCTCTTTCAAGAGCCCTCTGGGCTTTAAACTTTTCAATTATTCCGTTTGCTTTTTTTATTATGGATTCTTTAGTCATCTCGGTGAGTTCATCAGAAGGAAAAATCCGCTGATGGATTTTGGGCATAGGTTTTCTTTTTTTATAAACCCTCTCAAATTCATTAAATATCTCAGGAAGGAAGCGAGACACAATCTCTGGTTCTTTTTTATATTTCTCAAATAGAATTTTTATGCATCTGTCCTTAAGAGATTTTGGGAATGACTGTTTTTTCAAGGACATTTTTCAATAAACTCCCTGGTTAGAGCAGAAAGCCGAGAATAAAGATTGTAGGTGGAGTTATGGCTTGGATTTATTATTTCAGATTGAGGATTTTTGCATGGTGGTTTCTGATATCCATATTTGAACTTCACATTCACCCATTTATTTTCTGTTACCTTCAATTCATCCCTGGGTTCCGGACTGGATGGGTACTCAAACTCAGTGACATTATAAAGGGGTTTTAAATTGCCTACCCAGTTTTTGAAAATCCTGCGACACTCATCGTCTTCCAAATAGTGACCTAAAAAATCCCCTGCGAATTTATCCCATTCTGCTAATATTTCTTTTTTTTTAACATCATCTTCATACCCCTTTAATGCTAATTCTAATTCTATTCTTTTAATATAATAATGCTCCAATATATAGAGGTGTGTCTTTTTTCTCCTTATGTCCACCCTATTAAAAATAATACCAGCCAAATCAATAGTTATCTCTTTTTCACCGTATCTCTCCTTGAGTCCAAAAATACGATTTTTAATCAGGTTATAACCCTGTAGTGATAGATGCTCAGGAATTACTGGGACGATAAAGTAATCGCTGGCAATAATAGCAGAAGATGTAAGCAGGGACAAACTTGGTGGGCAGTCAATGATGATATAATCAAACCGATTGCGAATGTCTTGAATTTTATTTTTCAATAAGAAATGTAAATCTTTGGGGATATCCTTTTTGTCCCAGTAACGCTTAAGCAGTTCTTCATCAAATTCACCCATGGAGATTGAAGAAATAATTGTGGATAAATTTTTGTTATCAAAAATGTTGGAGCAATTTTCGGTAATTGCTTCATCTATCGGCCAATCTTTTCCGTCCAAATGATTCTTAAATAAATGGTAGATAGTCTTTTTTTCTTCATTTAATCTATGAATTTCATCACCGGGCACCAGGGCAGAAGTAAGATTGCACTGAGAATCCATATCAATTAGCAAAACTTTTTTATTTAGGGCAAAGGCAAGTATTTCGCCGATTGTTAATGCGAGGGGGGTTTTACCAACCCCACCTTTTAAGTTTATAAAACTTACAACCCGTGCAGGCATACCTACATTTTATCTAAATTTATATGTTCGTCAATATCCCGGTTTAAATCAAAAATAATCGTAATAGTTAAGTTTTTCCCAATTTTTCCACCGACCCTGAAACCCTGAATTTATTTCAGGGCCTCGCTTCCTGATATTCTGTTCCTCTGATACGCTGATGTCCTTTCTATACCCCTCACCCCTTCCTCTCCCCGCCAATCTTTGTGGCGGAGAGGGGATTAAAGGGAGAGGGTATTTTATTGTAATTTGTCAGCCTGACTATTTCTGCCCTATGAATAGCCCTGAGCCGACCTTATGCTCGTGCGCAGCCTTACGCCAGATGGTAACAAGATTTTCGGCAAAAGTATAAAGGTCCTGACCAAAGTTTTTCAATATATCGGGTTTCATTTTGACTGTGACCATCTCATAATACTCGTCAAAATGACGGGCAAATGCTTCGGTATTGTCTATAGCCTCAAGGACCTTAAATCCGACCTTCTTCATCAATTCCTGATAACCATTAAATGACTCCATATAGGGAAATGCCATTGAATCATAAAGTGGGTCAAGTTCCTGAGGGGTTATCTTTCCGGTAATAATCCAGTCTGTAAAACCAATCTTGCCACCGGGCTTTAATACCCGATATGCCTCACGCAAGAGCC
>JGI24721J26819_10001122_pt1 | contig 30153 bp, 22 predicted proteins | sample YelNatPaOPGAMG01_FD_26819 | JGI IMG/M metagenome (IMG submission 26819) | reverse complement strand
AAGAAGCGTTTAATGTATAAAATCCTTTTTACCCATCGGTCATTAAAAGATTTAGAAAGCATTGACCATGGCACGCAAAAAAGAATTGCAGCGAAACTCAAAGAGTATTCCGCAGAACCGTTAAAATATTCCAAGAAACTTATAAATACTAATCTCGGCACATATAGATTTAGGATTGGAGATTATAGAATTATATTTGATATAGATGAAGAAAATATTGTTATTTTAAGAATAGGTCATAGAAAGAATATCTATAAATTTTAGTGCTCCGATAATAACCCATTGACAATACTCAAAAATGCGGACAAAGCTATGTATCTGAGCAAATTGCACAAATCCGACAGGAAATGTTCATGGACGTTATATGATAACTACTAAATCCCCATACTAAGTTTAGTCAGGTAGAGACTTAACATTATTAAATAAAATGTTAATTTTCGTAAAATTTTAAAACGGCAACGGCGGCTATTAATAACGCCGCGGAAAGTATTATAAAATATAAAATGGAATAAACAGCTATCCCTATAACTAAATAAAAAATTAAAATAACCTTTTTTATCTTCTTAAGGTCTTCTCCTGCATATTATTGTTTCTATTATAATATTATTTAACTTTTTACTGCAACGATTTTGCAACGGTCATAAACAAAAAGGCTATAAATTAACGGAAATATACGGAATACTCGGAATGGGTTAAACTGTTTAAAAAACTGCAATATCAGGCGGAAAGTCGGTTTGTTAAAAGTTAATTAAATTCTCTGTTAATCACTGGTCGATGGTTCGAATCCGTCTCGGGGAGCCATTCAAATGTATAGTTTTTTAAGATTGATAAATTATCAGCCAGAATGGACGGGGTATATATGGATATGGATATATTTGTCCATACGGGATTAAGAGAAGAAATTCTTTTCTTTAAATTCTTTCTTTGCCTCATACATTGCGTGGTCGGCTTCATTAATAAGTTGCTCTGCCGATTTGCCTTTTTTGTATTCGGCTATACCTATTGAAAGTCCTATCTTGTTAGGGTTATTACCGTTTAAGTTTAAGGCAGAAGCCTTAAACTTAATGCTATCCGTATTATTATCGATATCGGGGATTATAGATTTTAAGGCTTCAGCTAAATTATTTTTAAAATTAGATAAAACTCTATTAGTGACTATTGTGGCACGTTTTGCGGGAGTATTCGGCAGAATCATTACAAATTCATCACCGCCGTATCTGTATGCGGTATCTACGTTTTTTCTTATAGACATCAAGAGTGATTTTCCCGTGAGCTTTATAATTTCATCACCGGCTATGTGCCCTAAAATATCGTTAATATGCTTAAAGTTATTTATATCGATAAATAAAATCGATAAATCATATCCGTATCTTGAGCATCTCGATAATTCTTTTTCTAAATCTTCGTAAAAGCATTTTGAATTATAAAGCCCGGAAAGTTTGTCGACATTAATCTCTAAGGACAGAAGAATTTCAACCTCTATTTCTTTAGTTATATCTCTTATTAGAAATAGCGTGGCTTTGCTTGTACCGGTTTCATCGTAAATATCTACATTTTCATGCTCAAAATAGTGATTTTTTCCGCCTATTTTATAAATATGGGATACTTTATAGCCCGTCGGAAGGTCTTTAATTTCGGCCGGTATTTTATTATATTTGAGTAAGTTTTCAAAATAAGGAATAGTATCTATTTTTTTGTATAAATAATTTTCAATGTCCGCCGATAGTATTATTGGCGTTATACTATTATAAAAAATAATTTTATTTTCATTATCGGTAATAATAGCGACCTCATCTAGCGAATTAAGCAAATCTTTTATTTCGATGTTTTTAAATAAATCTTTCTGTGAATTAGCAAAACTTTCCGATACCATGCTTTAACCTCATTTATAAATATTTACATGTTATTTTTTTAATAAATTAAACAAAAACAATATATATATAACTAAATAAATATGTTTTATAAAACATAAAATAAAAAAATTTTTCTAATTTTACAATATACCGTTCCTATTTGTCAATACAATTTTTTTAACTGTCAATAACTTTTAAAATGTCTATAACTAACATAACTTTCATTATGTCTATTNCTTAACCGAAAATAACTGACGCAAACCATAAACTTAAAAAAATATATTGTAATTAATAAAAAGTTCCAGATATGAAGCGGAAGTTCCTTGAAAATCAGAATAATAGCTTATACCTAAATTAAAATTATCGTTTCCTAAAATCGAACCTCCGTAACCGGCGCCCGCATCATAACCAAAACCCGAATCTGTTTCATAAAATATATCGCCGTTCAAAAACGGACGCCATGTTTTTTCGAGCTTATCTTTATACTTATCGCCTATGGAAAATCCAGCTCCTATAAGATTATAACTGGACGGTATTGCGTCAAAATTAGAAAAAGGCGAAAGCTGGGCTATATCTCCCGCATTTCCGTTTTCATAAAAATGTGCCGACTGCATGAATGTTCGCAATGTAAAGTCGGAATAATCGACCATCGGTTTATATGAAAACTCTGCGTATAAATTATTTCCGCTTCCTAACGATTGATTGTCCTGCGATAAGAACCAGTTCTGGGAAACCGATGCGCTAAAGTCTGTCCTCATGTTAATGCTGTGGTACAGTTCGGTCTTTAGCTCTCTTTTTAGTCCGCCGAGATATAAAAACAGCGTTTCGTTATCCTGAATATGCTCTCCGTATAAAAATCCTAATCTGGTAGAGTTGTTTATTTTGCAGTTCGGTTCTATCAAAAAATATATATTATTTTCTAAAGAGCTTATTATTCCCGCAGAACTCTTAAAGTCGCAGTTTCCTCCATACTGCTTCTCTAAAGTCAATCCGGCATTATAATGTTTATAAGGAACGTTTACTATGGTTGCGTTATCGAAAGAAATTTCTTTACCTGCCTGAACTGAAGGAATCAGACTGTATCCGCTCCCAATATTATATTTCAGATATATATTCTCAAGTATTTCCCTATATCCTTCCCAATCTATAAATTCGTTAGATATTCTTGCCCTGTTTGCGTATTTGTCGGCAAGGTCTCTAAATTGTTTATACAGCAGATAATCATTTCTGTTTTCTTCTAGACCCTTAAAGGCATAATCAAATGCTTCGCCGATGTTCCCGGTATCCCTGAACGCTTCTACCCTGTCTCTTATAGGCAGAATATCCGCCCATTCTTTTAACAATTTTTTCTGAAGATAAGTATCGTTGTTATAAAGCGATATGTCTAAAAGCATCCACGGTTTTAAATTGTAACCGTATTTTCTATGCATATATACAGCTTTAGACCTGTAATTACGAAACAATTCGTAAGAAAGTTTAAAATCTTCAAATGTAACAGCAGGAAGTATTTTTTTGGAAAATGTTAAAATTTTATTAAAATTTTTTATACTGTCGAAACGCATAGAAGTGCTTAAAAAATTTTCTAAAAATTGAGCGTTATCGATTAACAAAGGATTATTTTTCAGTTCTTTTTTCATTTTTTTCCACGCTTTAAACCTGATGTCTTTTGCTTCATTCGAGTTTCCGTAAAGCGATAAAATATCGGCGTAAAGAAGTTCGTTATTTAAAGAGGGGTTCTCCGTCAATTCTTTAGATAACTTAAGTGCCTTCTGCCCTTTTTCTAAATAAACATACAAGGATATAAAGGACGGGGCAAGGACAGGATAATTCCGCGGCGAATCCCCCCACTTCTTTATTATATAATTAAGCGTTTCATTGTCGCCCGAGTTCAAGCTTAAATAAATAAGTTCCGAAAGAAAATCAGGGTTAAAATTTTTCTTTAATCGCGCTAAACAAAGTTTTTTTGCTTTTTGAACCTGCCCTGTTTTCTCAAGCGCATTTGCATAAGTCAAAACAAAATAAACATTCTTGAAAATAGCATTATATTCATTCTTATTCAGTTTACTTACTTTCTTTAATATATTTTTCCACATTTTTTGTTTGGCATCTAAATAAATAAACCCGTCGAACAAATAAGGCGTATGATATATTTTCCAACCATTAAGAGCATATTTCATAGCAACTTCAGGGTCTGATTCAGAATAATAACTATAAATTCTTTCGTAATCCCTATTTCTCGCCGGTATAAAATTAACTTCAGTCTTATAAAATCTTCCGTTTGCGTCTTCCTTGGTTACACTCAAGAGCACCGGTTTTAAACCAGCTAAAACCATCGATGCTCTGACCGCCGTTTTATAATACCCCAGCATCCATGCCAAATCCGATAATTTACGCCAAAACTTATAGCTCAGTTTTCTTGCTTTTAATCTATGCGCTTTTAAAATGCCAAGCGCTCCTATGTAATTCTTTTCTGCCAATAAAACATTAGCATATTCCATTGTCTCTTTAGTGTTTAATCCAAAATTACGCTTTAATTTCAAAAACGTTTTAAGGGTTCTGCGTATATCACCTTTCTCCCAGTATGTATATATAAGATAATTCAAAACTTTTTTTGATTTTTTTTCTTTATAAAGCTTTCTTAAAAGATTTATGAGTTTATCGGGATTACCCGCCATTTGGTAAACGTAAACAGTGTCTTTTAAATTTACTGAGTTTCCCTGCATCTCTATAATCCTTTCCGCCATATCCCATCTGTGAAATGCCGTGGAGTATTTATATGTTTTTTCAGCCAGACTTTTTTTACCGCTTAGAACAAACGCTTTATAATAATAATTGACGGCCGCAAAAGTATTGCCCGACCACATAGAAATATTTCCTGCCCATTCCTGCCAGTAATAATCTTTGGGAAAATATTCAACGCCCTCATTGCAAATCCTGAGAGCGTTTTTCAGGTCGTTTGCTCCCAAAAATATTTTTAGCTTAAGTTTTAAAACTTTATCTAATTCTTTATTTGCAATTAATTTGGAATTTATATTTTTTGCCGATGCGTAATTTTTTACAGAGAAAAATCCTATAAAAAACGATAACAATAAACATATGATGATTTTATAATTTTTCATTTATTTTATCTTCGACAGTTCTATCGCAATACGTCTTGCAAAATAAGGGTCCCCGGATTGCAGAGCATAAGTCAGCATATACCTTTCTATTCTCAAATCGTTCGGAAAATCTTTTTTGTAAATTTTTAGCAAAAACATAGTCAGCCTGCGGTTTTTTACTATAATGGCTTTCTCTGCTACGGCATCAAAAAAAGACGCCTTTTTATCATAATTCTTATGTGTTTTCATATAATTATAAACAATAAGATATGCCTTACGGTCTTTCCCTGCAATAATATATAAGAAAGTTATATTTTTATAATATTTTTCTTTACATTCGGGGTGTATATAAAGATATTTTTGAAGCAAATCAAGCGCTAACCTATAATTTCCCATAACCGATTCAAATCTATAAGCGTTNAGTATCCATGCNGTCCGCTTTCTCCCCCCGTTCGCTAAATATTTACCAAACTCTGAGGAACTAATCAAAGGCANCNTCGACAGCAATATTTGAATTTTATTTTCGACAGATGCTTTTTCTTTTTGATTTTTAGCCTTATAATATTCCGCTTTCAGCAATCTGTATTTCAAACCTGCATAATCAATATAATTTAACTGTTTGAAGCTGACACGCAGGCCGTCCAGAACCGTTCCGGCTTTAACGTATTGTCCAGATTTAATATAATTTCTTATAAGCGCCATTTTTAATTGCTCGTTAGGATCTACTCTTATAAGCGCCTTAATAAATTCAGGATACACATATATTCGACGTTTTAAGATTATAGATAAAATTTCTTTTTTGGGAAACAACAACGCCGAAATAATACCTACCATTGCCACAAAAAAAAATATTTCCCATACGCTTAAAAATCTATTGTTTGCATGCCGCTTTGACATAAGCTTTCCTGCCTGTTATAAATTTGTAGTTAAAAACATCGCCGTTTACNGTTTTTGTATATTTTCCGTCTCCTTTCACAATAATTTTGCAGGAAGAAGATTGGACGGCAAAATGCAACGGAACATAAGGTTNGCTTTTTAAGNCAATTTCATAATTGTCTCTTGTTTTTTTAAAATTTCTAACTGCTCCGTTTGCTTCTACAAGCCTGAAATAAGGTTTTTTAACGGTTAAAACTAAACGGTAATTGCCTGAATTATCTAATGCTACATATTCCCTGCCGTTTATAATTCTGTACCCGACGACTCCTTTGCTTTTTTGCATATTTGGGTAGCCCCAGTCTTCAGGTACTCTGACCGTTCTTAGATTTCCGCTGTCTTTGATTATCCAGCTGTTACCTTTTTTAGCTATAGCGCAACTCCTGAAATCTAAGACTTTTTTTGCATACTGCGAAACAAATTCAGGTATCGGATGCTGTGTCAATGCCCAGCCATAAACTTTATTAAGCGCATTAACAGAAGCTACTTTTTGCCCCGAATACCAGTGGTAATAAATATATATCGGTTTTAATCTGCGAGGTTTTTCAGTCAGTTTAAATGTTTGTATAACGTTTTCAAACCCGTAAAAAGGTCCTCTCCAAAGATTTGTATAAAAATCCTCGTTAGTAATTGCGGCATTTACCTGAAAAAATCTTCCGACATTCCTTCCCATAGATTTTACATATTTCAAAAAAGGTCGCCGGTTTATTATATCCGTATTGTCCCCGTTCACATTATAAATACCGATATCATATGCCATTCTTACAGCTTTTTGGGGAGGCATGCAATCGCCCGACCATAATAAAACCCTTACCTTCTTATTTTTGCGAGCAAGTTCATTATTTATCCATTTGACTGAACCGTCAACCTCCTGCTTAACGCTGAATTTATAATCAGGCACGGGAAGGTTGTATCCTTTTTTATATATGCCTTTTACAAGCGCAGGCCAGTTAAACGGATGTGAAAAGGTATGGCTTGCAATTTCTACGTTCTTATATTTAAAAATTTTTCTGAATATATGTCTAAGTTTTTTTGCCCGTTTCAAATGAAGTCCGTAAGGACGACCTATCAAATCGCCTACTATTACAGAAGCCGTTACCGGAATTTTGTAACGCTCCAGAATATGTTTGGCAACATAATCCGCTATAAATTCATTNGGATTAAAATCGGTATNGCCAAAATCGGCATCTCCGTCAATCTGCGAAAAAAGTTCGATTCTTCCGTTTTCGGTAGTGATATCTGGAACTGGAAAGTTCGATTTAATAAAAATTTTCTTAAAAATATAAAAAGGATTGTATATCCATAAACCATTGCTGTTAAGAAATGAATTATCTATAGCATATCCTCCCCACGGCATAATTGAAAAAGGCGAGGATTTCTGCGAATATTTATTTTTAATAGAAACGATCGGTTTACCCTCCTCCGGCTGAAGTAGCGTATCATTGTAATCTACGTTCAGCGGAACTTCAAAACCGCTCCCTTTTTCTTTATGAACAAAAGAATATCCGTCAGAGATGGAAGCTTTATTCGCGTATGCTTTTATATTTAATCCTGCAAGAAATCTTGAGTTTTCCGGAAATCCGAAGCTGTTTATAAAAAAAACTTTTAATCCGTTTCCTATGGCTTTGCGAACCCACCTGTAAAACTTTTCTTGATTATCAACATGTCCTGCGATAATAACCGCTCCGGCATATCTATCGGCAAGAAAACCATTCGGCAGACTTCCGTTAATATGAAACGTTTCTGGCACAAATCCTAAATATTCAAGCGGCATTCTAACCAAGCCGGGATTTGGTCTGGCACCGTCTGAACGGGAATTGCAAACCACTATAATTCTTCTTTTAATATATTTAAAATCCGATGTTCCTATTATCGATAAATTTTTATCCGTAACCCACGGAATAAATCCGTCTCCTGCTATCTTTTCGGCATCGTCTATTGCTTCTTTTTTGTCTGCCGGATTCACGTAATCTATAACTATGATCGGTAACGCGTATTTTTTATTTATATTCCTAAGTATAGCAAGCAGGTTGCGCGTATTTTCTTTTTTTACGGCAACATAATTTAAATGTTTATTTAATCCCTTATAAAGCGATTCTGCGATAACGCCGTTTATATCGTTATGTATCTTATTCATTATCGAAAAGCCTCTATTTAAGATAATAATTTTATCTGGAAATTTCTTTCTAACGCTTTTAATAAATTTAATTTCGCTATTCCTAAACTGTGCCCATTCGTTTTTAGGAGCGGCCAGCTTATATGAATCAAGCGTATCGAACATAAATCCCTTAAACCCTTCCGAAGATATCTCCGGGAGCACCTTGTTCAGCATGTAATCCCTGTACGCCTTGCTCCTTATATCCATAATCTTCGAATTCCATATCTTGTTTTTTCCTATAATGTATCTCTTAACTTCTTTGTAATACGGATCGGTTTTGTCGCATTCGCCGAAACTGACGTAAGCAATAAGTTTAGCTGTATGCTTAAGATAGAATTTTTGCCTTAATACGCTAATGCTCTTATTACCCGGGTCTACGATAAGCCAGTCGTATAAATGATAAACATCGGCCGGAATATTGCCGTTATATATAACCGCAACTGATTTGACTTTTACGTTTTTTTCGGTATTTTTGGGAAATGCGCTGCCCTGTTTAGGAAATAATAAGCTAAAAACGCATAAAAGTATGATAATTAATTTCATTTAAAAACCTCCTCAGAAAAATTATACTTACAACTATTGATATCAACAAACTATATACATAACCATAGCCGTAATAATAAGGACCTAAATAGATAGAAATAATGCTAAAAACCGTATTTAACAAGAAAAAAATAAATGTAATAAATAAGGATTCTTTTTTTCTGTCAAAATAAAAAAGAAAACATATCAGCACAAATAACATAAGTTGTAAAAGCGTGCCTAAGAGCAAAATATGAAACAAAGGAAGATATATATATGAAATGCCAAAAAGCCTGAAAAGAGACCTGTCTATAAGAAAGATTATAATATCAGCGATTGCCTGTATTCTTAATACATCAAAGAAAGCGTCTCTCGCGGAAAATATCATGGCATTTCCCGCACTTGAGATTTTTTTAAAAGTATCGCCTCTGAGTATGGCCTCGTAATATATGCTGTAATATTCGGCAAATTCACCTTCTATTTTTATAAAAAATACGGCCATTCCCGGAACCATAGAAAGGTACGCAAGAAATATAGGGACATCGTAAATAACGGAATCTCTTAAACGTCCGAATACCTGGCTGCTCGTATACGGGCTTAACCAGAATACAAATTTATCCGCCCAAATTCCCGCATTATAAAAAAAACCCGTAAATGCAAGAGACAGATAAGCATTACCCTTTTTAAAAAATTCAAATGAAATTAATTTTCTTGACGGAAAATTGTTAATAATAAGAACGGTCATTAATATAAAGATAACGGACTGTCCGGTAAAAAAAGCCAGCATCAAACCCTCTAAGCCGAACCTTGCAAGAAATAATATGAGCAGTATAATTATCAAATAACCTAAAATAAACGAATATAAAATAAAATTAAAGTTTTTTAATCCGGTAAGCAACGCGTTAATTATCCATAATCCGCATAAAATAACGAACGAAAAGATAAATATAGCTGTATAAATAGCCGGTTCATTTTTAAATAAATACAATGCAAGAGGAATACATATTATGAATCCGATAAGCATATTAAGCAATATTATTAAGAAAAAACCGGGGAGAATATTATTATATTTTTTCTTAAAAATGGTATCTGCCACAAATCGGGTGTAAATATATTGAAAAAATCCTGATTCTATAAGGCTAAGAGCAATAAGATAAGTAATCGAAACTTGAAATTCCGCTACGACGGCTTTGTTTTTAACCAAACCCGATGCGACAAAAGATACTAAAATAATGCTTACGATAGATATCACCCAAGAACCGGAACTCAGAAACGCCGAGTAAGTAAAAGCCTTAAAAAGAGATGTAAGTTTCTTTTCTGCCAAAATTTTCTTTAATTCGAAACTTATTCCTGCCATAACATTACCCGCATATTATTGTCTATACAACTTACTGTAATTTTCGAGAAAACTATCCATGGTATAGAATTTTTTTACCCTGCCGAGCCCTGCTTTTTGTGCTTTTTTAAATTTTTCTTCGTCTGTTAAAAGTTCAACGTAGAATTCAGACAATTCCTTGATGCCGCCGGTGGGAGCAATTTCCCCGGCCTTCCCTATTTTTAAATCATCTTCGTTCAGCCCGCCGTAAATAAGCTGTCTGCAAGCTCCTACATCCGTGCATACCGACGGCACTCCAGCCGCAAATCCTTCAAGCACGATTAAAGGCATTCCCTCGCTTATAGAAGTTAAGGTTAAAATGCCGGTTTCCGGAAGTATCTCTTTAATATTTCTAAAACCGAAAAACGTTATGTTATTTTCAAGACCGAGAACGGCTGTTAAATTTCTGCATTCCTTAACATAATCGGGGTCCTCTTCTTCGGGACCGACTATCCAGCCCTTAATATCGGGAATAGTTCCCGCCGCCAGTTTAACCGACTTAATAAAAGTTTTTATGTCTTTTATGGGAACAACCCTTCCGATAAGCGAAACAACTTTTGGTATCNCCGGTTTTCTTAACGGAATAAGCTTTGAAAAGCCTTTTATGTCAACGCCGTTTGGAATTACCGCCGTTTTTTCTTCAGGCGCGCCATAGCCTATCTGCGAATGTTTTGCTTCATTAAAAAGCGATATTATCGTATCTGCCGCTTTATAACAAAATCTGCCTATAAATTCAAAGAAATTGCTCCATATATCTTTGAGGTGTTCGCTGATTCCAAGTTCGTCTTTTATCCAATCCGCGGTTAAAATGTCTATTTTTCTTTCTTTGGTATAAATTCCGTGTTCAGTCAGTATAAACGGAATTTTTCTGTTAAATTTTAATAGCGATGCCATAAAACCGGCATACCCCGTGGATGGACTGTGAATAATATCGAATTGCGGTAATTTAACGGCTATATCCGCAACCTTCCATATAGCCGAATGTGAATTTCTGATAGTCCAGAAATAACTTGTAAAAGAAGAATCGGGGCTGTATTCATTATATTCCGATTCTATATATCGCCATGAATCCATGCCGTACATAAAATCCGTTTCAGATATTCCACATGAATAAAAATCTAAATCTTGGATATTTTTTGGGAAATCTTCTATTTTCTTTAGCCTGAATAAATTATGAAAATGAGCTATATCTTCATAATTTTCTTTTTTACAGTTATTATCTGTTTTATCTAAACTTATTTTTTTTTGCCCTTCGAATATAAAATGACGGGAAAGATATACCAGATTTTTGGGTAGTTCATATTGAATATCTCCGTAATCGTCTTTTCTTCCTCCCAAAAAAACAACTCCGAAATTGATATGCGGAAGTCCCGTTATAAGCTGATAAATCCAAGTAGAAACCCCTCCTTTAATATACGGAAAAGTTCCCTCACTGATAAACATAACATTTATATGAGCATTATCGTTTTTAATTAACAATTTAAACCGACCACAAATCGATGATATTTTTAAATTCGTTATAAGTTGTATACCTGGATGCTTTATTTAATAATTCTTTTGTTTTTTTAAAATCCTTTTTTATAAAAAATGTTTCAGCAAGATAAGGTAAAATTTTGTCATACATATTTTCCGAAGTTAACGCCTCTTCAAAAAATTCTTTAGCCTTATCAATATTGCCTATCTTTAAATTTATCCTGCCTAAAATAAATACGGAATTAAAATAATAATATTTGTCTTTTAACGCATTTTCGGCGTATTTCTCGGCCTCAAGCAAATTGCTGTTTTTAAATTCCCCATCGGCTATATTGAGATAAACGGATTCCCAATATAAACGGCTCAGTTCATAAAATTTCTTTGCTAAATTTTTTTCGCCTTCTACCGACAGCGACTTTTTTAAGCGGCTTATATTTTTATTTATTTCGTTTTCCGTTTTTGATAAAAATCCGAAAGATAGAAGTCTTATTTCATCGGTAGAAGATGCTAAATTTTTTTTAGAATATTCGTAAGAAAGCGGCGCTTTTATATTGATAAGATATAAAAGGGAATCTTTTTTATGATGGTAGGGAACATCAGGGTCGTTAAGCCTCGAGTGGATAGACCCTTCGCCGTATTGTTTATTTAACCCTGATTTTTTAAAAGATATCTTATCCGCCGAATTCAAAATAAGCGGCTCTATAGTTCTGGTTTTATGCATTTTTGTTAAATAAATATAAAATAGCAAAGAAGCTAACCAGCCTATAAACAACAGAAAAAAATTCAAAAAAAACAGCGCTAAAAAATTATAAATACTTTTTCCGTATTTTTGAGATAACAATATATAAAAAGCCAGACTTATAAAAACTGCGGAAATGCCGTGAAATAAAATTAACAATAAAACAGAAAAGTTAAAATTTTTAATCATCAGAAAATGCGCGGAGATAAAATCAGAAACAATGCCCGATAATAATAAAATAAACGTTGGTATCCATTTAATCATTTATGTTAATTTCGGACATTATAAAATTGAAATTATTTTTCAGCACATATGTTTTTTGATAAATTTTATCGTCAAGAAATGTTTTTCCAAATAAGGATAAAATATAATTATTCACCCTAATGGTAAAACTTTTTCCTCCTGCATTACTCGTAAAAGGAAGCAATACGAAAAAGACGCCCTTATTCTTTACAAAGCAAACAATGTCTAAACTTCTAACCATTCCCTCTATGAAATTTTGAAAATTATCTTCATAATCTTTATCTTTGATGAAATAAGCCGCGATAAAACTTTCTATTCTAAATTTTTCCCAAACTTTTGANAGATTAAAAACTTCTTTCAGAAAATCGATGTCAAAAGAATTAATATATTTCTTAATTTCATCTTTCATGGTGTTTAATATTTCCAAGTCTTCAAAAGAATAATTAAGAAATAGATCAATGAGCATTAAATTTTCTTTTGAATAATTTGTAAAAGGCATGGATTCTATTAAAAATACCGATTGAGTTTCATTATTGATAACTATTGGGATTACGGCTAAATATTGCGAGCCGTTTTCTTCACCGTTTAATAAAGCAGGCATATAAGAAGTAGTTTTTTCCTCTAAGGCTTTCTTGATTAAAGGGTCGCTGGAATCAAAACTTATTGAATTTCCTATATTAACCGTTTCTCTTAAGGTGTCGCCGGTTTTTAAGTGCAAAGAACATTTTTCTATGTTAAACAAATTTGCAATCAGATTTATTAACTCGTCATAACTTTCACCGTCTTGCGTTATAAAAGTTTCCTTTATTTTTTGGATTATATTTCTTATGCTTGCAGGTTTTACGACATACGACTTTTCAATCTGTTCATGGGAAAGTTTCAAAAAAAAGAAGTTTTTTCTTAATTCATCGAATTTCAACAGGTAATACCTGTTTTCTTCCTGCGTTTTTTTTATCTGTCTGTTCCAGTAAAAATTAAACTCGCTGAATATCAAAACCATCAAAAGATTCCATAAAAAGAAACTTACCGGAAATGTTTTGTAAAAATATAACAACGGCAAAAAAGAAACCGCCAGCGATAAAAGACCGCCGACAATACCGTAATACAAAGTAATAACCGCCAAAAAAACCAGCAAAAAGCTTATGGGCTTTATAGCTAAGATATATTTTTGATTTAAAAAATATCCGATTACAAATAATATTATATAAAAAAATAATACTTCTATAATTAATATTTTTATATTGATACCCTGATATAATTTTTTTATCTCCATTTATAAGATTTACGGAATCTCCATTTTTTTATTGTTAAAACTTACTAATTAACCATTTTGTTTAATACTGATTGAATCAACGTGGTCATGGATTGGTCGGATAATCCGCTTGCGACGGTTGCGGAACCCACCCCGCTCCAAATCAGTTTGCCGTAACTCGAACTATAAATAAATATATTAACGCTCACTGCCGGCTCGCCTTCTATGCCGGTTTTATATCTGAATTCATTAACGTTCCCGACAATTAAATATTCGGCGCCTTCCTTTTTTGCTTTCCGTAACATTTTTTTCAATCCGCTTTTATTGCCGTATCCGTTGTTTTTAAACTCTTGTATATTGTTAATTACATGATAATTTCTTGAAAGCAGAATACCGTCCAGTATGGATGCCACTCTCAAGCCGGCATAAGGCGTTTCGGTGTAATTATTGAAAGGAAATACTGCATAAACATCATTTTTACCGATATTGAATTTTTGGGTATTGATAACCATCGTTGAGCATGAAGACAAAATGAATACGGCCAGTAAAAGCTGTAATGCCACAAATATTTTTTTCATTTAATTGCTCCTAATAGTCTTAGACCTGATTTTGGCCGTTTTGGAATAGTTTTGCGCTTTTCATATCTCCCCCGTTCTCACATACTCAATTTGACTAATTATATATTTTAGTGTATACTATATTTAGTTGAATATCAATGTTTTTTCTATTCAAAATACCGCGAAACTCCAATGTCAATTATTAATACTGCCGCCGAGAGCGCTATGAAATACAAAAGGGAATAAACGGCTATCCCTATAACTAAATAAAAAATCAAAATAACCCTTTTTATCTTCTTAAGGTCTTCTCCTCTCAAAAGATAGCCCGTAATTATCCCGACGATAATATATATAACGGATTCGATTATTATTATATTGAAATCAATCATAAACCGCAAAATTGCAAAATTGCAAAAATATTAAAACTGCCAAAAATTAACGCAAAAAATCTTTAAAATCAGTGTTTTAAAACGTATCGAAATAAGCTATCGTTTTTTTAAGCCCTTCTTCTATGCTTACTTTCGGATTATAGCCCAGAACGCTTTTTGCAAGAGTTAAATCGGGATTTCTCTGAATGGGGTCGTCCTTCGGCAATTCTACAAATTTTATTTTTGATTTCGAGCCGGTAAGGCGTATAACCAGATTTGCAAAATCCAGAACCGTAAATTCGTAATTATTTCCCATATTTACCGGACCTGTAAATCCGCTTTTATCTTCGATAAACAGCATAATGCCGTCTATTAAATCCGATACGTAGCAGAAAGAGCGGGTCTGTTTTCCGTCTCCGTAAACCGTTAAATCTTCGCCCTTCAACGCCTGAACGATAAAATTGGAAACTACTCTGCCGTCGTTTTCCAGCATTTTTGGTCCGTAGGTATTAAAAACCCTTATTACTCTTATATCCGTTCCGTACTGCCTGTGATAGTCGAACATAATGGTTTCCGCGGCCCTTTTCCCCTCGTCGTAGCAAGACCTTATCGAAACAGGATTAACGTTGCCGTTATAATTCTCCGGCTGAGGATGAACATTGGGCGAACCGTAAACTTCTGAAGTGGAAGTGTGCAGAACCGGAATTTTAAGCCGCCTCGCGTTTTCCATAACGTTGAATATCCCGTAAACATTGTCTTTCATAGTTTTAAGCGGGTCTCTTTGATAATGCGGGACCGACGCCGGACAGGCAAGATTAATTATGAAATCTGCCTCTATGCTGAACGGCTGGCTTATATCTCCCCTGATGACTTCAAAAGCAGTATTGCCCATAAATTCTTTTATATTATTTTTCGACCCCGTATAAAAATTATCCATGCATAAAACTTCATGCCCCGCATTTAAAAGCCTTTCGCATAAGTTAGAACCGATAAAACCGGCTCCGCCTGTAACAAGAACCCTCATAGCATCTCCTTTTTTTTGTTTTGAATATATAAGATTTAATAATATTTTATCATAAATCGTATTTATTTCCGTATCCCCTTCTGGTTATCATATACAAATCGTTAACATAAGTATTGCTGTTTCCGATTATTATAGTCGTATTCATGCTTACTATATCGAACTTATCGATATTTCCCAGCGTGGTTATAACGATTTCTTCATCAGGTCTCGTTACCGCCTTTGCAATAACCGCAGGCCTGTCTTTTTCGATATTTTCCAATAAAATATTTTTTGCGATAGTAAGCTCTTCTTTTCTCTTCATGCTCTTTGGATTATAAATTATTACGACAAAATCTCCGGCAGCCGCCGACCTCAGTCTTTTTTCTATGTCTTTCCACGGTGTCAGAAGATTTGACAGCGAAATTACACAAAAATCATTTGTTATCGGCGCGCCTGCAGCCGCCGAAACGGCACAGAAAGCCGGAATACCGGGTATTATTTCTACAGGAACTTTCCCGGTGAGCGATTCTTTATCTATAATTTCAAGCAAAAGACCGCTCATTCCGTAAATACCGGCGTCTCCTCCAGAAACAAGGGCTACTGTCCTGCCTTCCAAGGATTTTTTAACCGCCGCCTCGCATCTCTTGATTTCGTCTTTCATATTAAACGGCAGTCTTTCCTGTTTTTCGTTTAATATGCCCGCAATCTGTTTTAAATAAGACGAGTAACCTATTACTGCTTCGGCGCTTTCTATCGCATCTAAAGCTTTTTTGCTTAAATGTTCCGTATCACCCGGACCGGTTCCTATAATTGTAATTTTTCCGTAATGTTCCGATCGCTGTCCGCCGTTTAATTCCATTTATTGCACTCCTTTTCTGTTGAAATAAGAAATCATTGCCGCCGCCGCTGATGCCGCCGCCGCGGCTGTAACGTTTCCTTTTTTTTGTTTAGGTATCAGCAGTTTTGCGCCGTTTTTTGCCGACATCTGCGCGCATGGTTCGCAGACGGAATAGGCGCCGGTATATTTAAAACTTGCCGACAGTCCTGTATCTTTATTTAAATTTAAATCTTTTTTATTGTTTTTTTCATTTTTATTCGAATCCATAAAGGCATTTATTTCGTCTTTATCGTAAAAATCTATAAAATTACCGTATTTATATCCGAATTCCAGCAATCCGGCTTCATTTCTTTTTAAGTTTATCGTAGCAATGTTTCTTATCGCTTTAAGCGATAAATTATTTTCCTAAATACAGAAGATATAAAATCTTCTATCTCTTCAAAGAGGGTATTCCTGTTACATCCTATACCCAAGGTTAAGCATCTCGGTCTCAAAAGTACAATATTTTCTGATTCCGCAATATTTTTCAGGTTTTCTTTTAAAGAAACGACTGCCGCCTTTTTAGCGCCTAAGCCTAAGTTTGATGCATTTAAACCTTGCGTCAAAATTATTTGCTTTGCGTTCTTAAACTCTTTTATATAAGACTCTATTTCTTTTATGCTAAAAATAATGTCTTCGTCTATGTATATTCTGAGCTCTTCTCCGCAGACGGATGCTTTATTGAATATTTTTATTTTACTTTTTCCGTCTTCTATAAACAAGCCGAATCTTTCCGCAAACATATCTAAAGAAAAATTTTCGGTTGCATCCGTCGCGGTAGTAATTACCGGAATTGCTCCGTTTCCTATATAACCTGCAATTTCCTCGGCAAATTTATTAGCGCCTCCTATATGCCCTGAAAGCAGGCTGACGACGAATTTTCCTGCTTCGTCGATCGTTATAACGCCGGGGTCGCTGAATTTATCTTTAAGAAAAGGTGCAATAATCCTGACCGATGCGCCGGCAGCAAGAAAAAATACGATGAAATCATATCTGAACAGTTTTTTAATAAAATAATCTTCCGATAATTTTTTATATCTTTTTACATCTATGCTCAAAAGTTTTATTCCATTAACGGAAAGGGTTTCCGATGCCGCCGCTTCCTCCTGCATACAATAGGCGCGCGCCGTTAATCCTTCTTTTTCTTCTCCTTCTTCTCCGATAAAAAAATGCAGATTAATAATTTCGGAGATACCGGCAATATCAGACCCGTTGCGGGATTTAATCTTTTTTGCCATACTGCCGTAAATTTTAGCCGCTTTATTTAAAGAATTTTCCGAGGTTATTATAAGGGCGATATTCGTAATTTTAAATATGGCGTCAGACGGTATTTCCACCGTTTCTGAATCCGTGCGAAAAACTCTTATCATAAAGTTTCGACCTGTTTTCTTTGAAATACTTTCCCCTTAACGCATCTCCTACTATTAATACTGCCATATTTTTGACGGAAAATTCCTCTGATTTTTTAACTACGTCTTTTAATTCGCAATTTATTAAGATCTGGCTTTTAAGGGATACGTCTTTAGCAATCAGGCACGGAGTATTTTCCGGATAGTATTCCTTTAAATCGCAAACTACGCTGTCGATTAATCCGAAACTCAAATATATAGCCATCGTTGCCTTATGGCTTGCAAGGCTTTTTATATCCTGCCCGTCCGGCAGTTTTCCTGTTCTTCCTTCTCCTCTGCAGAATATAACCGTTTGCGAAACATCAGGCAATGTCAAAATAGACTTATTGGCGGCGCTGGCGGCAAAAGCGGCGGTGACCCCGGGTATGATTTCATATTCTATCCCCATATCTTCAAGATAATGCATTTGTTCGTTTATTGCAGAATATATCGAAGGAATCTCCCGCATGAAGAACGGATATAATATTTATAATATTAGCGCGGACGCTCCCTTCTGCTTGAAATTCTATAAAATTCTCAAGCCTTTCTTTGATCTGTTCGAAATTAAGGGTTTTCAGGTCTATTAACTTCGCGCCCTTTTTTATCACCTTTAAGAGCCCGGGATTTATCAAAGAACCGGCATAAAAAACTGCGTCGGACTTTTTTAATATTTTAGCGGCTTTTACCGTCAAAAGTTCCGGATCGCCGGGACCCGCCGATACAAAATATATTTTCGTTCCTATTGGCTTGACCATATTATTCCGTTTATTCATTTTATATAATTATAATTATAAAAAAACTCCTATAAAAATCGAAAAATAATCATAGATGCGTTCTTTCTTTTCCGCAAAATCTTTTATAAGCTCAGATTTTTCTATTAGATAGAGTTTCAGATTTCCGTCTTCAATCTGCCTGCCGCACAGTCTGTTAAACGCCTTTAAAATCTCTTGGACGTAACCGCCGGCTTTCATAAAGACAATAACCTGCGGTTTAGGAATCTTATCCGCAATAAACTTTATTTCTTTTTCAATTTCGGCTGAATCTTTTTTCACGGGAACCGATATTAAAACCGAACTGTTTTTAATAACATACGGCTCTCNTATTAATCCCAAGGAATAATTAAAAGAAGAAACTCCGTTTACGAGCTTTATATTAACATCATTTATGTTAAAGCCNTTTTCCTTGCTTTTAAAAACCTCATGCATAGCATTGTGTAATCCCCAGTATGTGCTGTAGAACATAGGGTCCCCCAGCGTAACGTAAGAACATGTGCCATCTCTGAGCTTTTCGATTATTTTAACGGCGTTTTCCCTGTATAAATCTTTATTCCTGCCCTTTGAAAGTTTCATTTCTATTTCTAACGGAATAAGTCTGTTTTTTGGAATATCGGATATGCCGGCAAATTTAAGGGCATTTTTTATAACATCGTAAGCTATTCTATTTTTTCCTCCGCAAACGTCGGGATAGAATATAAAATCGCTTTTGATGAGCGCATTAACAGCTTTTACCGTTATCAGTTCAGGGTCTCCTGGACCTACTCCTATGATAAATAATTCATTTTTCATCATTTTCGGTTTTCTCGGGACTTTCTATATGGACGCCGCTATGGGGATTTTCCGCATTTTCTTTTTTACCTGTTTCGATCGCTTTATTTTTTATTTTCACGCTTGGCATATCCGCATTATGTTCCCGTTCAATCTTGAAGGTAAGGGTTCTGCCGCGGACTGAGCGGGGATTTTTTGTATTTGTATTTTTATTTTTATTTATATTTATATTTGTACTTTTAATATTTTTTATGATTTTAATTATATATATCTGATTCAATGCCTGAAAATAAGAATCTTCATTAACATTAACCGATTTCAGCCTTGACACGTTAACAGAAATAATTTCGTATTTTATTTCTATATTGTCGCCTCCTTTCAGATCATAATTTTTAATAAACGTCAAAACGGCGTTTAACGAATCAATCGTTATAACATTAATAACTATCGAGCCTTTATTTTTTAGAATATNAAGCGATTCTTTTAAAATTTTTATCAAATCCTTACTGCCTCCGCCGCCTATAAATATTGAATCAACCTGTCCAGCTTTCGCCGCAAGCTTTAATGCGTCGGGAAGTTCACCTAAAATAGGTTCGATATTATGTCTTCCNAATCTCTTTATATTATTTTTAAGGTTGTCTATTTTATGTCTGTTTTTATCTATTGAATAGACGAATCCTTTATGTGCTATAGCGGACGCTTCTATGCTTATGCTTCCGCTGCCGCACCCCGCATCGATAATTGCAGAATCGGCTTTTAAGTCCATTAAAGACAGGCTTACAGCCCTAATCTCTTTTTTTGTCGGTTCTCCCGCCGTATGAATATATTTATCGTCGTCAATCCCTAAGACAAGCCTGTTAAGTTCGTCGCCGGAAACCGCATCGTCATCTTCCTTATGAACTTTCTTTTTTTTATCGGCTAATACGACTATATTTTTTTTNCCGCTTATATCTTCTAAAATTTCTTTTGTAAAACTTTTATATATTTTTTCATTTTTAGAGCATAACTCGGTCAATGCGTAAAACTCGAATTTTTCTAATAAACCGCTTTCTTCGAGTTCGGTNTATATTTTATTCGGGGTATTTATATCGTCGGTGTATATGCCTATTGCAGACTTTCCTGAATATAAAGCCTCGTAGATATTTCTAAAATCCCTTCCGTGCAGACTTATTATCAATGCCTCGGTCATAGGAATTTTTAATTTGGAAAAACCTGCCTGCATAAAACTTACTGCGGGGTGAACTTCTATGAATCTTTTTTCGTTTTCTTTTAAGAAACTTAATATCGTTCCGCCTATGCCGAAAAAATTGGGGTCTCCGTTCGCCAGAATTAAGATGTTCTTTTTGCCGAGGTTTCCTTTTATATAATCGGTTATAAATTTTATTTTGCTGTCGTAAAATATTGAGGCATTGCCCAATCGGGTTATATTTCCGTTGTTTTCAAACATTATGCTTTTATTTATTGAAGAAATCTGCTCCCTTACCCATGAAAGCAGGCTTAAATCTTCTTTTTTAGCAAAAACGGCGTCGAGCCTGTTTTTTTTATCGGTAAATAAATCCAGCATTTGTTTTTTTGCCGTTTCTAAAAAACATGGAGATACGCCCAATATATGAACTTTTTTTGCCATTTATAAAGTTTTTATCCTCCTTCTTTATATATTTATATATATATTTAATATCTGCCGTTACTGTTTTACATTATTGATTGCNTNGCTTTAAGCGCCGTTCTTTTTACAACGCTNCCGCCGTAAGATATGAGAATAATCTCTATATTTACGCTTTCTCCTGCAGTTTTAGCTAAATTTTCTGACGCAATTTTTAATATATTTCCAAAAATAGTATCTGAATAAGGCTTAAACTCGTCGGACGTTATATGGCTGAAAGCCTCTCTTGACGTGTTTGCGTTAACAATAAGGTTATATATGTGTTCGTCGGGTCTGTTTCCGTCTTTGCCTTCATTTCCGCATATGTTTTCAACCGTTTTTTTAGCAATTTCTCCAAGAAAATTTAAATTTAGCCTGCTGTACTTGGCGTTTGTGTTTCTTGCGCCCTGCGCTATTTTTATAATTTTTCCGAACTGACCTGCTAAAATGATATTTTTTATGCCCGTTTTTACCGCTTTTCTTATAGAATATGTTATAAAATCGCCTATTTCTATAAAACTTTCCTGCGGCAGGTCATTAAGGATTTTTAAAGCTGCTTTTTCGCTGTATCTTCCCGGAGTGTAAACACAAGTATCTATATTATTTTCCGATAAANAATTTAAAGACGCCTTTATTGTGTCTAACCATGCTTTAGCAGATACCGGCATAACATAGCCGGTAGTCCCTAATATGCTGATTCCGCCTTCTATTCCGAGCCTCCCGTTAAGGGTTTTTTTTGCCGTCTCCTCTCCTTCCGGTATATACAATACTGAAATAAATATCTTATTATTTAATACATCCGATCCTGATAAATCCTCTGATATATGCTTGTTTATCCAAAAACATAACTCTTCTCTTACGGCAAGCTCTATCATAGCAAAAGGCACGGGATTAATGGCAGGAGAACCGGCTCTCACCGGCAAACCCGGTCTTGTCACCCTGCCGACCCCTTTTGATGCCGCCAGTATCAAGGAAACGGTTCCGCCTTTCAGCGGACATTTTATTATATTATAAACGGAAAATTTTTCATAATATTTTTTCAACCATGCTGTTTCATTTTTATTTTTTTTATTTAAAACTGTAAAATCTGCGNATATTTTTATACCGCCGGTTACGTCGTATTCGTCATCGCTTCCNGAATCTTTAACGGCAGAGGCTTTTGAAACTGCCGTTCCGCTTTCGTTGATACGGTATTTTTCCAATTCGGCGATGTTTAAAACCGCTTCTTCTCCGCCGGGCATTTTAATTTTTATATCAGAAAATTTTTTCGTATCGAAATAATACCGTATCGACGCCTTGATAACTGCGGCGCTCGTGCTTCCGGTAGAAAACCCTTTTCTTAACCTGTTTTTAATTTTAGTATCGATACCCGGGCTNTTTATTTTGCCTCTCATTTATTCCTTCATCTCTCCTTTTAAAAAGAAGAGGTTTTACAGATTGTTCTAAAACGACGTCCCTACGGTAAAATTAACCCCTCCCGCCGGCCAATAAGGCTCCCTTGTAAGTATGAAACCATAGGAAAAGCTTATAGGACCGATCGGAGATAAATACATTATACCCGCTCCGGCTGATTTATACAACGCAAGCGGTCTTATATCCGAGGTATTCAAAAATACATTTCCCCCGTCCTGAAATACAAAAAAATTAATACTGTTATAAACCGGAATATTAANCTGTAAATTATAATTTTCCATAACATCTCCTCCTATCGGATAATTGTAAGGATTGAGATTTACAAGACCTATAGAATCCTGCGGAAAACCTCTTACCGTCGTTCTGCCGCCCAAAAAAAATCTTTCGTTTATAGGTACCTGGGTCGTAGGCGAAAGAGGTCTTATATAGCCAAATCGCAAGGAGTACAAAAATGTAGTATCGTAAATAAAAGGAATGTATTCTTCGGTATGAAAAAAAATCTTAAAAAAATTAACCTGCGAATCTATTAAAAAATCCGAATATGTAAACCTCAATGTCGTCAAATTTCCTGAGGTCGGGTTAAATATATTATTTTTGGAATTATATATAACGGAAGCCGAAGCCGAGCTTATCCTTGTAAAACCTGTATCCCGAGGCGTTATTTGCGCCCCTGGATTCAGTCCCGAAAGATAATCGTAAAACATTCCGTAAGAAAGCAGTCCTTTTAACCGGTCGTTAAACCTCCTTATAAGAGAAGCAGAGCCCCCTTCTTTATGCATAGTATAATTAAGCGTAATTATGTCGGTATCCAGACCCTGAGCATTAAAAGCCAGCCCCCTGTAATTATATATGGCGCGGTCATAATAGTCCAAAAGAAGGTTGGTATATATCGCGCTTTTAGAAAAACGGGCGGATAAAGACTTGCCGGTGCCGAAAAGATTGTTGTTCTCCAACTGTATAAAACCCTTATATCTCGTATATGTGCCATAGCCTGCNCCGAAGCTTAAATCTAAAGGTTTTGCGTCTTTCACGCTGACCGTTATGTTTTTATCGGGCTTTATATTATCGGGTTCATCTATTTTGATGCTCACGGAATTAAATATTCCCGTCTTATAAAGCCTGTTTTGGGTATTTATGATTTTTTTCTGGCTGTAAAAATCGCCTTTTTTAAAAAGCAGAAGGCTCTTTATATAAGATGTTTTAGTAATGGTATTTCCTAAAATCAGAATATTATTTATGCGGACTCTGGGACCGCTCTGGATGTAATAATAGAGAGACGCATATTTCTTATCATTTGAATATTTAATATCAAGCTTTACTTTGGAAAAAACAAAACCTGAATCGGCTAATTTTGTAGAAAGCAGATTCTTTCCGTTTTCCGCTTTAATTATGTAAAAAGGCAGTTTCCGCATTTTAAAAAAATAATCGGTCAGTTTTTTATTAGTATTTAAAAAACCGGGGAGTCCTTTTATATAAACATTTTTTACTGTAGTCGGCGTCCCTTTGTTTATATCTATAGAAATAATTACGCTTTTTTTATCGGCGGCAAATTTCAGCTTGTAAAAAATGCGGGCTGAAAGCCAGCCTTCGTTATTATAATAATTTTTGATATTGGTTATATCGCTCTTAAGCCTTTTTTCGCAAAAATATTCTCTGTTAAAAAAGGATGTTACGCGGGTTTTCATAAGCGAAATTATGGTTTTTTTGCCGACCGGTTTGTTTCCGCTTATGGTTATGTTCTTTATTTCTACTTTATGCCCTTTTTTAACAGTATAATATATGTTAATAGTTTTGGCGGCTTCGTTCTTTTTTTCATTTAAAAAAACTTCTGCAAAAAAATAGCCTTCTTTTTTAAAAAAATCTTTTAATACTCTTTTAAACGCTTTAAAAGTGCCTTTATCGAAAATCAGCACGTTTTTTATTCCAAGCACTGAATTTTCTATAAAATTTTGTTTCAGAGGCGCCGCTCCGTTAAAATGGAATATTATTTTATAACCCGGATGAATGTCGAAACTTACAACTGCATTATATTTTGAAATATAAGCTATTTTCGGTTTTTCTATAATTGCATTTAAATATCCGTTGTTTTTATACAAATCCCATATTTTTTTCCTGAATTTTTGAAGTTTATACAGGTTTAACGGTTTTGAAATTAATTTTTTTACAAGCTCATTTACGATTTTTTTAGGATAATATAATTTAAATTTGACGAATATTTTAGAAACAATGACGGGCTTGCCCGGTTTAATATAGATATTCACGATATATTTTTTTGAACCGGGCGGAACTGAAGGTTTTATTTCGATTTTTGCATCGGGATACCCTCCTTTCAGCATAATTTCTTTGATTTTTTGCTCGCTTAATTTTTTATAATATTTAAAAAGNCGGCTGCCCTTTTTTATAGGAATCGAATCGAGTATTGTTTCTGCCGGTATTCCCGTTGCTTTAAGCCCTTCGATATTTACGGCTCCTATATAAATCTTTGGCAAAAAAATAAATTTTAAAGAAATCGTTTTTTGTTTCTTATTTATTTCAGAAAATACAGAAATATTGGAAAAATAACCCGAAGCATAGAGGGTTTTAACACTCTTTTCAAGGAAATGCATAGAAAACCTTTCCCCGTTTTTTATAAAAATAAAATTTTTTATATCTTTAATGGGAATTCCTGACGGCATTTCATATTTTATCGACTTTATAACGTATTCTTCAGCCGGAATATTATAAATGCTCGAAGGGCTTTTAGATGCATAGGAAGTTTTTGCGCAAACAGTGTTAAAAAGGCAAAAAGTTAAAGTTAACGACAAAAGTAATAAAGATTTTGAATTAGCCTTCATAAAAATATTTTAATTTTAACCTATTTTATTAATTAATTAATTAATAAAATCTGAAATGAAAAACAATATTCCCGCCGACTTCGCTGTATATGTTAGAATTGTTTGGGGCAAGCTCATTGTTCTCCCAAACACCTATTACTGAAATATGAGGACTCAAACTGTATGTAAGCGTTACCGACTGGGAAGACTGAGAAGATGCTATATCGCTGTATGAAACGGAAAGTTTTTTAGTTAAAGATTTAGTAACGGTTATCTGCGGCGCGGCGCTGTGGGTCACGACAGAATACGAAGGAGATACCGACAGACTTCTGAACCCGAAATAGCTTGAAATTGCTCCGGTAATGCTTCGTTCTACTCCTCCTCCGATTGCCGACGCCGCTTCCGATGCCGCAATTCCTCCTGCGGAACCTGCATAAACCGAAGTCGTAGGCGCGCCTAACGCCAGCATTGACACTATATCGAGTTCCGAAAGCGGCGGCGTGGAAGAAAGATTAACGTTGAAATTTAACAGCGAACCGTTAACATGCATTCTTATTATATATTGATTTATATGCGTCGCAGCCGCTATGTCGAATGAAGGGTTAATTTTGTATTGATTATTAAAATCTAAATTTGCGTAAGACAGTTTAAACTTTGTCCCTCTGAAGTATATTTTCCCATTTTCGGCATTTGCGGTTCCCATGATAATCGGGTCGTATAACGTTCCTATGAGATGAAGTTTTGCGCTTAAATCGGTATGGACGATATTATTTTTAATGGAAATGCCTTTATCCGACGTTATTCTAATATTTAACTTAGGGTTAAAAATTCCTGATGCCGAGTGCGATTTAACGATATTGTAATTTTTGTAGCTGAGAAGAAACGACGAAAGGTTTACTCTTTTATCGTACAGAGCTTTTTTTATATCTGCGTTGCCGTATAAGACGGAGTTTCGTTATTGCCGGAATATCCTATGTTTCCGTTTATCTTTGCATAAAAATAGTTTGATTTTCTATAAATAACCGAATTAAAACCCGCCGAAATATTGTAGTATGAGGGTTTAAAATTATGCATCCTAATCAGTCCGCGGGCGGAAAAAATACCGTTTAACATTCTGAACCGCGCTTTTTTAAGAAGAATCATGTTGTTGTCGAATATTAATCCCGCAAAAATTCTTGAGACGGCAAGCGACGGATATTCCGAAGTTTCTATAAGTCCTTTTTCTATATTAGCAAAGCCGTATATACGAGGAGAGGCGACAGGTCCGAAAATATCTGCGGAAGCCGTTATGAATCCGGATGAATTTATTATTTTATCGGATAAAATTCCAAGAATCCACAAATCGGTTCTATCATTTAATATGATATGGTATTGATTATCCCTTATACCGCCTCTGACCTGAATGTAGTTATTTCCGCCCGTCAGTTTAAATCCGCTTAATTCCAGCATTCCGCCCATATAGGATATTTTTATATTTTTAGTATTTTTTAAGAAAAAAGGTCCATGTTTTAAATAAATGTAATCTAATTTTGAAAACAGATAAGAGTTTTTAATATCTGAAATTTTTCCGCTTCCGTAAATGCCGCCGGATAATATGAACCGGGTTTTGCGGTAATTAATGTTTAATAAATTAATACTCGTTACGAAATGGTACGAATACCCTTTTTTAAGAGATACAGCAGCTTTAGTTTTCAGCGAATTCTTTAAAGCGGAAAAACTTAAAGCCATCCTACCGTCAGACGAAGAAACACGGACATAGGCGTTTCCTAATGAATAATCCTTTACGTAAATACCGTCTATCGACGCGTTGCCCGAAATATCGGGCAGGTTAAACGAGCCGCCTATATGCAGATTGACGCTCGCATTCCCTTTTATATGATATTTTTTCAGAGGCTTAAAATTTAAATCAGTCAGATTTATCCGATTTGAAACTAACCTGATGTCATAGCTGTTATTTTTGCTCCCGAAATTCAAACTTCCGTAACCGTTAAAAATTGCTCCGCCGTAAAACCAGTCGAGTTTTTTGACGGTCAAGTCGCTTTTAGTTAATGAAAAAAGAAAATTAACGTCTGTAAGATACTGGTTATATATTTCGATTTTTTTAGAATCTGCCGATATTTCAAAAACCGGGTTATCAAGTTCTCCGTCCATCTTTCCGCTTGAATTGAAAGCCGCATAAATCGGAACAGAAGGCTTTTCGGAGGTTAAATGTATATTTAAAGCATTAAAATTTCCGGTTATATATTCTTTTTTCGAATACTTATTCTCGAATATTTCTCCGCTGAAATCAAATGTTCCGTTTTTATTAAATTTTGTGCTTTTTTCTTTCAAATGAACATTTTTAAATAAAACTTTTCCGCTTCCGGTAATATCGATGTCGGCGTTTCCGGTGTATAAACTTAAATATTTATTGATAAAAAGCGTTCCGAATCTGTTCCTGAAACGAAAAAATAATCTATGAAACTTTCCGATTATACTGCCATTTATAACGCCCATTCCCGAAGGCTCGAAATATCTGCTCTTGTATTTATCTATTAAACTCACTGAAGGCAGTTCGCCGTATGCCGAACGAAAGCCGATGTTTAGATAGTCCTTATCGTAATTTATTTCTCCTTCGGCAGAACCGTTTATTATTTTAGAAGAAACATGCATATTTTTTAAAAAAACATATTTTTCGTTTACTAATACCGCTCCTTTTACCAGAATCTTATTTCTGTAGTTAATATAATATACCGTCCTGCCGGCGCCTGCATTTCTGAATTTTACCTGCTGGACGGGTTTATCCAATTCTATTTTTTCTATATTGCCTGCATAAAAATTTTTTCCAAAATGCAGAAAGGTAAGGACGTTTCCGCTTGCAATACCTTTAAACTGAGGGATTTTTTCGTCATCGTAAAAATCTATAAGTTTGCCGACGTCGATATTTTTTAAAAACGATTTAAATTTACCTTCTTTTTCTTTAATATTAATATAACCGGCAGATTTTAAACTGCCGTTGAATAGTTTTAAATCAATCTTTTTAAAATTTATAATATTATTTTCATTTCTGCCGAAATTGCCGGCACATTCAACGGTTCCGTTATTTATATCGCCGCCTGAAAAAACGACGTTTTTAAGATTGACCGACGCGCCTGCGCTGATTTTTCCGCCAAAATCGCCGGAAGCCGTCAGCTTTGCTTTAAAACGCCCTTTTAAGGCAGGCAGAAAGTTAAAATTTTTAGAAAAAGAAGATAAACTTTTTACCTTTAACAAAGTGGCGTCGTCAAATTTTTCAATAAACCCCGAAATTCTATTTTTTTGATTTAATTCCAATATGCCTTCCGACACGGCGGTAAGATAGGAATTACTAAGGCTTATTCCTCGGTATTTTATGAAATTGCCGAAATAATGAATTTCAACCGCTTTAGATTTAAAAATTTTCCGCAATTTTAATTTTTTAGACCGGACGGATATATAGGGTATATTGTATCTAAGATATATACCGCCGTTGCCGTATAAAAAAGGTATGGGGTTAGGTTTTTTATAAACGGTTAATGCAATTTTCTTTAGTCTTAACAGAATATTTTTATCGGCATCGTTTAAGCTTAAATTGCCTTCCGTTATTTTTAATTTGTCTAAAGACACCGAAATAATAGAACCGGGGTGTTTCTTAAAAATAGTTTTTAGGACAGAACCAATATTTTTAAAATTATCGAACCGGCCGTTTTTTATTAATATATTAATTTTAGGGTCTATTATGTTAATTTTATAAATAATTATTTTTCGTTGAAAAATATTAAACGGACCGAATGTTATATTAACACGTCCGACCTTTGCAAAATTTTTAATATTTAAACCGTAAAGGCTTATCTGAGGAGAAAAAACGGAAAATTTTATTTTTTTTATAGTCGTATTTTTTTTTAGAACGGAGGAAATATATGCAGATAAATAGTTTTTTGCCTTCGAAGCAAAATAAGGCGAAGTAATAAATAAAACAGAGCTTGCGGAAATTACTGCCGTGAAAAGTAAAAGGATTAATAAATAAATTTTAAATTTCTTTTCATATTTTTTCATCTATAAATTTATAGCCTACGCCTCTTATGGTTTCTATAAATTTAAACGAACCGTCTATCTCGATATTAGACCTCAATCTCCTTATATGAACATCAACCGTTCTCGGTTCGACGAATGAATTGTTTCCCCAGACATTATCCAGCAGTTTTTCCCGCGAAAAAACATCTCCGGCGTAAGTCATTAAAAATATAAGAATTTTAAATTCTATAGGACTAAGTTTTATCTCGGTATTTTTTACCGTTACGCTGTGCTTGCTTATATTAACGGAGATATTTTTAAACTTGTACCCGCCCGATTGATCATTGTTTTGCTTATTATTATTAATATCAATATTATCGTTTGCTTTAACTGCAGGCATTCTTTTTAAAATGGCGCGCACGCGGGCAAGCAGTTCATTTACGGAAAAAGGTTTGGTCATATAATCTTCGGCGCCGGCTTCAAAACCCAATATTTTATCTACTTCTTCCTGTTTTGCCGATAAAAATATAACGGGGACTCCCGACAAGCGGGAATCCTGTTTTATTCTTTTGCAGACTTCGTAACCGTTGATGTCGGGTAGCATAAGGTCTAGAATTATAATATCCGGCTTAACGACTTCTGCAATTTTTATTCCGTCGAACCCGTTAAATGCGAATTCCACATTATAACCTTCTTTGGCAAGATTATATTTTAAAAGTTCTACTAAATCGGATTCATCGTCTATTATAAGAATATTTACTTTGCTCATAATAAATAATACAACATAAAAATCCAATTCTGTCAAGCCCAAACCGCTTTAAAAAACACTTTAAAAAAGGGGTCATAATTTTCCATCTATACAATGACCGGGTTTTTGTCTTTAATTCCCCT
>JGI24721J26819_10001121_pt1 | contig 30166 bp, 25 predicted proteins | sample YelNatPaOPGAMG01_FD_26819 | JGI IMG/M metagenome (IMG submission 26819) | reverse complement strand
CTTTCAGTATCATAAACCTGAATTAAGGTTTCTTCTTTGCTTATGAAGCCCTTTTCATTAAACCAAATTGGAACGTTGTCTTCAAAGAAGAAATCTTCATCNTCGTTCTTCTTAAAGCTTACCAACAACAANCTTCTGTTGTCTTCGTTCCATGANACTTCACTCAAGCTATCACTCTCAAGAAGTTTTTTAGCACTCATAGACCTAACATCAAGAAGCCACAGTTCAGACTTTTTCTTTTCGCCTTCAGTAGTTCTAATAAAAGTCATTTTTTCTCCGTTTGGACTAAAACGTGGCATTGTTGCATTCTCAACGAACTTTCTTTCCTTATTTTCAAGGTCTTCCATAACAACAGTACTTTCGTATTTGTTTGCAGTTAGGTTTGCTTTTGTTAAGACGTAAGCGATCATCTTACCATTTCCTGTGATCTTTACGTTGCTGAGGTAAGAAAATAGGGTGAAAGTTTTCTCATTCCACTCTGGAACTAAGACTTCTTCTTTTTCCATTGCTACACTGAAGTTAATTATATGCTTTTATAAAACTTTTGTAAAGGATGTAACAGAAAGATTAGAAGAATAATCTATTTCAAATAAGAGAAGAAAACTACTAAACCAGCGTGCTTGGAATTTTGTTAGGATCATAAGCAATTCTTGGTGAAAGATTTCTTTTCTTCAGTATTTCAACAACATGAGGGTAGAGAAAAACATATTCTTCTTCCAAATCAGCTAGCTTTTCATCGATTTTCTTTAATTCTTCAACAAGTTTAAACTTTTCCTCTTCGCTGGAGAAGCTTAGCATAGCTGCCGCATGGCAAGAAACATTTTCCTCTAGTAGGTTCTTTAGTGCGTTAATTTGGAACCTAAATGCAGAAGGTTCTGCGTTCGTAAGCTTACCGAATTCTTCTTCGTTTGTTCCTTTTAAAGAAACTCTAACGTGCAAGAATTTGTACTTTGAAAGTTCTTTCGCATACTTTTTGTCATAACCTATGAGTATCCCATTTGTTTCTAAGATGAAATTGTACTTATAACTACTCAAAATATCCAAGACTTGTAGAAGGTGCTCAAAGCCTATCGTGGGTTCACCCCCACTTATTCTAACTAAGCCATAGTTTCTATTACTTGCAATTTCGACTAGCCTTTTTGCTACCTCTTTAGGCGAGTAATACTCTCCATATGTAGCTATAGATGTGTTTGCTTTCCAAGACCAACAAAAACCACAAGAAAGGTTGCATCCCACAGTATCTGCAGTAGCAATTCCTCCATACCAACGACCTCCTCTAAACCTATAGTACTTCCTTTTAACAAATTTGCCTTCCTTTACTGTAACTATTTTTTCTACAACATTTGAAAATGATATTGGGTCTATCAAAACTCTAAGCTCTTACTTGATTTTCTGAAACTAAGGAACAAGTAAAGTTGAAGAAGCATTAATGTTAGCATTAAAATTATGAGAAAGACGAGTACTACAGATGGAATTCCCGCTCCAATCAGTATTGGTATTGGACCGATCATAATAAGAGCGCCACCTGCCACATTCACATTGCCTATGTTTGTTAAGGCAAGTAAAATAGAAGAAAAGATGAGTATTAATGTTCCTATGAATATGAGAAGCATACCAACGAAAAATAGCCTATTGCTCATTTTACTGCAGCACCTTTAAAGAAAGAATAAACAAAAATGAAATAACGATCAGAACTATAGCTAAAATCATAAGAATTTTTGCTGAGTTTGGATCAGTACTTAGAACTATTGGAATTGGACCTACCATTATTACTGCGCCACCTTGAACCGATGTTCTTTCTCCCTCTTGGCCACTTTTTGTCTTAAAGAAATCCATTAAAGTTGCAAGGATGAGGATCAAGATACCTATCGCTATCATTAGGAAGCCTATTAGCATTAGGTATTCAAACATCTTCTAAATTTCTTGAAGGTTAACGAATATAAAAACTTTTATTTAAAGTTTATGATGAAAAACTCCTTTTTAAGAGGTACAAGTTCCAGTTTAAAGCTAGATTTAAATTATATTTTTTATAATAGTTTAGAAACTGTAAAACGAATACTATAAAAAGCTTGATGATATTAAAGCAACGTAATTTATTTTAAAAACTAACTAAAAAATGTTAAAAATGAAGCTTGGCTATTGGTAGAAAATAAAGAACAGATAAACAGCTTAATAACATATCTTTTCTAAAAGTTTTTCCTTCAACATAAGCTGTCAGAAGATGTACTGATAAACAATGTGGCTATCTTTCTGAACTCTTGTTAGAAGCTCTAATAACAAACCAACATCCAACTAAAGCTAGTAAAGAAAAAATGACTTTACTGGTGGGCATTGGCTCATTAAGGACAATCATTGATAGGATTCCAGTAACTATGGGTATAAGAAGTTGAAGGTTTGTAGATAGAGAAGCACCAAGTTCTTGAATTGCGTAATAATTAAGAAAATTTCCAATGCCTATCGATAAAATTCCAGAAGCAATTAACAAAAAGTTTATGGCTAAATCTTCGTTTAAAACTTTGTATAGCCCACCAGTAAGAACAGAAAAAGGAAGGTACATCACTCCAGAAATTAGAAAAACATTTGTAGTTGTTGAAAGCGGATCTGAGTTTCTAAGTGCAATCTTAATGGAAACTATATAGATTGCCCAGAGAATTGAAGTTAAAATTAAGAAGAGTACACCAATAAAGAAAAATTCGTTGGAGTAAAAAAGGCTTGAACCTACCAAAACAACTCCAAAAACACCGAAAAAAGAAAGCAAAGTTCCAACTATGAAGTTTTTATTTGTTAACGTTACACGTTCCTCCGAAAAAAGGAAAAATGAGAAAACATCAACAAAGATTACACTAAGCCTAGTTATCAATGTAGCTATAGTTGGAGTTGTAAATGCTATTCCATATACGTTAAAAATCTGAAAAACGAACACAGTGAGAATTGGAATTGTAAGTGTTTTTACATTCTTTAACGAACTGAAATACTTGTTCTTGTTAAATGCCAAAGAGAAAAGTAGTAAAGTTAATGCAGCAGAAATGTACCTAAAGAAGTTTTGTGTATAGTTGTCAAAGAACAAGTTAAGGTAAGCTATAAATATGTTTCCTAAAGACCAAAGAAAAATTGTGAAGAGTTCTGCAAGTACTGCTAATTTCATCCTCAGCCACCATGAGCTACTTACCTTGTATTTAAACTTTAGAAAAAAATTATATACGCACTAACGTTCAATAAAGCTATGGAAGAAGAGGAAATAAAGGCTGAGATTTGTAATGTAATGAAGAACCTTTACGAAAAGAACTTGGTTGCAAGCTTGGGAGGAAACGTTAGTGCCAGACTTCCAGGAAAAGAATATTTTTGGATTACTCCAACTACAAAATTCAAAGCTGGCCTAAAGCCAGAAGACTTACTAAAAGTTAGTGTAAACGGAGAACTAATTGAAGGTAAGCTTAGACCTTCATCAGAAACAAAGTTTCATGCCGCAATTTACTTTGTAAGAAACGATGTGAATGCGGTAGTTCATGCGCACAACCCAATTTCTACAGCCTTAGCTTCTCTTGGAATTGAAATTAAACCAATAACTGTTAATGCAGTTCTAACTTTAGGAAAACTTAAGGTTTTAGAGTACGAAACTCCTGGAAGTAAAGAGTTAGCAGAAAAGATAAGTGCGAACGTTGGCAATAGTAACGTGCTGATCTTAGGAAACCATGGAGTTGTTGGGCTAGGAAAGGATTTAGCTGAAGCAGCAAACTTTGTTGAAATGCTTGAAGAAGTTTCAAAGATAAATCTAATAGCATTCTTACTACAGAGCTTAGATAAGAGACTAACGCTAAAGACAATTCCTGAAGATGAAGTTAAGGCGCTAATAAGATACTTTTATAAAGAATAAAACTTTACAATTGGTTGATAAAGATGGAACTGAAAAAGCTTTCTTGGATGGAAGTAAAAAATTACCTAAACAAAAACATTAAAAGGTTCATCTTGCCAATAGGTACGATAGAACCTCATGGAACTCATCTTCCTTTGGGAACTGACGCCATTATACCCGAAGAACTAAGCTTAAAGATTGCGGAAAAAACAAATTCCATTGTCCTTCCTACAATATATTATGGCGTGACTGATAGTCTTTATGGATACCCTGGGTCTGTTAGAGTAGAACCTGAAACGCTTGAAAACTTAATTTACGACGTTATGAGAAGCATGGTCTTTAGCGGCTTCAAAGAAGCAGTTGTTATGAATGGTCATGGAGGCTCTAAACAAGTGTCAGCAATAGAAAAAGCTTGCCAGAAAATTTGGGTTAACTGTAGAATCCCAACTATTGTCATAAACTGGTGGATACTAGCTAGGGAAAACAAAATTACTGAAAAATATTTTAACAAGAAAGGAGGTCACGCCGCAACAGACGAAACTGCTATGATAATGGCAATAGATAAAAAATTAGTGAAACGTGAACTTTACAAAGATGAAGAAATAGTGATTTGGAAAGAAGGCGTAAAAACATTTCCATTAGAAAAATCCATAATAAACTACTCTGAAGACGAAGGAAGTGTTATCTTTGAAGAAAAAAGAAGNGTAGAATACTTTAATGAACTTTCTAACCTGATTTCTAAAATAATAAACGACTACTTTAATGATATTTCATTTAAATGTTAGATTTAAAGATACTCATGCTAGTTGACAAGCTAAAAACTTTGTTGTTAAATTGAAAAGTTGCCTCACCAAATAATGCAGTGTATGTCTTTTCCTTCGCTAAGTAAGAGAAATACTTATCATCTTTTTCTATGCTAGGCAAAGATTCCCACTTTGAGTACCTAAAGTCCATGTTGTTTGAGGAAGCCTTCCAAAAGTCGACGTACAAGGGAGAAGAGTTTGTAACTAAAGCAACTGTTGAATCTTCCAGTATAAGCTTTATTGAAGGTAAACTTTGGTTTGAAACTATGGAGGATGTAAACGCCATTATTGCATTCATGACTCTTCTCCTATCTTCCAAACCATGTCCTGCGTTTGGAACATAAAGTATATATTTTTCTCCTAATAAGTCGTTAAAATACAAATTAAGAGAATCCACAGTCCAATAGGGATCGTTTGTTCCATTTACTATAAGCTTTGGAATCGTTATCTCAGTTCTATAGCTGTAAGGGTCAACTATTTGAAGTAATTTTTTACCTTTTTCTGTCTTAAGGTTTTCTTGGAGTCTCAGCTTGGTNTAGTCAGAAATTTGCTCACTNTACGAACTATAGCACTCAATTTGATGTTCCATCTGTTTCTGAAAATTAAGGTTATCGAAAACCATTGGAGCTATGCCTTTAACTCTTTTATCAACCGCTGAAATAAGCCAAGTAGTCCAGCCCCGCTTTGAAGCTCCAGTTACTATAAAACCTCTTGGCTTCTCATTAACCTTTTCAAGTACTTCCTCTGTAGCATCGATTGCCCTTTTTGCACCTTTTGTCATTGGAAGCAACAAAGGCCACTCTTCATCACCTGTTTCNAAGAACTTCTGGAAGGTTAATGCTATTATTGCGTCTTCATATAAGCCGTTGAAGAGCGGTTGATTAGGAATATCATGAAGTATCGCACAAGGTAATCCTAAACTATCTGAAAACATTTTACAAATTGCTAGTTCTTCTAGACCTTGACCAGAACCTGTTATGAACAAAAGCACAAAGCTACTTTTTAATTTTTTAGGAAGTACTAGCCTTAATCTATGAGACCAAACTATTCCTTTCCAATTCTGAGATTGAAGATTTATGTTCAGAACTTGAGATCCAAAGAAATCATCTTTTGAAGTAAGTTCCCACTTATAATTTGGATCTTCCTTCTCAACATATGTACGTAGAACGTCAGTCATTATTATTTTTAATGTAACAACGAATATTTATACTTTTCTTGTCAGCAAGTATTAAAGAATTAATAAAAACAAGTGCTAGATCTTTCAGCTGAACGAAAAACAAGAGAACAGAAGAGGAATGAAAAAAGCATGGGCAAGAGATAAAGGCCCAAAAAGCTTCTTAAGCTTATTTAATGAGGGCACTCATGATTTCGTGGTAATCAGACAAAGATGACAGCAGTGGTAAAGCATAATCCTCTGCTTTATTAGGCGTCAGCGATATCAAAATCTGTTGCTTATGTTACCTTATAGCCAGGGCAAGTGCAACTATAGTTTAAGAGTATGAGCAAAGGAAAAGTTAAAGATTAGACAAGCACTCTTTAAGTATTACTTTATTTATTTCTTCACTAAGACTCTTAACTGCTTCTTCACCACTTACTTTCTTTTTACCATATTCAGCAAGAACTAGCAAAACCATCAGCCTAAGTTTCTTTTTGTCTAATTTTTTAGGAACTGACATTTCTATCTTTTTTATTTTTATAGTTAAAAATGGGTGTTATCCTAAGTATTTTAGCTTTTTCTATAAAGCAGAGTAACTTGTTAATTTAAACTTCACGAAATTAGAATGCCTTTAATTTAACAATCTTTAATACTTTTACGTTCTATACAATTACACTTAAAAATAAAGGTAGATTCTCTGAATCTAGTATTAGAACGTTATCAGGGTACTTTCTATGAGGTTTTCCAACTTTAACTTCAACTTTAAGTCCATTTGCTATACAGTCTATTTCATACGAATTCCTAAAGTAGTAAACAGAACTATACCTTCTCAGAAGGTGGGCTTGTACAATCCATTCGTAGAGTGCACTTTCTAAAAATTTTTCTCCGCTCCAAAAAGAAAGAGTATTTGCAACAAATGGATCAAGGAAGAAGAACTTCTTTTCTTTTCTCCATATTATTCTCTTTTCATCTTTATATGAAGCTATATCTATTATAAACAAGTTCTTTAAAACCTCTGCATAGCTTTGAACTGTCTTGTAAGAAACCCCTATATCTCTTCCAATAGTTAGATAAGATAAGGGCGAAGGAGCTTTATTAAGAATACTCGACACTATTTCCTTTGTGAGTTGTAAGCTTTTCCCTGCTTTTAAAATGTCGCCTTCAAAACCAGCTAAGAATTGGTCACTGCAGTTGGATCCTCATTTATCGAAAGGGGAAAACCTCCCAATCTTATGTATTCAACAAAGTACTTTTTTACTTCATCTTCCATTTTTAGTAAGTTGTTCATATCTTTCTCTAAGTTTCCACTAATTTCAACTTTAATTTCGTGGATTTCTAGGAATTCTCTGAAAGAAAGAGGGTAAACAAATACATCTTTCCCTTTTCCCCTCCTTCCGGGAAAAAGTTCTGTTTCTCCCCTAAGTTTTAAGGAAGAAGACCCCGTAACTGTTACTACATCATTTTTAAAAAGTCCTAGATCAATATATCCTTTTATTGCTCTCCACCATTCTGGAACACTAGTTATCTCATCTAAGAATATGAAGCTTACTTCTATGTTCTGAGAATTTTTAAAAGATAAGTATACGTCGAGAAGTCTTTTGAGCGCTTCTACATCTGGAATGAAGTCACAGTTAAAGTAAAAAATTCCTTCAGGTTTGTTTTTCTTAAGAATTCTTTGAATAAGTAATTTTATTCCAGTTGTTTTTCCAACTTGTCTTAATCCTATTACAAAGTTTAAGGAAAAAGGCTCTAGGCTAATTTCTTCTACCCACTTCGGAATCCACTTTATCTTCATCGTTTTCCATTTGTCTAAAGTATAGTCTCTCTCCTGGTTTTTCCACCATGGGTTGTGTTTTTGGATGAGATCCTCCATATTAGAAATTTAAATTCTAATAACTATATAAACCTTTAGAAGTATTTTTTCTAGCTTTATTATAAAAAGTAAATTATTTTACAAATAGCTCGGCAAGAAAGCTAGAACTTTAGTTCTGGATAGTATTGCAGGTCGTCCTAGGTTAACAGTTCCTTTTCATTATCGAAGTCTTTTAACTATAAAGTAACCACTTACAATGAAATAGCTTCTTTCTAATGTTCGTAGCATTGAACTTTTTAAGAATTTCAAGACACAAGAATACTGACTCTGTTACTATAAACTCTACATAAGCGTCCACTATGAGCTACCAAATAGATGTAGCTTATGAACAACTATTTTTTAGGATACAGCTTAAGAGCAAAATCTTTTTTAAACCTTGGAATATCAATAGTAACTTTGCCATCTACTACCCTTACTTCCGAAACACTTATAGTTTCTCCTTTATACGTATCGTAGAGCTCAAGAGTATAGTTTCCATCATTTAAATTATAGAGTCTAACTTTTACGCCTCCAACTTCTTCAAGAGTCGCGTTGCTTATTACGTTGAACCAATTGTAACTTCTACTTTTTACCCAACTAATTGCAAAGGTAGCATTGTTAAGTCCATATATCTTAAAGTTATAAGGAACCAATAAAACATTCTCTAGCTCAAAGTAATCTACTGTAAACCAATCAGAACCAGAGTTACTAACCTTTATTTCATGAACTCCCTGAGGAACATTTATAGAGAAGTCTTCGTTGTATTCGTTGGCAAAGCCATCGTTTTTCCCATCCTTGTCTGGCAAACTTTTTGAAAGAATTTTGACTCCATCTAAGTAAATATCCAATGTTGCGCCACCAGTTGCTACAGAGTTTACATGAACAACAAACTTTCCTTCCTTAAAGAATTTTGCTTTAAATTTTGGTTCTATTCTTAGATTCTCATGATATTTGCCTTGAACAAATGTTGGAACTTCGCTTGAGTTTGTTACTTCACCCCAAGGTTTTATCTCGAAGAAATCAAACTTGGGCTTGCTCCATCCAACTGTTGGAAAAACCTTAACGTTCCCGAGAGGGTTGCTTAGACTTTCGTTAACAACAAATTCATAACTCAGCTTTGAAAAATTGGAGTTGCAGAAGCTTATGCCGTTTAGAAAGTCCTTTAAGGCTTTATAATGGTAATATAAGTTAAAAGGATCAATGTAGTTGTCCCACCACCAAAGCATTGCAGTACCAAAGGATCCGCACATTGTTGAAGCCCAAATCCCTTCGTGAATTTCTACTCCTTCTTTATCCTTATAGTAGTAAGGAGAATCAAACCACCTCCAGTCTGAAGCAAATTCTCCAACTAGAACTGGTAAGTTATAATATGTTTTCATAGAACTTATTTGGCCGCATATTGCTTCAGAAAGATCTTTTGGGCCGTAAATGTGAAGCTGAGCGAAGTCAAGGTTAGACTGTCTCCAAATAAGGTCTCCAGCTGACGAAGAAGAAAAACTTGTTGTAACCAAGTGCTTATATGGATCAATGCTTCTAATGTAACTTGCCATTTCAGAATGCCACTCCGCTACGTTGTTTTGATTATAGTTGTCTGTTAAGTCAACTTCATTAAAGAGCTCCCAAGCAAAAAGATTGGTGTAACTAGTATATCTTGCAACTAAGTACCTTAGGAACTTCTTGAAGTATTCTTTAGCTTCAGTATTGGTGAAAAATTGCTCAGGAGATGATATTGGGCCTCCATTCTTTGAGTTATAAGGGTTGTCTCTCCAGTTATCTTGGGAAATTAATTGACCATGGTTTACAAGGCATAACATAACGTAAATACCGTTTTCTTTAGCTAAGTTCATAACATAGTCAAGTTTCCAAGCTTCTTCTAAGTTATAGTGGCCTAATTTTTCTTTCCAGCCTATCCCGAAAGCCCATGGAGCAAGCCATATCCGCGCATAGTTTTCTCCATTGCCATTCATCTTGCCGAACCAACTGTCGTAGTCGTAGGTTCCATTACTTGAATACCAACATACATTTTCTCCAATTAAGAAAAGACTACTACCATTTTCTAATTTTAAGTATCCGCTCTTGTCCATTCTAACAAACCCACCATTGGAAGAATATCCTTTAACAGAAAAAATAATTGACGAGAAACTTAACAGTTTTCTGCTTTTGTATAGACTTACTTTTACTGAATAATTTCCTTCTAAAATTGGAGTAAATCTTACTTTCCAAAATGGATCTCCAATAGGCGTTAATACTTCTTTCTTGTTCACTAAATTTCTACTATAATCCTGATAGTAAAATGCAGGTAGTCTAACAACTTCTTTGTTTGGAAAAGTTATCTCAGAAGTTATGTTTATTTCATTTTCATCGAATGGGTCATCTACTTTTCCAGAAACCTTTATGTTTATGTCAAGCACATCATAAACTTTTGGATTTTTGTTAGAGATTGTGATACTTTCTAGTCTTATGAGTTCTTCCTTACTCGAGAAGCGACTTAAATAAAAAAAGTAACTTGTCACTAGCAAAAAAACTAAGAGAAGAAACAATAGAAGTAAGCTACTTCCTCTCATTACTTTATACGAAGTCAAATGACCCTTATAAAAATTTCTTACTCAAAAAATAATAAGAAACATTTAATAAAAACAGAAAAGAAAAAAATGTAAATGAATTGGGATGAAGTCATAAGAAAGACGTATGAAAGGTCTAGAAAGCTTGGAGTTCCAAATATCAACTACGAAGATGGTTACGTAATCTTCTCAGTAGCTTATATGACGGCAATTAGCTTTAAAAAACTTTATGCAATAGATGCTGGTGCGGGAGTCGGGTTTTCAACCGTTTGGGTGATAAAAGCTCTAAGGAATTCAAAAGTCGATGGAAAAATTTATGCGATTGAAGAAGAACCACGTAGGTTTAATTATCTTAGAGAACTAGTGGAAAATTATAATTTTCAAGACATAGTTATCCCAATAAAGGGTGATGCATTAGAAAACGTAAAGAAAATTGAAGACCTTAATTTTGTTTTTATAGATATTGACAAGCACCTTTATCTCGACTTCTTCAACTTAGTAAAAGATAAAGTTAAGGTAGGAGGTGTTGTTTTAGCGCACAATGTAAACTACACGTGGGGAACAATCAGAGAATTCTTAGAAGAAGCTTCAAAGGGTAATTGGATAACGGCAGTAGTTCCTACATCAGAGGGTATTTCTATAAGCTTAAGAGTAGCTTAAGTATTTTTTACACCAACCTAGCTCCAGTAGGGCTTAGTCTGAATGTACTTAAGTTTTGCTTCTAAAAGATCTTTCATCAAGTCGTCTTCAGTGTACTGCATCTTTGAAAGTATTCTAAAAGCTGTTTGTGGGCCTACACCATAAACGGAAAGGGCAATTATTCCACGCCTACCGTACGAGTTAATTATGTCAGCAGTTCTCCTTACATCTGAAAGTATTTTTAGTTCATCTTCGGAGAGTTTCGCCCCACTCAATCTTTTTCTTATTATTTCTTCAACGTTACTTCCGTACTTTGGTATGATGCCAAGAAGAGTCGAACTACAGTTAGAGCACCTCGGTTTTTCAGGAATGTTCACTATTGTTGCTTGCCCTTGCTTTAAGCCACATTCCATGCATATCAACTCTACTTTGGAACTTAATATTGCATTCTTAAACCTTTCNATGATATCTTTCTTAATGCCTTCAGGAGCAATCGTTTCTGGTAATTCTGTGTANTTGNTTAATATATGATANGAAATTGGAGTTGGTCTTTCCTTTGAAAAATATTTTTCAACTTTGATTGTTCCATTTAATATTTCTGATACTACTTGCTTAGCATTTTTTAAGTCTATTTTTTCCTGAAGGACTTCTCTCATGGTTTCATCGTAAATTGGTGTGTCTTTACATATGCTAAACAGACTTAACAGCTTTGACTCACTTAAAGTTAGACCTCGCTCGATTAAACCAAATCTTTCTGCAACAAACTTCATGTAATAACCAAACGGAAACTTTTCTTTTACTCTAAGTCTAAAAATTTTTTCTACATCTCTTGAGCTTTCTGGTAAAAGCTTACTAACAATAGAGTCAAAGTTTAATTCTGTTAACTCGAACGGAAGTTCTATGAGTATCCTGTAGCCATCAGCCCACCAGTTCTTAACTAAGCCATTCTCAGAAAGTTTTTGTTCCATTATATAGCCAAGTGCCTTATTAACTAGTTCACCAAAACAACAATTAATTATTATATACCTACTGAAGCCCTCTACAAGTATCTGATCATTCGATGGAACCGGAACACCAAGCTCAATTTGTTCTTTCAATTCTTTTATTATGTTAATTGCAACATATTTATCTATTTGAAATTCATTACAAAGCCAACTTACAGCATAGTCTTGACCTCTTTCTTTTAGCGCTCTTAAAATATCCTTCCTAAGTTTGCCTACTTCTTTTGCCAGTTCATAAGGCACTGGGAGTATTTCGCCATCCCAGCCAGGCAAAGCAGCAGTAGGATCGTCAACTGGAGTTACNTACACGAAACCATCATCTGAAATTTCCTCGATGTTCCAAACTAAGCCCTTGCAGATAAAGTGTAGACCTTCTCTAGCTCTAAGAGTAATGAACTCTTCTCCTACTGTACCTATTGTTTTGTTCGTAGTTAAGTCAACTACAGGGTACCTTCTTTCATCCGGAATCATTGACAAATTAGAAAAGTAGTAAGGCCTCGACTTTTCAGTTAATACTATTTCTTCACCTTTTAACTTAACTAATCCTAACTTGGAAAGAAATTCTAAAACTTCAAAGAATTTCTTCTTGCTGAGCTTAGAGTAGCAGTATGATCTTGAAATAACTTCAAACGCATATGAAACTTTTATTCTTCTATGATCTAAGGTAAGCCCTACGATTTGGTGCGCTAATACGTCAAGAGCACCCCTATGAACTCTAGTGGGTTCGAGAAGGCCTTCTCTAGCCCTTTTTACAACAGCAATAGCTTCTAAAGCATCATCTGTGAAAGCAGTTATTATTATTCCTCTCGAGGTTAGTCCAAGTTGATGTCCAGACCTACCAACCCTCTGAATAAATGGCTTTACTTGACGTGGTGAAAGATATTGTACTACAAGGTCAATACTTCCAATGTCTATTCCAAGTTCAAGAGTTGACGTGCAAACTATGGCTTTAGTCTTTCCTTTCTTAAAATCTTCTTCTATTCTTTCTCTTTCTTCTCTTGACAAAGAACCATGATGAATACCAATGTTTGAGCTGATATAACTAAGTTTTAAGGCTAACATTTCTGCCACTTGTCTACTATTAACAAAAATTAACGTAGAAGTGTGAGAATCAGAAAGCTTCTTTATTACCGCTATTCTAGCTGCAGCATCTGCCGAAGTATAAAGCTTTGAAGAAAGTTCGAGAGCTTCTTTGTTTGGTTGAGGCCAAAAAACTTCATACTTGTAACTTTTTGGTACTGGAACCTGAATAATTTTGACTGATCTTCCTTTACCTACTAGTAGTTTTGCAACTTCTTCAGGGTTGCCAATCGTTGCCGATAGCCCAATCCTTTGAAAGTCGTGACCAATTACTTCTACAAGTCTTTCTAGAGCTACAGTGAGCTGAGTACCTCTTTTGCTTTCTGCTATTTCATGCATTTCATCAACAACTACCCATCTTACACTCTTTAGATTCTCTTGCATTCTTTTTCCAGGAAGTATGGCCTGAAGAGTTTCTGGTGTTGTTATCAGAATATTTGGTGGCTTTAGTGCTTGTCTCCTTCTTAAAGTTGCAGTAGTATCGCCGTGCCTTATGTCTACTGTTAAGTTAAGTGAAGAGCATAGTTTAAAGATCCTTCTAAACATGTCTCTATTTAGAGCCCTAAGTGGAGTTATGTAAAGTAGCAAAATGCCCTTTTTGTTTTTAATATTAACTAACTTGCTTAGTATTGGTAAAAGTGCTGCCTCTGTCTTCCCACTACCAGTTGGGGCTATTAAAAGTACATTCTTTTCTGCCATAATAAGAGGAATTGCTTTTTCTTGAGGTTCAGTTAATCTTTCCATTCCAATTTGCTTTAAGAGCTTCCTAACAGGTNAAGGAAGAAGCTCAAGCGAACTTCTGTAAAAGTTAGTTTCTTCACCTACGTCTTGCATTGAGAGTATTATGCTTTGAAAGATTTATAATCGTTTTTGAAGAACGTAAAAACAACATAAAAAGTTAGCAAGTTAAGAAATGCTANAAAAGCAGAATCCTATACGAAGTATTAACAATTATTTAATTATACTAGCGCTATAAAGTTTAAGCTATACAGAGTAATTAGCTTCAAGAGTTCCAAAAAGGTAGCATCGTGCATAGTCTTAAGTTGGCAATCTCTTAAAATTTTTAGGTAAAATTTAAAAAGCTACTTTAGAACCTTTTTACAATATTTCAAGCCTCTTAGTTTTTGAGCTTCACCAAAAAACTTAAAACTACTAAAGTTTATCAATTATATTGCTATGAAAGCTGTAATATTAGCTGCTGGAAATGGAGAACGCGCTTCGCCTTATAGCTTAACCAGACCAAAAGCTATGTTTCCTGTTGCAAACAAACCTATAATTTACCATACCATTTCTCAACTTAAGGAAATTGGGATTAAAGACTTTGTAGTGGTAATAGGAAAACTTGGAGAAAGAATAATAAACTACCTAGGAAATGGCGAAAAATTTGGGGTTAAGGTAAGTTATGTAACTCAAGCCACGCCTAATGGTACTTCAAAAGCTTTAGTTGCAGCGAACAATGAACTTAAAGAAGATGAGTTTATCGTAGTTTATGGAGATACGTTAACCACAAAAAGAACTTTCATAGACTTGATCGAGGCTTTCAGGAAAAGTGAAGCAATGGCAACTATTGCGGTAAAAGAAGGAGATGCGCCTCATAACTTTGGAACTAAAACAGAAGGAAACAGAGTTAGTTCTATAGTGTGGAGACCAAGGGAATTGAACTTTAGAGCTTATGGCATAATAGCAATGAAAAATAAGTTCTTGGACTATGTTGAAAGAAATCCAGGGGTTATGCTTAAGGTGCCAGTTGGAATTATGCCTCCTCTGGAAGGAGAACTTTTTCAAAGTATAAATGACGCTATAGAAAACGGAGAGAGTATAACTTTCTCAAGAGTAGAGGATTTCATAGTTGATGTTGATTATCCTTGGAACCTAATTGAAGCAAATGTAAGTATGCTTAAAAGTATGTCAGCTGAATTAACTAGTTCTCAGATTGCACCTTCGGCGAAAATTTCTCGAAGTGCTCAGATCAACGGAAACGTTGTAGTTGGAGAAAATTCAAGAATAGGAGACTACGTTTACATAGAAGGGCCAGTATGGATAGGAAAGAATAGCAGCATCGACAGAGGCTCTATTATCTTAGGACCAAGTGTAATTGGAGATAATACCATAGTAAGCAACTACAGCTTAGTTCAAGGAGTCCTTGGTAACGAAGTTAGAGTTGAAAATGCTGCTGAAGTTTTTGGAATTATATTTGATGGAGTTTATATAGTACACTACTCTGAGATAGCAGGAATAGTTGGAGAACGAACAGATATAGGAGCAGCAACTGTTTGTGGAACATTAAGGTTTGACGATGAAAAAACAATTGTAGAAGTTAAGGGAAAGAAGTTAGTTGGAGAAAACGTTGCTTTCATTGGAGACTACTGTAGAACTGGAGTTAATGCCATACTTATGCCAGGCGTTAGAATAGGACCTACTCTATTGTAGGGCCTGGTGTTATACTCTACGAAGACCTAGAGCCTTACAAAATGGTCTTAGCAAAGCAAGAACTTGTAAAAAAAGACTGGGGACCAAACAAGTATGGGTGGTAGTAGTTAAGTCTCAAACTATATCAAAAAGCGCTTAAGTTCAATTCAGATTTTAAAAACTTAAATAGGAACCCAGCTCATTTCATTACTTATGAGCTGGTATGGCTTGTATCCTCCCTCAAGCTCTATTTTTAAGAAGGAAGTTTAAGAAGGTCCTCTTAGATCCTCCAAACTTTAATCCTGGTTCCTGGTGTGGAGCAGGAAAGCTATGGATTGATGAGGAAAACAAAGAATACTGGTTGACGAGCAGACCAAGAGAGGGAGAAATAAGAAGAGGTTATGCTGTTGAAATTTATAGGGCAAACGACGGAGAGAACTACAACTTAATAACATGGATTTCGAAAGAAGAGTTAAGTGAAACAATAAAGGCAAAAGTTCAAAGTATAGAAAATCAGCAACTCTTAAGAGATCCAAAAACAGGCCTTTATCACCTCTATCTTTCGTTAGATATTGCTCAAGAAAATTTAGCAGGTGATGAAAGTAGGATCTTTGAAAGCAAATGGGAAACATTTCTTCTAACAGCTGATGATCCTTCCGGTCCATGGGAACCGAAAGGCTTCGTAATTAGGGGTGACGCAGAATATGATGACGGAGAAGCAAGAGATTCCACGATTGACATAGTAGACGGGCAATACTTTTGTTTTTATAAGGCAAGGAAAAATGAAACAAATGTGGTTCGTACTGCGCTTGCAGTAAGTAAGGATGGAAAAGAGTGGCAAAAACTTGGTATTCCAAAGGTTGACAACGAACAGCAACCAAACTACTTCTTGTTAAGTGGTTCCATAATTCCAGGTGCTACAAGTTTATTCTTTATTGGTACTAAAACGCTTGAAGTTGTTAAAGGTGCTGCATTAACAAAGCACTTTGTAGCTTACCGGATAGACTATAAAAATCTAAACTTAGAAACAGTCTTTTCAGCATCATGGAATTCACTTTCACGCTATGAGCATAAAGAATATCCAATTCATACGTATTCTCAGGTTGTTTTTGATACGATAAGAAACGACAGGTGGCTGATTTGGATCGAAGCTGTTGACCCAAACTACAGTAAAGAGCCTGGACTGAACTTAGAAGTAGACAGAGTACTTCTTTATACTTCAAAAATAAAGTGAGGTTGGTAAGTATGATAAAGTTCGGAATAATTGGAGCGGGAAGAAGAGGTTTAGACCACCTAAGGGTACTTAAAAACTTTGAAGAAGTTTCCATTCAAGCAATTTGCGAAAGTGATGAAAAAAGACTGCTAGAAGTATCAGAAGAATACAAGCTAAGGGGATACTTAAGCTTAGAAGACATGTTACACAAAGAAAGTTTAGACGCGGTTGTTATAAGTACGCCTGTTCCATTACATGTTTCTCAAACTTTACAATGCCTCAAGGCAGGAGTAAACGTAATGATGGAAAAACCAATTTCTCTTAATGTTATTGAAATAAAAAATCTGCTTGATGCTGTGAAAAGTTCTAACAAGATAGTTGCGGTTGGTTTTCAGTTGAGGTATAGTAATCTCACTAATGTTGCGAAAGAAAGCATCGATGAAGAAACACTTTCAATGCTTGTTGGCCGTTGGTATTGGACCATACCTCCAATTCCATGGATTAGACTAAGAAACCAAGCAGGGGGTCAAGTAGTAGAGCAGGCAGTTCACCTTCTCGACTTGTTTAGGTACTTTGCAGGAGAAGTTGAAAAAGTTTATGCTGAGTACACCGAGCGTGGTAGGAACACAGAAGAGGACAAAAAGAACAACTTTGATAATTGGTCAAGCTATGCTGTAGCTCTAAAATTCAAGAATGGTGTAATTGGAAACCTGTATACTACTTATTCTCTTTATCCTGAAGTTTTCAGGAACTTTCCAAACGAGTGCTTAGCTTACATTGACTTAATTTGCAGAGAGAAACTCATAAGGTACTGCAATGACAAAGAAGTAAGGATCCTTAAGAAAAACGAAGAACCAAAAATATTCAACTCAACTCAGAACTCTACAGTTGAGATGTACAGAAGCTTTATAGAAGCGGTGAAGGAAAACAATAAAAACTTAATACCTACTCGCTACGAAGATGCATATAAAAGCACACTGTTATCTCTTGCTGCAAACGAGTCTGCAAAAACAGGAAAGCCAATAAACCCTGAAACATTAATAAAGTGAGAACAATTAAAACAAGAGGGAGATCTTGTAAAATGAGCAAGTACAACGTAATTGTTGTAGTGCTGGATAGCTTTAGACAGGACCATATTAGTTTTTACAACAAAGGAGAAAGAATATTTAAGAACGTAGCAGCATGCAAAACTCCAAATTTAGATAAATTTGCGAGAGAAAGTGTGGTCTTCCATAATGCTTACCCTGTAGGATTGCCAACAATTCCAGTAAGAACTGAACTTATGACTGGGCAGTTTACTCTCCCTTATAAGCCTTGGTCTCCAATGTATCCTACTGAAATTACGATAGCCGAGATTCTAAAGCGTGAAGGCTACGTAAGTGGACTAATTACAGACACCTACCATTTGTTTAAACCTGGAATGAACTTCCATAAAGGCTTCGATTCGTTTGTATGGATTAGAGGACAAGAGTACGATGCTTTTAACTCAGCACCTCCAAAAAAGAAAAATGTAGAAAACTATGTGAATAAGAGCTATAGTGAGCAATGGAAAAAGCTTGTTGCTCGATTCTTAGCAAATACTGAAGACTTTGAGAACGAAGAAGAATGGTTTCCTGCTAAAGTTTTCAGTGAGGCAATAAGATGGCTTAGAAACAACAAAGTATACGAAAAAATTTTCTTATGGGTAGATAGCTTTGATCCTCATGAACCTTGGGATCCTCCAGAAAGATTCGACGTTTACACAAGCAGAAACTATAAAGGGAAAAGACTAATTTTGCCAATGGGAGGAGAAGCAAAAAGTTGGGCAAGCGAAGAAGAAATTGACTACATACGCGGTTTATATGCAGGAGAAGCTAGCTTTGTAGATTATTGGTTTGGAGTATTCTACGAAGAACTAAGGGAGCTTGGCTTCCTAGAAAATTCAATCATAGTAGTTCTTGCAGACCATGGTCACCCTTTGGCAGATCATGGAAAATTCTTAAAAGGAGGAGATAGACTATACAATGAGCTACTAAAAGTTCCATTTATGGTTAGATTACCTGGAGGAGAAAAAGCAAGAGAGACTAAAGCAATAGTACAATTTCCAGACCTTCTTCCAACAATACTTGAACTCATCGGCTTAGGAAATGATGTAGCTTCAATGCATGGGCGAAGTTTCTTACCAGTGCTACTTAATCAAACAGACGAACATCGCAAGTATGCAATCTCAGGCTACTATGAAGCTGTTGACAGATGCGTTCGTGACCAAGAGTGGAGCTATATACAAAGACCAGAAGGACAATCTGATGAGCTTTACAATTTAGTAGAAGATCCAAAAGAAACGAAAAATGTAATAGACGAAAATCCGAATGAAGCTAAAAGACTAGCCTTAGCATTTGGAGCATACTTCAGGAAAGTTGAAAGCAAAGTTGTTAAGGGAATTCAAGGGAAGTATGAGCTTTCTTAAAAAGAGTCACGATTAAAAGTTAGCAATCTAGCTCATTCAACTACTAGCCTTTAAAAAGGAGTTCTATGTAGAAGCGAACTAATTTTCCCATTTTTTATGAATCAATTAATAATTTTTGCCTTTTGAAGCTTTATCATTTTTTACACTTTGTATTTTTGGTATATAAATTTCAATACCTTTTAGATCTTCTTCATTATTCACAGGATACTTGAATGTTACAGTACTAAAGGAAATGGAATTAATATTTGTCTACTTTTCTTAATTCACTTAGAGATATATAATAAACCCGTTGTTCTAACGATTCCATCTTTTGTTTCTTCTTCAAAATCTTNCACTTACATTCTTGAAGACAATACCATGAATTGGGAGGCATAGCTCTTTAGCGCTCCGCACACTATATGTTTATAAAGTAGTAACTCGCCTTTATCGTCAAGATATTTTTTGGGAAGTGTTCTCTTTTTATTTCTGCAAAATATCAATAAAGTTAAATCAGAAAAAAGGATAGTCTTGTTTTTGCCTTCAAAACAGCAAGTACGCTTCTTCTGGCAGAAATGTAGAATTTTTATCCATAGTGACTTTCCTCTTTAACTTTAAAAATTTTATTTTATAAAGTTTTTTTAGCTTTTCCTTTGAACTAAAACTTTCCTTATGTTTGAAACATCGACAATATCGGAATGTTTTTCTTCATCCTTGCTGTAGATTATCTCAAATTTGAATTTGTCAATTCTTTTTATATCTTCTAAGACAAGGTTTGATTCATAGTTAGCTAGGAAAAATTTATAACTTAGGAAAGCATTCTTAATAGTCAGCCTTCTGCGAACTAGATCAAAGATACCTTCGTAGTACACCCCTTTGCTGTTGTCAATTCCAACCTCAATAATTCCGAAAGTAACGTATTTAATGTTTACAACTTTTAAGTTTAAGCCAAAGTGCTTTGAAAGAGCATAAGAAAGTTGCTTTATGCTTGGAACTAATAAAGGCCCGTTAATCTTTCTAGAAACTCTGTCTGTCAATATCATGAACTCTAAAGTCTTCCCTTTAAAAAGAAAAAGGAAACTATTCTTATCTTTAGCTAATGTGCGAACAGAAAAGTTCTTTTCATTCTTACTTAAGACTTCTAGACTTCTTTCATTTTTTAAATAGGTTATAAGGGCTTTTCGTGATAACTTTAATGCTTCTCTTTCAGATAGCTTTCTTTGAAACAGGATTTTCCTTATCCTTAGGTATGTGCCTCTAGCATACTTCAAAAAACCCATAACTTTTAATTTTAAGGCTTCTTCAACAACCATTAAGTGATGAAAGATAGATGGGAACGCTAGGTAAACAGAGCTTTTAGATAGAAACATCACAAGAATGATATAAGACGCATAAACTAATTCGTTATTTAATAAATTATCAAGAAAAAATTTGTTAATCAACGAAATTACTAAGTAAAAAAGTGAAACCGAAAGTAATTTCAGAACTTCCTTTTTCACGTAGTTGCTTCTTTCAATAATAAAAAAGAGAGTACTCTCTATTGAACATATCATAAAAGTTAAAATTAAATTTTGAGGAACAGTTTTCAATAGAAAAGTTAGAGTTATGCACGCCATAGAAACAGAGATAATCGTAACTTCTAGTGCCTCTTCGAAGCCTAAGAATGTTTTTAGCTCACTCAACTATCTTCTTCCTACTTCTACTTTTACATAAGAAATAAGTTTTAAGCTTTCTGAACATGCCTTTACGTAAAAAAGTAGAAAACTTTAAATCGTTAAGAGTTACTAAAGCTCATATGAATAAGCTAAAAGTTGGAGCTCAACTAATAATCTGGGGAAAAAGACCCGAAGAAAGCCTTGAAAGCGTTCTAATCGAGGTAAAGGATGCTGGCTACGAGGGAATAGAGGCCTCGCCTGAATTAATCTTAAAGTATGGTTCCAAAGTAAAAGAACTTCTAACCAAGAACAATTTAAAACTTGTTGCGCTACACATGGGAATTGGAGACTTAAACAAAGTTGAACAAGCACTAAAACTTCTAAAAGAGTTTGAAGGAGAATATTTGACTTTTAGTGGACCTGGTGGAAAAGGAACTGAAGAAGATTACTTAAAGTGTGCTGATTTCTTAGATAATGTAGGAAAAATTGCGAAAGGTTATAACATAAAGGTTTGCTACCATAACCATGGACATGAAATAGCTAATGATCAAAGGGGAATAAAGTTGATAATTCAAAACACCGACCCAGAACTAGTAAAGTTGTGCGTTGATACATACTGGGTTAAGTTTGGAGGTTCAGATCCTCTTAGCTTTATTAAGGGTAACAAAGACAGAGTTGCTTACCTCCATCTTAAAGATGGATCAGAAGAAGACATGAAAAATAAAAGATTCTCTGAGCTTGGAAGAGGGTCTATAGACTTTCCAGCTATCCTTAGCTTTGCAACTCAACTTAACATGAAATGGGTAGTTGTTGAACAGGACTGGACTCCAAGAAGTCCATTTAAGAGTATGCTAGAGAGCAGAGAGTACTTAAGAAAGATTGGTTACTAATTCATCTACTCGCTCTAAAGTAATAAACTTTAGAGTACGACAAAAGGTTGCAAAAAGGATAGATTTTTTAACAACCTTAACTACTTAGTCTTTTAAAAAAAAGGTTTGGGCTTATAGTTGAAGCAAGCTTTTTATATAGTTCACTTATTTCAGGCTAATCTTTCGTCCAGCTCTAGAGATCTATTTTCTTACACTTATACCAAGGTTTTATAAGCTCTTCTTTCGTGTTTAGCTTTCTCAGCATTTCTATAAATTTCTCTTTAAGAGCTAAAGCTACCTCTTTATGAGTATCTATTAAGTTCTTTTCTTGCTGTTTATCTCTTTCGAGGTTGTAGAGTTCAGTATCAATTTTTCCAAATGGTTTTAGAACTCTTAACTTACCATCAACAATTAGAGTATACTCGTTCTTTCCTACTTGTGTTTCAGCAGAAGAAAGTATCAGTGACCAATCTTCAGTAGTTATTGTAGGTCTAAGGCCTCCACTAGGACCATGTATAATGCTAGGCGTAGAAATGACAAAGTCTCTTAACTTTGAAGATTCTCCTCTAATCAAAGGAAGCAACGAAGAACCTTCTACTCTGTGGTTTGAGCCAGTCAACTCTAGTATCGTAGCAGTTATGTCTGGAGTTTGAACTAACGCATCTAACTTAAGTCCTTTCTTAGTACTCATCATAGAATCAGGTAGCCTTAAAACTAGGGGGACATGCGCAACTTCTTCATAAAGTGGTGTTAGTCCATGAACATCTCCCATAACTATTGATTTACCTATAAGACCATGCTCACCTAAGTAAAAGCCATGATCTGAAGTAAATATTAATGCAGTGTTGCTCCACAATCCTAGCTCTTCAACCTTCTCTAGGATTCTACCTATCCATTTGTCTACTAAAGAGGCCTCTCCAGCATACATTGCTCTGCAATGTTCAAGTTCTTCCTTAGTTAAATAGTCACTTGGACCATACATTGGATATACAACTTTTTCTCCTTTGTAGTTCGGATCGTACTGGTCTATATAGTACTCTGGAGGATCCCAAGGTTCATGTGGATCGAAGAAATCAACATACAAAAAGAAGTTACGATTATAGTTTCTCTCAAGCCACTTTATGGCAGCATTTGAAGTCTTAGCTGGAATCCAGTCTTCTTCGAATACTCTAAGAGCATTGTTACGCATATGTTGAATTGTTGTTTCAACGCTTCTAAGCTTTTCAGGCTTGCATGGCAAAACTATGCTTTCTGGATCTGTTCTATATCGATCATTTTCTTGTCCTCTAATCCAAAGCCAACCATCGAAGCCTCTATCGTAGTTAAATCCATCTTTGAAAATATGGGGAGTATCGCCAATTAGCATTGAAACATATCCAAGTTCTTTTATGATTTGGGGCAAAACAACTTCATCCTTAGGCAAAGGAGCCCAGTCAGAGTACGTAAAAGTGTATTTTCCAGTTAGCAGATCATGTCTGTTTGGAACTGTTGGAAAGGATGCGCAATAAGCTCTCCTAAAAAGTACTGATTCCTCTGCTAGTTTCTTTAGGTTTGGTACCCTTGCATACACTCCATTTTTCACTTTGAACTCACCTAAAAGCAGATCGTTTCGAAATGTATCTGAAACTATTAAGATAACGTTATACCTTTTCTTGGAAGCCATAACTTCTAGTGTTCAACTAAAATATTTAAGGATTTTCAAAGCGTAAAAGGCTTTCAGATTATCTTAAGAGCCTCTTTCCACTAAATTTTGCAGAAACTATAGCTCTAAAGTCATTCCGTCGTAGGCTACGCTTATTCCGTTTGGTTCTAATTTTTCTTTTAGTTCTTCATGAAGTAGCCCTCCGTTATGTGAAAAATGTGTAGCCACAAACAAGGTGTCTTTACTTGCAATTCCGTTCTCAAGCATTTTATTTTTTGTTTTTATATCTCCTTCTATGCCCATGTGATATTTGATTTGCGGAAGAGCACCATTTGTACAATCTAGTATTGCAAGATCTAACTTAAAGTTCTTCAACACTTTCCATGATTCTTCTGGGAACCAACCTGAATCATGACCATATAGTATAGTTTTATTTCCCTTAGAAATTATATAAATTAAGCATTGTTCATCTTCAGCATGGTCCGCAAGCAGTGGAACAACGTGATAGGACCCTACATTTGTTTCTTCGTAAGGTCTTAAAACTTTAGCTTTTACTGAATTCTCAAGTACTCTTCTTTCAACACTATTTTGAATTTTCATAAATACTTTTTCATTACCATAGATTGTTAAAAACTTTTGATTCAGAATTTTTGCAAATGGTTCTGCCCTCATATTTAATTCTTCTGGATAAAAATGATCCTGATGGCTATGCGTTACTAATATATTTTCAACTTTAGCTAAATCTAAATTATACTTAATTACGTGATGGTAAGTATCAGGAGGTAAGTCAATTTTTAAGTCAGAGTCGATTATTACTGAAGATCTTGTTCTTATGTTTTTACCACCTTTTTTCCTTGCTTTCTTACAGTTTTCACATTGACAAAAAACCGCTGGCCAACCTTCAGCTGCAGCTGTCCCTAAGAAGAGTAATTTCATCTCCATTCACTTTCTACTATTCAATGCCTTTTAACTTTTTTAAAAACAAAGCTTTCAACTAAAATGAGAAAGCTAGTAATACTCACTCACTAACGTTAATTCCTTGTCCTTTTTAAACACTGTGATAAGCGCTGTAACTGCAACAACAAATGAGACTATTCCAGTGTATCTTATAATATTTGAAAGACTTATTGAACTAGACGAAATCTTGAAATTATAACTGATCGGATAGTAACTAAGGTATATCTCATAGCCTTGTATAATTATTAGTTGCGTTGATAAATTGCCTTCTCCATAGCTTAAGAAACCATCATTATCGTAGCTTCCTTTAAAGTAAGTTATTGTCGTATTCACGTTAACTATTTTAGTTAAAGATCCTAACACAACGTTTACTGGAAGCTCAAGACTTAAGTTGCTTAAGTTCAATTCTCTGTTAGCATAAGTTTTGTTGTAAAGTAATTTTGCAGCGTATAATCTAGCTAATAATATTTTTGTTTCATCAAACGAAGCATCAGAAAGATAAGACTCAACATTCGGTAGTTGAACAACTAAGTAGTCCGAGAACGAAGTTCCTTCATAATTATATTGAACAAGTACAGACTTAATAGCACCTTGACCCAGCGGCAAGACTAAAGTAAAAACACTTCCGATTAAAAGTGGTATAATTAAAGATGCAAGTATTATTTTCGTAGTTGTACTTAATCCTTCTGTCCTATAATGACCAAACAAGAGATAAGGAAGAGTCCTAATATGTTCAATGAACTTAAGTTGACTAAGTCTCGCCCTATCAACGAGAAGTGGGAGTAACGCTATACCCGCTATAAAGCCTCCAGCATGAGCAAAAACAGCAGTACTTCCAGCGGCTTTAGTATAGCCATAAAGTATTTGCATAGCAAACCAAAAGATTAGGTAGTATGATGCTTTTATTGGCAAGAAGATTGGAAACATAAAGAGCATCGTACCTACAACTAAAGATGTACCTGGATACAGTATTAGATAAGCTCCTAGAATTCCACTTATAGCTCCTGAAGCTCCAATAGCAGGAACAACGTAGGATAATGGACCTCCAATGAAGCTAAAAGCTGCATGAAATATTGAAGCTATAATACCTGAAACAAAGTACAAGAGCAAAAACCTTGTTTCACCAAGTGCTTCCTCCACAGCTCTTCCAAATGTATACAAGAAGTACATGTTGAAGAGAATATGAAAAAGGTCGGCATGGAGGAACATGGATGTAATTAGGCGATACCACTGAGAAGGCTCTGAAATAAGTGATGGAATAAAGCCACCTATGCTTGCCCAATAGTCGTTAGATTCTAAGAAAAAATTATTGTAGGAAGTTATAAGGTAAACTAAAACGTTAAGGATAATAATAGTTAAAGTAACTGTAGCGCGTTTTCGAGAATAAGCAGTATGGCCCACTGGAACTCCAAAACTATTCTTAAATGTTGGATGCAAGACATGCCACCTTGAACTTTAATAATTTTATTGAACATTTATATAGTTTTCGTAGTCATAAAAATCTTAAGGTGGTACTAAGTAGTTACCTTAAAGTTATACTTTTAACTAAAAACATTTAAATATACTAATCTTAACGATAAACGAAGAGTAGAAGAATGGAGTATCGAACATTGGGAAGAACTGGTTATAGAGTATCAGTATTAACTATAGGAGGGTGTGGCCCTGGAATCGCGCCAGACGCAAAGGAAGGAGTAGAAGCGGTAGAAAATGCAATAAAAATGGGTCTCAACATGGTCGATATAGCACCAAGCTACGGAGAAGCAGAAACAAGACTTGGTGATGTGATAAGTAAAAACAAAGATAAGCTAATTATTACCGAAAAAACCTTAGAAAGAAGTAAGGAAGGAGCATGGAGTGAACTTAAACGATCTTTAGAAAGACTAAAAGTTAAGTACTTTGAAGTTTACCAATTTCATGCAGTTGGAAGTTTAGAAGAGCTTGATCAAATATTCTCAGAAAATGGAGCAATGAAAGCCTTTCTAGAGGCAAAGGATCAAGGTTTGATTAAACATATAGGTATAACAGTTCATAAAGATATGAGAATTGTTCGAAAAGCATTAGAACTCTTCGATTTTGACACTATACTAATTCCAGTAACAGCGATAAGTTTAATTAATCCTACCCCAGAAAATGACTTTAGACCTATATTAAAAATAGCAAGAGATAGAGACTTGGGAGTTATAGCAATAAAAGCTGTGGCAAAGAGAAGATGGGAATCGCAAAAGAAATACCAAACATGGTATGAGCCATTCGAAGATGAGGAAGATATAGAAAAAGGAGTTCATTTTACTCTTTCGCAGGAAGGAGTAACAACTTATTCAATGGCTTGCGATATTAAGTTATGGCCAAAGATAATTAGAGCTGGAGAGAAATTCAAAAAACTTTCAGAAGAAGAACAAAGCAAAATTGTAGAATACTTTAAGAATAAAGGTGGGTATCCTCTATTTCCTGAGCAATGAAAGATTAGAATTAACTAACAATCTACTTTATAGCTTAAGCCTTTGTAGCTAAAACTAGTTAGATAAAAGATTTAACTAAAGGGAAAAGTACTAAAGGACTTTCTCTGCATCTTCTTGGCGAGGCTCTAGTTTTCCAACTTCCAGAATTTTCCAGGTTTCAGTATGCTGTACAACTTGAAGAGGCTCAACTAATTCAAGAGGTCCAAGGGTCTCTAATTCTAAGAATTCTGAGTTGGTGTAAACTTCTACGTTACAACCAAAATCAGGGTACTCTTTATCTTCTCTTACTATCTCTTTAACGAACAACAACCCATCAGTATAGTATGCAACTCGAGAAGGATTTGCTTTCGTGCCAATCTTTATTGGCAACTTTGCGTTTGGGTTTTGCCTTAAGAAAATGTAATTCTCTGAAAATGCTATTCTATCGTCTGCAAGATTTGTATAAGGCCATAAAGAAATATGTCTATCCGGAAGTAAGCCTCTCTCATCAACTTTAGAAGGTTTTATTGGAATTATTGCAAAGCCATTCTTCTTCATAAGAGAAATTGCCCAGCAGGCAAGTCTTATGGGCCACCTACCTATGTTTTTTATTTTATGTTCAACTTTTAGACTACCATCTGAATTAAGCTTTATTGTTATTTCTTTTTGGATAGAATTTTCTCTTTCTGGATTTCCGTAAATAGTTATTTCTCCATCATAAGCACCTATCTGAACTGGCTNGTCATCTAAAGAATAAGAGCGTGGCATTGCTTCCGGAGAACTCCAAAGCCTGTGGCCTCCGTAAATTTTCCAGAGTCCTTCTGGAGTTTCAATTTTTATTTCTGGAACTACTCCAAACAAATTTAAGTCTGGATTTTTACTACTAGCAAAGTACAAAATCCTTGGTCCTATTTCGCTAGGAATTCCTAGCATGAAATTTCCAAGTTTAAAAAATCTAGTCTTTATTCCGAAAATTTCTCTCTCTTCTGTGTATGACATACTAACTAAATATGGCTAAGGGTATTTTATTAATCTTATTGGTTGCAAAAAGCATGCCAAGTAATGAAAGAGTTTTAAATAAATGTCCTTATACTTTCAACTCGATGCCCCCCTTAAAACTCTCCAGTTTAAAGGTTTTTCACACTCTTTTTTATTTTTAGCGTTAAGTTTATCAACCTTAGTTCTGAGATAACCAGCGAAAAATAAATTGATTACGAAGGAAGAAGTGGAGAAAATAGTAAGAAATTATGACTTAAAAAGTGTTCACATAGGAACTCTTGGAAGTCACTCGGCTTTAGACATCGCCGATGGTGCTAAAGATGAAGGTTTCAAGACTGTAGTTGTCTGTCAAAAAGGAAGAGAAAGGCCTTACTTTATGTTTAAGAGATTGTTTGACGAAATAATCGTGCTAGAGAAATTTTCAGATATAGTAAAAGAAGAAGTTCAAGAAAAGCTCAGAACCCTCAATACTCTGTTTGTTCCGCATCGATCTTTTACTACTTATGTCTCATACGACAATATAGAAAAAAACTTTAAAGTGCCGATCTTTGGTAATAGGACTTTACTCAGAAGCGAAGAAAGAACAGCGCCAAAGAACCAGTACTACTTGCTCGAAAAAGCGAGAATTAGACAACCTAGGAAGTTTTCTTCTCCAGAAGAAATAGATAGATTGGCTATTGTAAAAGTTCAAGAAGCAAGAAGAAAAATTGAAAGAGCATTCTTTACCGTCTCGAGTCCTGAAGATTTTTGGAAGAAGGCAAGAGAAAGAATAGAAAAAGGAATAATAAGTGAGGAAGATCTTAAAACTGCAGTTATAGAGGAATTTGTAGTAGGAACTTACTTTAACTTTAATTACTTTTATTCGCCTGTGGACAAGGAACTTGAATTTTTAGGGGTAGATAGAAGACTTCAAACAGATTTATACGATTTCGTGAACTTACCAGCGAGACAACAACTTGATGCAGAAGTACCTTTACAAAATATTGAGGTTGGGCATATGCCTGCAACAGTAAGAGAATCCTTACTTGAGAAAATTTTTGAAATTGGATTTAAGTTTGTTGAAACTTGTGAAAGAGAGTATCCACCTGGCATAATAGGACCTTTTGCTCTTCAAAGTGCAGTAACAAAAGATTTGGAAATAGTTGTCTTTGATGTTTCTCCGAGAGTACCAGGAAGTCCAGTGCTGATAACCACTTCTCCTTATACGAAGTTCAAGTACGGATTTGTAGTAGGAACTGGAAGAAGAATAGCGATGGAAATAAAGAAGGCTATTAGTTTAGGAAAAATTACTGAAATTGTAACTTAGGTGACTAAGTTGGAAAGCTCAAAAGTTACCATAGCAACGTTAGGTTCCCATTCTGCTCTTCAAATACTAAAAGGAGCTAAGGATGAAGGCTTCAAGACAGCTTTAGTATGCCTAAAGAGTAGACTAAAGTTATACAGTAGATTTAAAAAACTGACGGATGAAATTGTTTTGGTAGAAAGTTTTTCGGAAATAATGTCTCAAGAGGTTCAAGAAAAGCTTTCAAACCTAAACGCTATATTAATTCCTCATGGTTCTTTAGTGGAGTATGTTAGTTTGGAGCAAATAGAAAATAACTTCAAGATTCCAATATTTGGAAATAAGTACATTTTAAGGTGGGAGTCAGATAGAAACTTAAAAGAAAAACTTCTTAGAGAAGCAGGAGTAAGAACTCCAAAGGTATACTCTTCTGTTGACGAAGTTGACAGTACGGTTATAGTTAAGCTTCCTGGAGCAAAAGGAGGCAAAGGATACTTTTTGGCAACTAGCCCTAAAGAAATTAGAGAAAAACTTAGAATTTTAAACATAAGAGAAGAAGACATTTTTGTACAGGAGTATATATTAGGAACAACAGCATATGTTCACTTTTTTTATTCTCCTCTTTCAGATGAGCTCGAAATTATAAGTATGGATAGAAGGTATGAAACAAATGTAGATGGCTTAGGGAAAATTCCAGCGAAACTGCAATTGCAATCAAACCCAGACCTTTCGTACTTAGTTGTAGGAAACATACCCATCGTTCTTCGAGAATCTTTGCTTGAAGAGATCTTTGAGATAGGTGAAGGTTTAGTTAGAGCCTCAAAAGAGCTAGTACCGCCAGGTTTCATAGGGCCATTTTGCATAGAAGGAGCTTACAATGGAGAAGGAAAGTTTTATGTTTTTGAATTTTCTGCGAGGATTGTAGCAGGTACAAATCTTTACGTTAATGGCTCTCCCTATACTTGGCTTCTCTATGACGAGCCGATGAGCATGGGAAAAAGAATCGCAAGAGAAATAAAGAGAGCCATGGAAGAGAGAAGAGTAAAAGAATTAATTACATAACATTTTTTAAAGCAGCAAAAGTAGTTCATATTGGATGTTTAAAAATAAACTAAAAGCATAATTCAAAAGTTTTTATTTTTCCCAAGTGCACTTAAACAATGGTACAAAGAACAATAATGAAAAAACTTAAAATAACTACTTATTATCCTTAAACTTCAAGAATAAATATGAATCATAGGAATGCTATGCTAAAAGTAATAGACATGAATGGTTGTGGTTTTGTTCCTTCCAACGTTGTTGTTCTTCAGGCAACCTGGCACAAGTACAGAGAAA
>JGI24721J26819_10001109_pt1 | contig 30291 bp, 33 predicted proteins | sample YelNatPaOPGAMG01_FD_26819 | JGI IMG/M metagenome (IMG submission 26819) | reverse complement strand
TAGCCTTGAATCAAATCGCACGGCATGTGATTAACACAAAAGAAGAGATATTCATTTTCTACACCTTCTGCTGTTATCTCAAAGTTTAGCTCATTTAGCATACTAAGTAAATTAGAGCAAATGATTTCTGATTCTTTATTGTTTTGAGAGTCCATAATAAAGTTCTGGTCAAGCTTTATATTTGAAAATGGAAATTGCTTTAAGCTCAATATTGAAGAATAACCTGTGCCAAAATCATCCATAGAGAAGTTAATACCTAGTTGGACTAAAGCGTCCATGTGGTTTTTTGCTTTGACTTGGTCGCTTAAAGCTATGGATTCTGTTAGCTCTAGCTTTATTAAGCTAGGATCTATAGAGTATGTAGACATTAATGCTTTAAATTGGTCTACAAAGTTATCCACTAAAAATGTTCTGCCTGTTAAATTCACAGATAGAATAATATTTAGGTTTTCTTGTTTTAAGTTATTTAGTGCTTCAAAGGTTTTTTCTAATACATAAAAGTCTATTTTTTCAATGAGGTTTGACTGCTCAGCAAAAGGGATAAAAAAGAAAGGAGACAATAAGCCTCTTTTTGGGTGGTTCCACCTAATGAGTACTTCTGCATTTGTTATTGTTTTTGAGTGTGTATTGTAGATGGGTTGAAAGTAGAGTTCAAATTCTTCAAATTCTATACCATGCAGTATTTCGTTTGTGAGAATATAGTTGTTTATAAACTCTTCATATACTGAGTTATTAAAGAATACGCACTGGTTCTTGCCTAACTGCTTTGCTTTTTTACATGAAGCTTGAGCGTAACTTACAAGCGTATTTATATCGTTTGAGTCTTTTGGGTATAGCACAATGCCTGCGCTTGTCTTTAAATGCACTTCTTGGTTGTCTATAAAAAATACCTTTTGTCTGATTTTTTCAACGGCGCTTTGAGTGAACTTTATAACGGTTTGCTCTATAATTGAACGCTTTAATATAAGAAATTCATCTGAGCCAAACCTGCTTACTATGTCTTTTGGGTCAGCAATCTCTTTTCTTAAGAAATCTGCAAACTCCTTTAGCAGGTTGTCTGTTTTTTCAATACCAAAATGTGTATTGACAGTAGAAAAATCATCTAAGTCAAGATATATTAAGGCAAATGATTCGTTCTTTTCTATGATCCTTTGCGCTTGCTCAAAAAACCCTACTTGGTTTATAAGCTTTGTTGTTGGGTCATGATAGGCATAGTAGTTTGCTTGCTCTTGAGCTTTTTTCAGGTCTGTTAAGTCTGTAAAAAAGCTAAAATAGTAGAGGATTTTGCCGTCTGAGTCTTTTATTGTTTTTATAAAAATAATTTCTTCGTAGACTTCTCCATTTTTCCTTTTGTTGTAGATTTTGCCTTCAAAGTGACCTTCGTGGACAATCTTGTGCCACATGTCTTTATAGTATTCGTTTGAGTGGTAGTTGGACTTTAGTATAGATGGGTCTTTGCCTTTTGCTTCTTCAAAAGTGTATCCTGTTATCTTTGTAAATGCTTTGTTTGTGTAAATAATTTTGTTTAGGCTATCTGTTATAACAATGCCTTGATGGCTGTCTTCTACTATATCTGACAACAATGAAAGGTTTTTTTCCTTTTCTTGAATCAATATAGCTGCTTTTATTGCCATTGCAAAGTTTGAAAGAACCTCTGTTGTGCGCTTGTCAAAATAATCTTTGTTTTTTGAGTAAAATAGAATAAAGCCGTAATCCGAATCGTTGATTTTAAAAGAAATGAAAAACCCAGAGTTAAAGTTATACAGCTTGGCTTTATCTTTTAAATAGAACAGTCTTTCATCGCTTAAAATATCATTTGACACAAAAGAATTATCTAAATAGCTTTTAAGTAAGTTTTTTTGGTAAACTCTTAGAGATTCATCCTTAATATAGTCAACTGCTTTGCCTTTTGCAGCACTTATCTTAAAATTGTCATTTTCTAATACAACAATCCATAAAAGTTCTAAATCAAGATAATCGAAGGCTAAGTCTAATAGTAAATCGAAGTTTATATTTTGAAAATCTTTGACTAAAATCTCATAGCTTTTCTGCACTATTTCGTAGAGTTTGTCTTTGGTTTGGCCCATACATTTGAAATTATAATAAAGGTTATTTAAAAGTCAANTTATGTATAAAAAATTTGATAATATAAATGATTTATACTATAATTGGCTAACTTATTAATGGAAGCAGGGGGTATAGATATGAACTTAAAATTTATGAGTGAAGAATGGATAAAATTAGTTGCAGACCAATGGAATACGAATAATTTAATTATACAGCAAGATTTAAGAAATTTTAATGCAAGCTGGGAATATTACATTGAAGATAAACCCCATTTACCTCATATGATGATGGTTTGCCAAGCTGGTAAAATTGTTTTTGCTGGCAAAAAAGATGATAGAAAATGTGATTTTGAAATGTGGACAACACTTGAAAACTGGAAAAAAATTTTAAACAAGGAATTATCAGGTAAAATGGCTTTAATGAGTAGAAAATTAAAATTCAAAGGCTCTATGATGACAGCAGTTAAATATATGAGAGCATTTGATATTCATTTGAAAATTCTTGGTGATATACCAGTCGATTTTGAAATATAAGGTGAAATATGTTTAAATTTACAGTTGATCCCAATTATTGTGGAAAAAATTTACCAGGTTGGTTTTTGGTTTCTGCATATTTACAAAAAAAGCTTGGAGAAAAGATAAAGTTTGTGCCTTATAGAGATTTTGATGAGTGTAGAAATGCTTGTTTTTCTGGTGAAATTGATATTGTATACGCAAATCCATTTGATTGGGTTGTTTATATGAATGAATTAAATTTTATACCTATTGCAAAGCCAATAAATCATTTCGACGAAGTACTTNTATGTTCAAAAAATATAAAAAGTTACACACAGCTTACAAAACCAATCAATATAACCTCTGCTCATAAAAAGACATTTGTGCATATGATGGGCTTGTTTTTGTTAGAAAAAAGCGAAATTGACTTAGAAAGCTGCAAATTTAGTTTTTGTGGCAGCTATCAAAACGTAATAAAGGATCTTTTGCAATCAAAATTTGATCTTGGTTTTGTGTTTAACGAAGTGTATGAAAAATCATCCAAAATCATAAAGGACCAACTCAATATTTTAGATGCTTCAAATGATGGTTTTGTATTTCATTCATTTTGTATTTCTCCGCAATTAGCTAGTTATCAGAGTGAAATTTTGCATGCAGTTGAAAATTTTGACAAAAAATTACTAAACGATATTGGTTTTGAAGGTTTTGAAGCTGTAAATGAAGACGAAATTTTTACCATATCTAGCCTTGCAAGTGAGTATATAGAGAGCTTAAGGTAAAGTTTTTTTAATCAAAGTAACAATTTCAAGCGGATTTTGTGCTACATAACAAACTTTTAAAAGTGCTTCGATTTTGGCTTGAGCCGACTCATCTTTTGACGAAACAATTGCACCAGCATGCCCCATCTTTTTTTGCTTTGGAGCGGATTTACCTGCAATATAGGCAATAACTTTTTTTGACATTTTTTTAATCGTATCAATGGCGTCCGTTTCTAAAACTCCACCTATTTCACCAATCATTACAATACAATCGGTTTGTTTATCATTGTCAAAAAGGCTTAGTACTTCAGCAAAACTCATACCTAAGATTGGGTCTCCGCCTATACCCAAAGCTGTTGAAATACCAAACCCAGATTCTTTTAATAAAAGAGCTACTTCATACATTAAAGTCCCAGACCTTGATATTAAACCAATATTTCCTTGATTAAATATACTTTCCGGCATAATACCAAGCTTGCATTGTTTTGGAGATATAATACCTGGTGTGTTGGGTCCTATGATTCTCATATTATTTTTTGTCGCAAATGCTTTTGCTATAAGCATATCTTGTANCGGTATACCTTCTGTAATAACAATAGCTTGTTTTAGCTTTGCATCTTGAGCCTCAAGTATAGCATCTTTGGCATTATTTGCTGGTACAAAAATAAGGCTAGTGTCGGCTTCTACATGTTGCAGTGCTTCCCATACACAGCTAAAAATTGGTATATTAAGACCATTTATGTGAGTTTTGCCTAAACTAATACCTGCTACGATGTTTGTACCGTAATCTAGGCAAAGTTTAGCATGTAAAATACCCTGTTTGCCAAGCCCCTGCACTATTGCTTTTGTTGATTTGTCAATCAATATACTCAAAACTTTCCCCCAGCTAATAAAATAGCCTTTTCAATGCCTTCTTTTAAGCTTTTAACAAGTGTGATATTGCGGTTTTTAAATGTGCTTAACATATCAAGTGCTTCGTTTTTGTTTGTACCCTCAAGTCTTACTACAATAGGCAAGCTAAAATTATAGGTATCGCAAAAATCCATAAGCGAGGTTGCAACTATATCGCATTTTACTATACCGCCAACAATATTAACAAACACGACTTTTACCCTACTGTCTTGATAAATGATTTCTAAGGCTTTTGTAATAGATTCCTTTGTTGCACTACCTTTGATATCCAAAAAATTTGCACATTTCCCACCGTANTCTTCTATTGTATCCAAACAAGCCATAGCAAGCCCTGCTCCATTTACAACCATAGCTATATTGCCATCGAGTTTTACATAGTTTAAATTATTTTGGCTTGCTTGGTACTCAAGCGGATCTTCTTGAAGTATATCTCTGTACGATAAAATTTTGTCTTGTCTAAATAGTGCGTTATCATCTATCACAATTTTAGCATCTAGTGCAAAAAAATCATCACCTGTGTCTATTAAAGGATTTATTTCTATAAGCTCAGCATCAATATCTTTGTACAGTGCAAAAAGATTTGATAATAGTTGAATAAATTTATTTGCTTGGTCTTTTCCAAAATTAAAATCACACAATGCCTTTTTTGCATAAAAGGAAGCAAACCCAAGTAAAGAGTCAATACATACAATATTGTTTGTGCTTTGTCTAAAAACTTCCTGTATATCAACACCACCTTCTTTTGAAGCGAGTATTACGTTACACTGTTTGTTTTTATCAGCAAAAATACCCAGATACAACTCTTTTTTGCCGTATAGTGCTTCTTCTATGTAAACCGCAGAAACGATTTTTCCTTCTTTGGTGGTTTGGGGTGTTATTAAGCGCTTTCCTAAAAATTTTTGGCAAAATCCTATGGCCTCTTGTTTTGATGATATTTTTTGCACGCCACCTGATTTGTTTCTTGCGCCTGCGTGGATTTGCACTTTTGCAATATATGTTTTGCCTTGCTCAAATGCGTAGCTTTCTATTTGTTTGGCATCTGTTACTATAAAGCCTTTTGGTACATTTATGCTATAGCGCTTTAGTAGCTCTTTTGCTTGATACTCATGTATATTCATTTGGTTTTATGTTAGCATTTTTTTAACTTTAGCGCAAGTAATATTTACTCAAAAAGATCATAAAAGCTTGATTTTGAAACAAGTATATCTGCAAATTCACCGATAGGCCTTTCGTATTTAAGTTTTATAGAACCATCAATTTCTGGGGCATCTAGGAAACTTCTAGCCGTTTTGGGACTGTCAACAATGACTTTTAGTTTTTTACCAATGAATCGTTTTAAGTTTTCCTTACTTAAATGTTTTTGGGTAGCAAGCAACAATGCCCTCCTTCTTCGCCTAAGATTGTAGGAAACGCTTATGCTATAAGAAGCGCTTTTTGTGTTTTCTTCCTTTGAATACTCAAATGCACCAAGCCTATCAATCCTGTAGTTTTGTATAAAATCCAATAACTCTTTGAAGTCTTTTTCTTCTTCGTATGGGAAACCTACGATAAAAGTTGAGCGTATGGCAACATTGTAGTTTGAAAGTTTATCGAATAACTCACATATAAATTTTTTGCTGTAATTTCTGCGCATGAGTTTTAGGATTTTATCGCTTACATGTTGAAGCGGTATATCAAAGTAAGGCACGATGTTTTTTGAAAAAGCAATTGTTTCTATAAGGTCGTCTGTAATCGATGATGGGTACAAGTATAAGACCCTTATCCAAAAATCACCATTAATTTTGGATAAATCTTTTAGTAAGGCTGATAAATTATTATTGTTATAGCAAGATGTATCTTGAGCTATAAGGACAACTTCTTTAATGCCACTGTCTAATAATTGTAAAAATTCATCTTTTACATCTTTTATGCTTTTTTCCCTATATGGGCCCCTTATCTGCGGTATCGTGCAAAAACTACACCTATGATTGCAACCATCTGATATGCGCAAATACGCATAAGGGTATGTTGTTACAATCCTTTTTTCAACACCAAATTGCCTTGCTAAATTGCAGTAATTAAATTTTTTATCTAAGCTTATAGAATCAACACTATTGGTATCTATAAATACATCAACTTCTGGGATTTGGGATTCTATTTGATTTTTAAACCTGCTAATAAGGCATCCTGCCACAACAAGTTTTTGGTTTTCCTTTTTGTTTTGTGCTATTTCTAGAATTGTATGTATGGATTCTTTTATAGCTTTTTGAATAAATGCACAAGTATTTACAAACAGAATGTCTGCTTCTTGTGGGTCATACACAAACTCTATGTTTTGCTTTGAAAGTTCATATAAAATATTTTCTGTATCAACTAAATTTTTTGGACACCCTAAATTAACAAAATAGCACTTCATGACAAAATTTTCTTAAACGCATTGCTTTTAGCATCTTTAATATCATCAATTGAAACATCTATTAAATCATTTATTTTGAGCTTTTTTTCGTCTGTGGTGAACCCCAACCTATAAACATTAATTCCACTTTCGTAAGCAATAGACTCTATCATATCAAAATCTTGATTTTTAATTTCTATTATTATATTTGCCTGAGATTCACTAAATAAAAACTCACTTGGCGGCNANGGTATATTTATTTTTATATCGCAGCCTATATTGTTTTCGCACATAAAAGCAAGACAAGCCGCAAGTCCTCCAATTGAAATATCTTTTGCACTTATAATCAACCTATGTTTTTTATGGGCGATATCAAAAAATTTCTTTAGCGCTAAATGTTGTTTTATTTTGGGCTGTGGTACACTACCGTCAATTTTATTGTACATATAGTATAAATATTGACTTGCGCCTAGATTTAAATCTATATCGTTTAACAAAACAATTGTGTTGTTTGCAAATTGGAACCGGCTTTTAAGTATATCATCTTTTTCCCCTATGCCTACCATAGCTATAGTTGGCGTTGGAAAAATGTTTTCCGTTATTGTCTCATTGTATAGGCTTACATTACCACTTACAACAGGTGTATTTAAAGACTCACAGGCAATTTTTATGCCTTCAATAGATTTAACAAACTGCCACATAATTTCTTGGTTTTGGGGGTTGCCAAAATTAAGACAATCTGTAATTGCTACTGGCTCTCCACCACTTGATATGATATTTCTGTAATTTTCTAACACGGCCAACTGTGAACCTACAAAGGGGTCAAGGTAGCAATATATAGGATTTACACACACGCTTGCAAAAACAACCGTATTTGTTTGTTTAACGATTATTGCGCACGCATCACCTTCTGGCCCTTTGAGTGTGTTTGTTTGAACGGTTGAATCGTATTGTTCAAAAATAGCTGATTTATCTGCTAAATTTGGTTTGCTTAATAATTCTAACAGCACTTTATTATAATCTTTTGGCTCTGGTAGATTAATTTGAATGTTAATATTATCTAAGTATTTTGGTTTTGAGTAATTTCTTTCGTATATCGGACTTTCTACTATATCAAGATTAAACTCACCGACGATTTGATTTTTAAAATGCAAGACAACTTTTTGGTCTTTTATAACCTTGCCAATAATATTGGCATCAAGGCTCCACTTTTTAAAAATGCTCAAAATTTCTTGACTGTTTTTTGGAGGCGCTATGATAAGCATTCTTTCTTGGCTTTCTGATAGCATCATCTCAAGCGGCGTCAAATTTTCTCTTAGCGGTACATTGTCAAGGTAGAGTTCAACGCCTACCCCACCTTTTTGTGCCATCTCAAATGCGCTTGAAGTGAGACCTGCTGCTCCCATATCTTGAATACCTTCTATCAAATTTTTATCCATTACTTCCAAGCAGGCTTCTATGAGCAATTTTTCTGTAAATGGATCCCCAATTTGTACAGTAGGCCTGTTTTTTACAGATTCTTCGTCAAATGAGCTAGAAGCCATTGTGGCACCATGTATTCCATCTCTGCCTGTTTTTGAACCTACATAAATAACATCGGCACCTACAGTTTTAGCCATACCTAAGAATATTTTATCTTTTTTTGTAATACCTAAAGTAAAAGCATTAACCAATATATTGTTGTTGTAACAACCTAAAAACACAGTTTGACCGCTCGCTGTTGGCACACCTACGCAGTTGCCATAATCACCAACGCCTCGCACCACTCCATCTAACAAATAAGGGGTTTTTGGATGTTCAAGCATACCAAAAAATAATGCATCCATATTTAATACTGGTCTTGCACCCATTGTAAACACATCCCTTAAAATACCTCCTACGCCTGTTGCTGCGCCGTTGTATGGGTCAATATACGATGGATGATTGTGCGATTCCATTTTAAAAACAGCCACAAAATTATCGCCAATATCGATTACGCCTGCATTTTCACCAGGACCAATAATGACTTTATCGGACTTTGTAGGTAATTTTTTGAGGTGTATCTTGGAAGATTTATAACTGCAATGTTCACTCCATAGTGAAAAAATAATAGCTTCTTCAAACTCGCTTGGTTTTCTTTTTAGCCTGCTTTCAAGCAAAGCCAACTCTTCGTCATCTAGGTAATGTTTTGTCATATTGTAACCCTCATCAATTCTTTAATTTTTTTTACAAATTCGCTTTTATTTGCTTTAAACAGTGCACTGCCTATTATTATTTCGTTTGCACCAGCATCTGTTAAGCTTTTGATATTGTCTAAATTTACACCACCATCAACCTGTATTACAAACTCAAGGTTGTGTATATATTTAAATTTTGCTAAATACTCTATTTTTTTTAGAGAATTTTCTATAAATGCTTGACCACCAAACCCGGGGTTTACTGACATAACAAGCACGCCATCAACATACTCTAAAATGTATTCTAGTAAGATTGGAGAGGTAGCAGGGTTAATAGAGACAAGTGCCCGAGTATTTTTTTCCTTGATAGAATTAATTAATCTGTTTAGGTGGTAATCTGCTTCCTGATGTACAGTTATAGAATAAGCCCCAGCACTTATAAATTTTTCTGACCAAAAAGATGGGTTTTTTACCATTAAATGTACATCAAGTTTTAACTGAGTAAAATCGTTTATCTGCTTAACTATATCTGGTCCAATTGTAATATTTGGCACAAAATGACCATCCATAATATCTAAATGTAGCATATCACAGTTAGCTAACTCTACATCTTTAATTTCTTCCCCAAGCTTTAGAAAATTACTNGATAAAATTGATGCCAATATCTTAATTTGTGTCATTTTCAATTTCTCCTACGATTTCTTCCATAATATCTTGTAAACTTACAACACCAATACTTGTTTTATGATTATCTACTACAACTAGCAGATGAATTTTGCGTTTTATCATATACTTAAATGCTCTATCTATCTTTATGTTTTGNCTNATAAATGCAGGTTTTCTTGCTATAAAAGCAACTGTTTCTTTATTGTCAATGTCATNTTCCCATTTGCGCTTAATTAAATCTTTAATATANAAGATACCAACAATATTATTGCGTTTTTGCCTGTATATAGGAATTCTATTGTATTTTATGCTCTCAAAGTGTTTTATAAAAGACTCAATTTTTGTACTTGCTTCAAACATTAGTACTTTCCTCAACGGTACCATTATATCTTTTATTTGTTTTTCTTCAAATTTAAAAACATTTTCTATCATTTGCTGTTCTTGAGAGTCAAAAATATTTTGTGAGGTTGCAACGATATTTTTAAATTCTTTTTCTGTTATAGTTAAAACATTTTCTTGCTGTAAGTTTTTTAAAAAAAACTTTTTAAATAAGTTAATTATACCAGTAAAAATGTGAACTATAGGTGATGTAAGCTTGAATAAAATGTAAAGCGGTTTTGCAAATGTAGTTGAAATGAGTATATTATTTTTGACAGCCAAACTTTTTGGTGTAATTTCACCAAAAAGCAGCAATAAAAAAACCACAATCCCGCTTGAAATTGCAAGGTATTTATTGCCAAACAGTGTTTGAAATATATTTGCAAATAAAATTGAAGCAAAGATATTTGTAAATTCGTTTAATATCAATAACATTGTAATAAAGCTTTCCGAGTTTGTTAATAGGTTTGTTATAATATCGTACGCCTTTTGGTTTTTGTACCTTATATGCAACAAGTGTTTAGCTTTAAGTGAAAAAATAGCTGTTTCAGACGAAGACAAAAAAGCACTCAGACCTAAAGTTATAAAAAATAGAATTATTTTAAATAATTCAGAAATGTGTAAATCCATATTTTTTTGGAGTAATTATTTTTCCGTTATTGTAGAGTATCAATTTTTTGCTGTTGTTTGTGTGTCCGATTAATGTAACACCGCTTATAGAAAGTATTGCAGACCTATCTTTTTGCTCCGCACAAAATAATAACTCATAATCTTCACCAAAAGCGATTTTGTCAAGATCGTCTAAATTATTATCATCACANATGTTTACTTTTTCTAAAAATATATCCATACCTACATTACTTGAGCTACAAATATGCTGTGCATCTTGGAGCAACCCATCGCTTATGTCTATCATAGCAGTTGCGTATGGCTTTATTTGATCAATTAAATCTGTTCTAGCCTTTGGTGATAAAAATCGCTCAAGGCACTCATCGCTTGCGGATAGTTTGTTTTTAATAGCATAAAACCCACAAGCTGAACATCCGATTTTTCCTGTAATGTACACATCTTGGTTTGGTTTGGCAGTTGATCTCAAAATTGGTTTATCTGTATGTCCTATTAAAGTTATGTTGATTGAGAGTTTATTATCCTTTGTAGTGTTGCCTCCAAGCAAATATATGTTGTAAAAAGCACAAGTCTTTCTCAGGCTTTCAAGAAAAGCTTCTATTTGAGAAATTTTCATTGATGGGTTTAGCGATAAAGATAAAAAAGCCCACTTTGGCACTCCGCCGCAGGCAACAATATCGCTGACATTTATATTTACAGCTTTTTTTGCTAACTTTTCCATTGGATGGTCGCTAAAAAAATGCACATTTTCTATCAAAGTATCAACAGTTACAAGCAAATGTGTATTGCAAATTGGTATGATAGCACAATCATCACCAATCCCTAAAGCGTCTGTTGGCTGCTGAAAAATGGTTTTGATTTTATCAATAAGNTCAAACTCACCTAATTCTTTGATGGTATCCATTGATCTATCTCGTCATTTTCTTTTGGATAAAAGTATTTTAGTTTTTTTTCTAAGTATTCTTGTTTTACATAGCTGCCTTTGTAATTGTGTGGGTATAAATAGTCCTTAGCATTTGTTTTTAGGTGTTTTGGAACATTAAGCAACACACCGTTTTTAATATCTGATTGGGCTTTATTTAAGGCTAAGTATGTTGAGTTTGATTTTTTAGATAAAGCTAGATAGATAGTGCAAAAGGCTAAGNTTATTCTTGCTTCTGGCATACCAATGTTTTGCACAATAAACAGCGTGCTTGCCGCAATATTTATAGAATCTTTATTGGCTAGACCTATATCTTCACTTGATAGTATACAAAGCCTTCTTGCAATAAATTCTGGGTCTTCACCACTTTCTAGCATGCGTGCAAGATAATATATAGCTGCATCTGGATCTGANCCCCTAATACTTTTAATGTATGCAGAAATAAAATCATAGTGCTCTTGTAGATTATCGTACGACAAATCTATATTAAAGAGGTTTTCTACATCTTTTTTTGTAATATGGGTTAAATTTAAGGCAAGCAGGATGTTCATTAGTTTCCTTGCATCATGGTTTGACTGTTTAATTAATATAAAGCGTGCGTCTTTTTCTATATAAATGCCTTGTGCCTCTACTCTATCTAATAATANGGATAAATCCTTTTCATTTAGGCTGTTAAACTCATATACAAGTAAGCGCGATCGCAAAGCTCTGTTGAGTTTAAAGTATGGGTTATGAAATGATGTGCCAACCAAGGCAACATTGTTTTCAAGAAACGAAAGCAAATAATCCTGCTGNTTTTGATCAAGTCTGTGAATTTCATCTATCACCAAAAGAATATGTTCTTTTGTCTCAAGTGCTGATTTTATGTCTTTTAGTGTTGCAATTGAAGCATTTAAATAGATNAAGTGCAAGTTTTTTTTCTTTGCTAAAAGTTTTGCGTAGCTAGTTTTTCCGCACCCCGGTGGCCCATAAAGAATCAATGAAGGCAAATATGTATTATTGTAATAAAAGTTATAAAGAGGTTTACCTTTGGTAAATAAATGTTCTTGACCTACTAGCTGTTCAAAAGATTCAATTTCAAAGCTGCGCTTGATAAGATTTTCTATTGTTTCATCTTCCATTTTTTAAATTTTATCAAGTTTGATAAAAAAAATCAAATTTTTATTGAAAATAAAAAAAAACATTATATAATCTAGATATGTTTTTGCCAACTAACGTTAGGTACAGTTTAAGATTTTTAATAGAGCTTAAAAAAACTAATGATCCTATAAGCCTAAAAAAAATTTCTCAGACAACTAAAATCAGCGAAAATTATTTAAAGCAACTAGCAGCAACCCTTGAAAAGCACGGTATAGTAGATGGCAAAAAAGGTCCTCACGGTGGCTACAAAATACTAAAGACAGATATATCGCTCAAAGATTTAATAGATATTTTCACAGAAGGTATAAAGCTTGCACCTTGTGTACAAGATGGCTTTGTTTGTACTCTGATTGAAAATTGTCCATCGACAAAAATGTGGCAAGAAACAAACAAAGCCATAGANAAATTGTTTGAAGGCATTAAGCTTGAAAATTTTTAACTGTTGAGTGCCTCAAAGATTGCGCACATNTCNTNTTTTGAGTAAANAGATAAGCCTTTTTTATATGTTTCGTTTACTATAGAAAGTGCTGGGCAAAAAGCTTTTTTATCTTCTGATAATTTTACGGCAAAACCCAAATCCTTTTGCATATGTTCATATGGAAAATGAGCATTATAGTTGCTGTTTAAAATGTTTTTGCCTTTTAAATCAAACATTGAGTTAGCAAAAGCTCCTGAGTTTAGTAAATCCAAAACAACATTTAAATCTAAATTGAGTTTTTTTGCTAACTGCAAGCCTTCTGCTAGAGCTTGCATTGTTATGCCCATAACTTGGTTATTTACGATTTTTAAATAAGAAGCATTTGGTACTGTATCTAAATAAAAAACCCGCTTTGAGAGTTTTTCAAAATAAGGTGTAGATGTATCATAGGCTTTTTTGTCGCCTGCACAAAGTATTATCAATGTGGCATTTTGAGCAGGGATTTTGCTACCAACTACAGGTGCTTCTAAAAATAACGCATTTTTTTTGTGCACCTCGTCACATAGTTTTTGAGAATAATAAGGAGAAACAGTGCTGAAATTAACCACTGTCTTATCGCTATATAATCCCTCAAGCAAACCATTATTTGAGCTAACAACATTTTCGCATGCTTCATCGTTTGAAAGCATCAAAAAAATGATATCGCTGTTTTGGGCTAGAGATTTTGGGTTATCGAAAAACTCGTAATTGTCTGAGGTTAAATCTTTTACTTTTTCTTTGCTGCGGTTGTATATATTTAGCCTAAATCCACTTTTTAGAAGATTGTTTGCCATTGCGCTGCCCATAATTCCAAGACCAATAAAACCAAGCTTCATCTTATACCTCCTTTTTTATATCTTGATCTATTTTTTGTGCTTCTTCTATTAAGAGTATAGGTATATCATCTTTGATTGGGTATTTTAATTGGCAATTTTGGCAAATTAAAAATTCTCCTTCTAGTTTTAAATCACCTTTACACTGTGGACATACAATAAAATCCAGTATTTTTTTATCAAGCATAAGCTTCCTCCAAAATTTTTTTTAACTTTTCTTTAAGCTCTAGCGTGTTTTCAAACTCTTCTTCTTTTATCAACGCCCATTTTAACTTTATTTCCTTAAAGATATTGTTAAATAGCTCTAAGTTTGTCTCCTTCAAAGCTTTTTTTTCCAAAATTATAGCAAATTTTGGTTTAATCTTAACATTATCAACAATTAAAAAATCTACGAATTTATTTTGTATCATAAAAAAAGCATTTCGATTCTTCCTGTCGACATGTATAAATTCTGATAATCTCATTTTAGGTAAAACTTCTAAATTTAAATCTTTTGAATACATCAACAATGTTTCATAAACGATGCGCTCATTTTTTGATAATAAATAATCTTTCAGCGTGTATTTTTTGGTAGATGGAGTTTTTATTTTTTTGAACTTCCTAATCATCCAAAGTACAAAAACGATAATAAACCCTAAAAGCAGTACAGAAATGTAATACCATGGCTTCATAAACAATTCCTTAACATTTGGATTTCTTTCGAGCGCGTTGCATTAGTGCCTGGGGTTTCAAGCACAAATGAAGCGTTTTGGATTTTTGGAAAACTTAGGAATTTTTTTATGCTTTCAAACCCTATTAAACCTTTTCCCAGTTTTTCATGTCTATCTAGCTTTGATCCAAATGCTGTTTTTGAATCATTTAAATGCCATAGTTTGATATTATCGATGTTTAGTATTTTATCAATTATCTCCACATCTAAAATATAACCAGTTACAAATAAATGACAAGTGTCTATACAGTAAAACACATTTTGACCAATTTCCTCTTTTAAAATTTTTAGATCTTCTAAATTACTGCCTATGCGTGTTGTATTTTCTAGCATAAGCGTAATGTTTGGGTATTGATTTAAAACCTGCTTTATAGTGTTTGCAACGTTTTTTAAACAATCTAAGCTTTTGCAGGAACCAGGATGTAAAACTAAATTGTAAACACCTAATCTATAAGCGTTTTCAAATTCACACTCTATCTCATTGTATGTTTTTAGTGTTGGGTTTGCTGGGTTTATCAGATATGAGCAGTGAATAAAAGTATTTTGCGGGTTTATATTTTGAGTTTGCATATTGTTTTTAAAAGCTGTAGCTATGTTTTCATCTATTAATTTCTGACTCCACCTGCGGGGACTTTTTGTAAAAAATTGAAAGCAATCAAGCTTGTATGTTTTGCACAAAATAGGCAATTCGTCAATTGTATGTTCTATGGATAAATGTATTCCAATTTTCACAGCTTTCTATATCTTGCACTATTAAAGGTTTTAGGTTCAAAAACCGATAGCGCATTAAAAAATTCTACTTGAAAACTGCCAAGCATCTGTGTTTTTGAAGCTGCTATTTCTCCACATATGCCTACCATCAAGCAAGCTGCAAGGGTTGATTTTAAATAATCATTGCAGACGCTAGCTGTTGCGCCCATAATTGAGCCTAGAGCGCATCCTGTTCCAGTAATTTTTGTTAGCGCCTCATGACCATTTTCACACAAATAAACATCGGTTCCATTTGATATTACATCCGTTTTGCCCGTTGTGCATACAATGCAACCTAATTTTTTGGCTAAATTTTTTGTTATATCTGCAATGTTTTCTATAGCTTCAAAAGACTCAACGCCTTTTGTTTGAACTTTTATGCCGAATATATTTGCTATCTCAGATGCATTTGCCTTTAGAATATCTACTTTTGCTTCAGAAAGAATTTTATTTGCAACCTCGTTTCTATATGAACTCGCGCCAACACCAACAGGGTCAAAAATAACTGGAATGCTAATTTTGTTTGCAGTTTTTGCAGCAATAATCATTGTCTCAATAGTTTCTTGTGCAGGTGTGCCCATATTGATAAGCAATGCTGAGCTTATTTGGACCAAATCATTAGCTTCTTGTTTTGCAAAAGACATTATTGGGCTTGCCCCTATTGATAGCAACGCATTGGCGCTTATATTTGTAACAACAAGGTTTGTAATGTTATACACAAGTGGTCTTTTTTCTCTTATATCAGAGATAATTGTTGCAATATTGTCCATTTTTTCCTCCTTAAATACATCCAAGATACTAAAGACACCTTAAAAAGTCAACTGATTTAGTAAACTCTAATAATTGACAATTATTGAATAAATAATTATAATGGTTTAATGGATGTATTAAAAATCGTTTTAACCTTTTTTGTTGGTTTATTAACGGGTTTTTTAAATGTTATGGCCGGTGGTGGTTCTATGCTTACCTTGCCTCTTTTGACTTTTTTAGGCTTAAGTATAGATGTAGCAAACGGTACAAACAGAGTGTCTATTTTAATCCAGAATTTAGCCGCTACTTATAGTTTTAAGAAAAATAAAGTTCATATTCTAAAACGTTCTTTAATTTTATCAATTCCAGCAACACTTGGTGCTATTTGTGGAACGCTTGTTGTAGTTCAGATAAACGAAAGTTTATTAAAAAAAATTGCCGCTGTGTTAATCTTATTAATGGGTGCTTTTATTGTCTTAAAAAAAGATGTCTGGAAAAAAAATCAAATTGCTACAAAGAAAAACAATATTTTATCTTATTTAACCTTTTTCTTTATTGGCTTTTATGGTGGTTTTCTGCAAGCTGGTGTTGGTTTTTTCTTTATTAGCGCTTTAATGTTTTTAGAGGGTTTTGATATAGTTAAAACAAATGCTGCAAAAGTTGCTATAATTGCGGTCTACACTATTGCTTCTTTAATTATTTTTGCCGCTCATAACCAGGTAGATTGGAAAATAGGTTTTGTTTTAGCTATAGGCAGCGCAATTGGTTCAAGCTTTGGTGCACGCTATATGGTTTTAAATGAAATTGTGTGGGTGAAAGTATTTGCTTTTTGCTGCTATTTTGTTTGCTGCCCTAAAGATGTTTTTTTCTTAAGTCTCTATCTTAATTTCAATAATGTTGGGTTTTTTAGGTTCTTCTTTAACAACAGGTAAACTAGTATTTTCTTTTGCACTCAATTCTTGGATTTGTTTGTAAAGTTCTTCTATGAGTTTTTCTAAATCCTTAATCTGATTTTTGAGTCTCAAAATAATATCTACGCCAGCGAGGTTAACGCCCAAAGTCTTTGTCATTTCTTTTATAAATCTTATATCTTCTATATCTTCATCGGTAAAAAACCTTACATTTCCTTTGGTGCGCTTTGGTTTAATGATTCCACTTTTTTCGTATTCCCTTAAGGTTTGTGGGTGAATATCCACAATTTTGCAAAACATACTAATACTATAAACATCTTTTCTGAATCTCATATGTTTCTCCTTTTTACAATGCTTTGCTTAATACTTCTTCTTGCTCTTTTGTTAAGTTTTGTGGTATTTTTACAATTGCTTTGGCATACAATGAATCATTTTTTAAACCTTTGTTTGGGATTTTAAATAATGTACCCGTTTGAGTACCTTTTGGTATTTTTATGGTTATACTGCCTTTAGGTGTTTTAACATCAATACTGCCACCCAATAGTGCAGTTTTAAGCGGTATATTAATATCTGTGTAGAGTTTNCCNTCTTTTATATAAAAGTTTGGGTCTGGNTTGACATTTACTATTAAATGTAAATCCCCTCTTCCTGTGCGTGTNTTTTTGCCCTTGCCTTTTACCTTTAACTTTGTGCCATCTACTGTGCCTTCTGGAATCTTAACTTTGATTTGCTCATTGTCTATATTTAAAGTTACAATTTCACCTTTTAATGCCTGGTCAAAATCTAATACTATATTATATGTGACATCGCTACCTTCATTTTCAGAATCATTAAAAAAAGAAGACCCTCTAAAATCAAAACCACCGGAATTTTTAGATTTTTTTCTAAATAAGTTAAAAATATCATTAATATCAAANTCTGTATTAGAGTAGTTATAGTAATTTCGATAATTACCCTGTTCTTGATTGCTTGAATCAAAGCCACTAAACCCAAATTGATCGTACTGAGCTTTTTTCTCTTTATCTGAAAGAATTGAATAAGCTTCGTTAATTTCTTTGAATTTTTTTTCTGATTCTTTGTTGTTTGGGTTTAGATCTGGATGGTATTTTCTAGCTAATTTTCTAAATGCTTTTTTTATTTCCTCATCTGTTGCATTTTTGTTTACGCCTAAGACCTCGTAAGGATCTCTCATTTTTACCTCCTTTTGCAGTTAATATAATATTTAATAAAGAAATGTCAAGTATGGATTTTTATACTTGACAATCTCTTATTAGGGATTATATTTCAAAATGAAAAATTAAAGAATTGGAGGTGTGATATGTTTAAACCATTAGAACCTTTTAAGGAGTTAACAACTCTGCAAGAAAGGATTAACAAAATGTTTGAAGATGTATTACCATCGTTTAGCCTTCAGGACTCAAAATGGTTACCAGCAGTTGATATCTACGAGACAGATGGAAACATTCAGATTGAAGTAGAAGTACCCGGAATGGACGAAAAAAATTTGAAGGTTAAAATCGAGGACAATACCTTAACGATTTCTGGTGATAGAAAATTCGAAAAGAAAGAGTCAAAGGATAATTATTACAGGATTGAACGCAACTACGGTAGCTTTACTAGAAGTTTCTTTTTGCCAGATAATGTTGATAAAGAGCAAATTAAAGCCAAGTATGAAAATGGCATATTGAAAGTGGAGTTACCTAAGAAATCAGAAGCAAAACCAAAAGAAATAGATTGCTGTACAAAAACAAAGTTAAGAGGGGTTGAAAGCAACCCCTCTTTATAAAAGAGGTATAAAATATGGATATAAATAAATTAACGATAAAAGCACAAGAGGCATTACAAAACGCAAAAAGCATAGCAAATTCCTACAATAACCAATTTGTGAGTTCTCTGCATTTACTAAAAGCCATAATAAACGATAAAGATGGTATAACTTCTACAATTTTAAAAAAAATCGGTATTAATATTAATCAATTAAATGCACAGATAGAAGAGGCAATTGAAAAAATACCAAAGGTAAGCAATATTCAAGATGACCAAATATATATCACTTCAGAGTTAAATGATGTATTTAAAAGAAGCGAAGGAGAAGCCAATAATCTAAAAGATGAATATATTAGTGTAGAGCATTTTTTACTTGCTCTAACAGAAAGGTGCGACGCTGCGGTTGTTTTATCTGTGGTTGGCGTTACAAAAGACAAGATTCTTAAAAGTTTAGTTGATGTAAGGGGTGGTGTAAGAATTACAGATCAAAATCCAGAAGAAAAATATGAAGCTTTAAAAAAATATGGCAAAGATATAACAGAGCTTGCAAGGGCAAATAAGCTTGACCCCGTTATTGGAAGAGATGAAGAAATTAGACGCACTATCCAGATTCTGTCTAGACGTACAAAAAATAACCCGGTTTTAATAGGCGATCCAGGTGTTGGAAAAACCGCCATTATAGAAGGATTGGCTCAAAGAATTGCAAAGGGTGATGTGCCTGAAAGCCTTAAAAATAAATCACTCATTGCGTTAGATTTGGGCGCGTTAGTTGCTGGTGCTAAATATCGTGGTGAGTTTGAAGACAGGCTAAAGGCAGTTTTAAATGAAGTAAAACGCTCTGAAGGCAATATTATTTTATTTATAGATGAACTTCATACGATTGTAGGCGCTGGCGCAAGCGAAGGTAGTCTTGATGCATCAAATATGCTAAAGCCTATGCTAGCACGTGGCGAGTTAAGATGTATAGGAGCAACTACGCTTAAAGAGTATAGAAAATATATAGAAAAAGATGCGGCACTTCAAAGACGTTTCCAGCCAGTTTTTGTAGCAGAGCCAAGCGTTGAGGAAACTATATCAATACTAAGAGGGTTGAAAGAAAAGTATGAAATACATCATGGCGTTAAGATAAAGGACCCTGCAATCATAGCAGCAGCAGTATTATCCAATAGGTATATAACAGACAGGTTTCTTCCAGACAAAGCTATTGACTTAATAGACGAAGCTGCAGCAAGTTTAAAGATACAATTAGAAAGCACATTTGAGCCTATTGATAATTTAAATAGAAAAATTGCACAGCTTGAAATAGAAAAAGAAGCGCTAAAAAGAGAAAAAGACGAAGAATCCAAAAAAAGGCTTGAAGCCATAGAAAACGAACTAGCTCAACTTAAAGAGCAACTTAATACATTAAATGCAAAATGGCAATTTGAAAAAAATCTCATAAAAGAAGTACAAACTATTCAAGAAAAGATCGATAATACAAAATCTCAAATTGAATTAGCAGAAAGAAGCGGGGATTTTGAAAAGGCAAGTATCCTAAAATATGGCGAACTACCTAAGTTATCTAAAGAATTGGAAGAAAAAAATAAACAGCTAAATAGCCTTGATGAGCGACTTTTGACACAAGAAGTAACAGAAGAAGAAGTTGCAAATATAATTTCCCGCTGGACAGGCATACCTGTGCAAAAGATGCTTGAAGGCGAAAAGGAAAAACTCATTAATATGGAAGAAAACTTGCGAAGTCGCGTTGTGGGGCAAGATCAAGCTGTTATAGCGGTAAGTGATGCTGTAAGGAGATCAAAACTAGGCTTATCGGATCCAAACAGACCTATTGCTTCGCTTTTGTTTTTAGGTCCAACAGGTGTAGGAAAAACAGAATTATCTAAAGCGTTAGCTGAGTTTTTATTTGATGATGAGCGCGCTTTAATTAGAATAGATATGAGTGAGTATATGGAAAAATTTTCCGTTTCTAGACTTATTGGCGCTCCTCCTGGCTATGTAGGCTATGAAGAAGGCGGTCAATTAACCGAAGCAGTAAGAAAAAGGCCATATTCTGTTATACTGCTTGACGAGATAGAAAAGGCTCATCCAGATGTATTTAATATACTATTGCAGGTTTTAGATGATGGAAGGCTTACAGATTCAAAAGGTGTAACTATTGATTTTAGAAACACTATTATCATTATGACATCTAATTTAGGTAGCCAATACTTAATAAATTTGAGACAGGATACAGACCCAGAAGAGTTTAAGAGAGACTTTGAAAAAGTTAAAGAAAATATAAATACAGAGTTGAGGAAATTCTTTAAAATAGAGTTTTTAAACAGGATAGATGAGATTATAATATTTAATCCACTGAGTATTAATGAGATAAAGAAAATTGTAAAGCTCTTACTGAAAAAAACACAAAACAAGCTTGCACAAAAAGGCTTTAAGATAGATTTTTCAGATGCTTTATTAGAAAAGATATCACAAGAAGGCTTTGACCAAATTTATGGCGCAAGACCACTTAGACGCTTTATACAAAACAACATAGAAAATATCATTGCCAAAAAAATTCTAAATGGTGAAATTAAAAAAGATCATGCTTATCTTGTTGATGTATTTAAAGACGAAATAGTATTTTTGACTCGTTAGTTCAAGCGGCTAAATTAACCTTTGGCCGCTTTTTTTTGAGTTGATTTTTTAGTATAATAGCAATAGATTAAAATATGAGGTTTTTTTTAATTTTATTATTTGCGTTGTGCATAGTTGGCAACGTGTATGCTGGCAGTGTATACGATTACTCAAGTTTAAATTTATTACCTGAAGGGTCGTTTTTTGGCTCTGCATCAAAACCGACAACCCTTAATTTAGGAAAAATCGAGGCAAATAGCAATACTTTTATAGGTTTTGGTGTAGGTGCAAATATAGATAAATGGAATTTGTGCTCTGGTAAATACTCTCTTAATTCAAATTGTGTTGATTCAAATTTTAGCCAGCCAATGACACAAACGCTCATTGGCCCACAAATAAATTTTGAAAGCAAGTCAAACGAAGGCGGTTTTGAGTCAAGTGTAAGCTATACTTCTTCAAAGACTCTCCCAGTAAACATTTCACAAGCTCCAGCTAACATAAATAGGTTTAAATTAGACTCTAGTGTAAATTTTAATCTAACAAATAATGCTCAATTAAAGTTTATTGGTGAGTATAAACACAACGATATTGAAAGAAACCCAAACAGNATTATAAACAATATCCCAAAAGACGAAGTTGGCGTAGGATTAAAGCTCAATATTGGTTTTTAGATTCACCTAACTCTTTTGAGCGTTTTGTGGCTGTTTCTATCGCATCCATTAAAATCCCTCGAAGGCCTGCCCGTTCCATTACATTTAGACCATAAATAGTTGACCCACCAGGNGAGGTAACTAAATCTTTCAACTCAGCTGGGTGAGTTTTAAGTTTTAACACGAGTTCGGCTGCGCCTTTTAATACTTGAGCAGAAAGTTTTATAGCATCTTTTCTTTTTAATCCCATTTTAACACCACCATCTGCCATTGCTTCAATTATCTCAAAAGCATATGCTGGACCGCTGCCCGAAAGNCCCGTTATTGCATCCATTAAATCTTCTGTATCTAACACAACAGTTTTGCCAATTAAACTCATTATTGCTATAACTATCTCTTCTTCCTCTTTTGTTATATAGTCATTACAATAAATTGCTGTAATTGATTCTCTTACTAAAGCTGCTATGTTTGGCATTGTCCTTGCAATCTTTGCATCCTGTCGCAAAAATCCTGCGATATCTTTTGTTTTGATGCCAGCTGCTATGGATATTATGAGTTTTTTATCGTCAACTGCTTCTTTAATATCTGACAAACAATCAAATATATCCGCAGGTTTCACTGCTATAATAATAATTTCAGATCGACTTGCTAACTCAAAGTTATTAAATATGTCTATGTCGTATTCTTCCCTTATAATCTCGCCCTTGTGCTTGTCGGCTGCAAAAATATTTTCTTTGGTATGCCCATACTTATAAGGCCGCTTAAAAAAGCACCACCCATATTGCCAACGCCTATAAAACCAATTTTTTTATCTTTGAGCATTTTTTTACCCTCCTTTTTAAAATATACCAAAAAATTCAAAATTTGTGTATAATTTTTTTTGTGAGTAAACTATTTGATGAAATTTTAGACTTTGCTTTGAGAAAAAAACTATTTTACAAAAACCAAAAAATCGGTATTGCTATTTCTGGTGGAGGTGATTCGGTACTTTTGTTTCATTTTTTTAAACATATAAAAAAAACATTTAATTTAGATTTAGTGCTGTTGCATTTCAACCACAAAATAAGGTCAGATTCTGATGAAGATGAACAGTTTGTTGAATCTTTGGCAAAAAGATACAATTTTGAGTTATACAAAGAAAGTAAAGATGTTATTAAATTTTCGCAAGACAACAAAAAAGGCATTGAAGAGCAAGCAAGGGTTTTAAGGTACGACTTTTTCAAAAGTTGCAAGGAAAATTTTAATTTAGATAAAATTGCAACTGCGCATACAAAAAATGATTTAGTTGAAACTTTTTTGATTAATTTAATTAGAGGAGCTTCTTTAGATGGTTTATCTTCGCTAAAACCAATCAGGGATTTTTACATTAGACCTATACTGTCAATAGAAAAATCCCAGATACTAAATTTTTTGGATGAACATAACTTGCAATATAGAACGGATATAACTAATTTTGACACTAAATACAAAAGAAACAAAGTAAGATTGGAGTTGATTGAAACGCTAAAAACCTATAACCCAAATATAATATCAACTTTATATAAAGAAATTGAGATGCTAAATGCAGATGCAAAGTTTTTAGATAAGCTAGCTTATGAAAATTTTGTAGAATCCACAGTATGTTTTCCTAATAAAGCGATTATAAACCTTAGTATTTTATCAAATGATTACGCCATCAAATCACGCGTTTTAAAATTGGCCGTTAAAAAAATTACCCACTCTTACTATTCATTAAGCTTTGTTAATATTAATCGTTTAATAAACACCATAGAAAATGATAAGACTGTAGTATTAAGAAAGCTTATTAAAGCAAGCAAGATGCAAAATTTTTTGGTTATTGAAAGGTTATGAAACTAAAAGAGGCAATAGCTACAATTAATGCTACGCTAAAAAAACACAACATAGAAAACTTTTTATTAGAAAGCACTATAATAGCCGCTTATGTGCTAAAAAAAGATGATGTATTTGTTTTATCAAATCCAGACTTAGAGATAAATGAAGTTTTTTTTAATAATATGATTAAATGCGCCAAACGAAGAATTGCTAGAGAGCCTCTTTCTTATATAACACATAAAAAAGAGTTTATGGGTTTAGAATTTTATATCGACGAAAATGTTTTGATTCCAAGACCAGAAACAGAAAACTTAACAGAAGAAGCGATTTACTATATTCGCAATTACAACCTTAATAAGGTTTTGGATTTAGGTACGGGCTTCTGGCTCTATTGCAATCTCTATAGAGCACTTTACACACACTACAGTCATTGGTTGTGATATTTCACTTAAAGCGTTAAAGGTAGCAAGCATAAATAAAAAATTGCTAAAATCCAACATTTATTTGGTTAACACTAATTTATTATCAGCTTTTAAAAGTAATTTTGATATAATTGTGTCAAACCCACCATATATATTGCCAAGTGAGTTTGATGGTTTATCAAAAGAAGTTAAGAAAGAGCCTAAAATAGCACTTTTGTGCGACGAAAATTATTTTTTAATACAAAGCATTATCGAACAATCAAAAAAGATTTCAAAGTTTTTACTGATGGAGATTGCCCCCAATATGCGCTCTTTTTTAGAGCAATTTAAAGAACTTGTTTGCGTTAAGCAAGACTATGCAGGACTTGATAGAATAGCTATTTTTAGGTTTTAGAAAACTTTGACAATAAATTTTCTAATTCATCTTTTGATTTAAAAACAATTTCTATTTTGCCTTTTTTGCCGCTAAATTTTATTTTTATTGGAGTTTCTAGAAATTCTTGAAGCACTTTTTCGTACTGGCTAAAATCAATTTGAGCTTTTTTTTCTCTAACTTTTGCTTCAGTATCACGAACATTGAGTTTTTTTTCAACTATGAGGTTTGCTATCTCAATTTGAAATGATTCGTTATCTAAAGATAAAAGTGCCCTTGCGTGCCCCGCTGTAATTTTATTTGTCTTGATGAGTTCTATGATTTGTTTTGGGAGGTTTAAAAGCCTTAGTGTATTTGTTATTGTTGCACGATTTTTGCCTAATTTTTCAGCTAGTTCTTCTTGTGTGTAACTAAAGTTTTCGATAAGTTTTTTGTATGCTAGCGCTTCGTCAAGTGGATTTAAGTCTTCTCTTTGAATATTTTCTATCAATGCAATTTGGGCCGCTTCTTCGTCTGAAAAATTTTTAATGATAGCAGGTATTGTTTGAAGGCCAGCCAATTTTGAAGCCCTAAGCCTGCGCTCACCAGCAATAAGCTCATAAGTATCGCCTTTTTTTCTAATTATTATAGGTTGTATGACGCCTTTTTCTTTTATGGAGTTTGCAAGCTCAATTAGAGTTTCATCACTTTCAAACTTTCTTGGCTGATATGGGCTGGGTTTTATATCTTCAATTGAGATATTTTCAATATTATCACTATCTTCTGAAAAATCGCTGAATATTGCAGATAAACCCTTGCCTAAAGCTTTTTTTTCACCCACTTTTTAACACCTCTTTAGCAAGCGCCAAATAATTTACACTGCCTGCCGATTTTATATCGTATGTTATGACGGGCTTTCCAAAGCTGGGTGCTTCTGCTAATTTTATGTTTCTAGGTATTAGTGTTTTAAACATATATTTAAAGAAATGCTGTTTTATTTCATTTTCAACCTGTCTGGATAGGTTATTACGTTTATCGTGCATAGTTAAAAGGATGCCCTCAATGTTTAGGTTAGGGTTAAATGTTTTTTTTGCAAGGTTTATTGTATTAATAAGCTGCGCTAAACCTTCAAGTGCAAAATACTCACATTGCACAGGAATAAGCACAGAGTTTGACGCTACAAGCGCATTGATAGTAAAAAGGCTAAGAGATGGAGGACAATCAATAAGTATATAATCAAACTGGTCCTGAATGGGATCGATTAATTTTTTTAAAATAAATTCTTTACCCTCTTTGTCTTTAAGTTCATTTTCTATAGCAATTGATGAAATATTAGAAGGCACCAAGTAAAGATTCTTAACAGATGTGTATTGTATAAGTGATTTTAGCGTTTTTTTACCAATTAAGGCTTGATAGATAGAATCGGTTTTTAATACACCAAGTCCACTCGTTGCATTTGCTTGCGGATCCATATCAATAATCAAAACTTTCTTTGAAAATACTGCTAAGGCTGTGCCTAAATTTATGGCGGTTGTAGTTTTGCCTACCCCACCCTTTTGATTTGTAATACTAATTACTTTTCCCATTTTTAACCAACTCTTTTTCGATAATATCTAACATTTTTTTGCAAGCTTCTTTTTTGCATAAACCAAAAGCTGCATTTGACATTTTTACCAACTCATTCACTTTTATATAGTATACAAAATTTTTTAGATAATATCCATTAAAATCTTTATCCAAAATTAGTTCAGCAGCAAGACCATTCGCAAAATTTTGTGCATTGAAATACTGGTGATTATAAATAGCATATGGGTAAGGCACCAGTAGAGATGGTAAACCATAGCATGCAATTTCAGATAATGTGCTTGAGCCCGCCCTTGAAACAATAATATCAATATTTTTGTAAAAATTGTCCATATCGTGTATAAAATCATAAACTTTGGCTTTTATATTATATTTTTCGTATATTTGAAGTGCTTTTTCATAATCGTCTCTACCAGTTTGGTGTATAATTTCAATTTTTGATTTTAAATTATCATCAATAATTTGGGCAAATTCGAATAATGCATTGTTTATAGTTTTTGCACCGCGACTGCCCCCTACGACACCGATTCGCAAAAAATTATTTGCAAATGTTTTTTTGCTTGGAAAGTCTTTTGTTCTAATGGGGTTTCCTGTGCAATATACCTTCTTTTTTTTAAAGAATTGTTTTGTTGACTCAAAGTTTACAAACACAAGGTCACAAAGCTTAGCTAGTATTTTATTTGCAAGACCCGGGATAGAGTTTTGCTCTACAATAACAGTTTTTTTTAAAGCTATATATGCGCTTAACAAAACAGGTATGCTTGTGTAGCCTCCAAAACCAATTACAAAAGTTGGTTTATATTTTAATGTTAATAGAAAACATTTTGAAATAGCACCAAATAGATATACTATGCTTTTTATTTTGTCTAATGAGTTTTTGCCTGCAAAACCCTTTGTTTTTAGTAATTTATACTCAATACCCAGATTGTGAGCTAATTTTTTTTCTATGCCAAACTCACTGCCTATAAAGATGGGCTCATACCCTTTAGTTTTTAAGTAGTTAATAAAGCTTTCTGCAGCAAAATAATGACCACCAGTGCCACCACCTGTTACAAAAACTACATTTGACATAAATAGGTTACCGTATTTGAGTTTTCAAAAGTTTTTTCGATTATAAATACTTTATCTGCTGCATTTTGTACTTCCAAAGAATGTGTAATGCATATAAGCTGATTTTCTAAAGAGAGTTTTTTAAGTTTGGAGACAATGGCCTTCAGCGTTTTACCGCCCGTACCCTCTTCTATCTCGTCAAAAATAATTGTGTTTTGACTTAACCGCCCAATATACTCAAAAAGCGCTAAGATAAACCTGGATTTTTCTCCTCCAGATGCAACTTTGGATAATTCTTTTTTAGGCAAATCTTTATTGGCAGTAAAAAACAGAGTTATTTTGTCTTGACCATTCTCGCTAAACTCTATTTTATCAAAAACTATATCAAAATCAGCAGATTCAAGCATTAAATCAGACATATTTTGTTTAACACCAGCAATTAAGCGCTCTGCTTGGTTTTTTCTTTGGTTTGTTAACTGCAAAGCGGTTTGTTCTAAATTATCTTTTAAAGTGTTTAATTTGTCTTTTTCTTTTAACAATTGCTCTTGCATTGAGTTTTTCTCATCGATTAATTGAGATAATTTTTGTTTTTCTTGTAGTATTTCATTTATTGTTTTGCCAAATTTTCTCTGCAAGTTTTCAAGCTCAAAGAGCCTTTTTTCAATATTATCTATAGACACTTCATCGTCTTTTTTGTGCTCAAATAGTGGTTTTAGTGTATTGAGCTCATCTAAAATTTTGTTTAAAGAATTGCTTATATTTTGCATTTTTGGCGAAGCACTAGATTCAATGTTGTTTATTTTTTTAAACGAGGCAATTATTGTGTCGTAAAGATTATTTGGACCCTCATAAAAAATCGTGTTTAATTGTTGTGTAAAGTCTTTTAGCGCTAAGTCTTGTTTGATTTGCTTTCGTTTGTTTATTAGATCGTCGTATTCATCTTTTTGAGGGTTTGTTTTTTCTATAAGCTCAATTAAAATCTCAGGGTGTGTGTTTTCTATGGATTTTATTTTAGATTCAATCTCATGTATTGTNNTNTTTGCTTCGATAAAATTGGCAAACGATGTTTTGTAAGTTTCAATCGCATTTGNATCAACAAATAAGTCCAAAATTTCAAGAAACCTATCCTTTTCAAATAGTTCAAAGCGATAGTCCTGTGAAACTATATTTACAANCTCATTTTTTATGTTTTGAGCAATTTTATTGCTTATTGGTTTGTTATTTAGAAAGAGTTGAGATTTGTTTTTTTTTAATATTTTTACAATAGAAAAATTTTGCTCAAAAAAACCATACTTTGATAAATCTGCGTCAAAATCAATTGCTATCGTACAAGAATCTCCAAAATTCCCTATCATTTGTGTATCGCTTTTAATTGAGAAAACTTCATTTATTGCCTTAAATATTAGCGATTTGCCAGCGCCAGACTCACCAGATATTGCGTTAAAATGCTCGCAAAAGTTAATTTTTAAGCTTTTTATAGTTAAAAAATTATCAATCTTTATACTTTTTATCATAATTTAAAGCGGTTATTTTTCGCTCTTCCCACCCTAATTTTACTCTCAATATATCAAAATAATTTTTATTTTTATCTGTGATAAGCTTTATTTTGCGATTAGACTTGTTTAGTGTTATTTTATCGCCTTTGTTTAACCTAAAACCCATCTGACCATCAAGCGTCAAAAAAACCCTATCTATGTCTTCATGTAATTGCAAGTGTATAGTTAAATTATCTGGCAATACAATGGGTCTGTTTGAAAGTGTATGTGGCGCAATAGGCGTTAATATAAACGAATCTAACTCTGGATAAACAATTGGTCCTCCTGCTGCTAAACTATACGCAGTAGAACCAGATGGTGTGGCAACTATTAATCCATCAGCATAAAAAGTTGAAACAAATTGTTTTTTTGAGTGAGACTCAATNTATGTGTCAATGCCGATAATTTTAGCAAGTGCGCCTTTATTTATTACCACATCATTAAATACGCTGTAGTTTTGCTGATTGTTTGAGTTAGGCTCAAAGTTTACATTTATTATCATTCTTTCTTCTATTGCAAAGTCATTGTTAAATATTTTTTCTAAATTGTAAAACATTGTATCAATAGAAATCTCGGTTAAAAAACCAATTTTTCCTAAATTGACGCCTACTATTGGTATATCATAGTGCGATTTTAAGACAACGCGTGTTGCGCTTAAAAAAGTACCATCTCCACCCAAAACCACTATTAAGTCAAGAGGTTCTTGTAGGGTTGGAATATTATTATCCAAGCTCTCTACATCTTGNTCAAAAGCGACTTCTGCGCCTTTTTTTGAAAAAAAACTTTTTGTTTCATTAACTAATATATCTAAATTTTCTACATTAGACTTTTTTATTATGCCTATTTTTTTAATCAACATTTAAAACCTTTAAATATGATGCAAACAAATTGCTTGTGTATTCGTCAATATTTGTAAAATGTATTTCTTTGGGCAAATTATGAGCTTTTAAGAATTCAATTACAGAATCTACAATAATTTTTACACCTTTCTCTTTTGGGAAACCAAATATGCCAGTAGATATAGCTGGCAGTGCAATAGAGTTTAGCTCGTATTTTTGGGCTAGTTCCATAGCTCTAATCACAGCGCTTTTTAGCAATTCTTCTTCTTTGTTTTTTCCGCCCTGCCAAACAGGACCAACTGTGTGTATAACATATTTGGCTTTTAATTTACCACCTGTTGTAATTGCCGAGTGACCTGTTTCTACATAGCCAATTTTATCGCTTTCTTGCTGGATAATTGAGCCACCTTTGAATACAATAGCCCCTGCAACACCACCACCGTGTTTAAGATAGTTATTTGCTGGGTTAACTATAGCGTCTGTGGGTTCTTGTGTTATGTCACCAAGTATAACCTTAATAACTTTGTCTTTGAAATTTACTTTATAAAGTTCCACCTTTCGCACTCCTTTTATTTAATTATACAGTTTTTTTTGACAAATTCAAATGTGTTTGTTAGAATTTAGGTGCTATAAAATATAAGGCGCCTGTAGCTCAACGGATCAGAGCAACGGACTTCGGATCCGTCGGCTGGGGGTTCGAATCCCTCCAGGCGCGCCACTAAAAGTTTTTTTAAAGCAATTT
>JGI24721J26819_10001104_pt1 | contig 30328 bp, 20 predicted proteins | sample YelNatPaOPGAMG01_FD_26819 | JGI IMG/M metagenome (IMG submission 26819) | reverse complement strand
TTAAAGCATTAAACAGCGTGGATTTACCTACGTTTGGTAATCCGATGATTCCTGCTCTTAGCATAAAATGAAGTCTGTTGAGGTTTGAATTTTCATCATCCTAACTCAGAGCCTACAGATATTTAATACTTTTGTCAATTTTGATTCTTACTCACCGCCCAGCCAATATAATTCGATGAATCTCTATTTCTGAACATTGTAACTTTCCCTGCAGTAAATGTTGGCGCTGAGATGGCAAGTCTGAAGTCAGCGCCGCTGTTCTGACTATTCAAAAACCGCGCTTTTTCGAGTGTAAATGTGGCTTTTTTCCATGTTTTATCGCCAGTAAGTTTTACAGTTTCCGGAGCCCTTGTGTAAGCGCCACTAAACGGGGCAGATTCATCGCTTCCATCAAATTCGAGAGCAAAATTTCCCTGCGAATCATCAAAATACTCCACTTCAACCACTGCGTTCATAAGGTCTGCCCATTTAAAAGAATCATCAATTACAAAATAAATATATGAACCCATGCCCGGAACACGTTTAATGGCGCGTCCTTCTTTGTTATTTATTTTAACAGGAATGGTTTGCCCGTCCGCATTTTCAACCTGTCTTAAACCGTTCTCTATATTCTTTTCGCCAAGCGTAATATCTACAGATTTTGCGCCGGTGTATTTCCCTTTTACCTGCGGCGGTTTGACACCTTTTTTGAACATGTCCACGTATTTCCTTGTAAGTTCGATGTATTGGCGTCCATATTCTCTTGACTCGGCAATGTCAGTGCCTTCATGGAATTCGTTCCATGTCTCAATCATAACAAAATTTGATGGACGTCGGAGGAACCGAATCCAGTTATTCTCATAGAATTTGCCGTTTTCGCGTGGGACAATCAGCGGTTGACGCCCAGGCACAGCAGAATGGTCGTAACCCGGTCCAAGGGATGCGACACCCGGATTTTTTAATCCTAGCGCTCCGCCCCATGCAACAGTGCTATCCGCTTTAACGCGCCATGAAATTTCACGCGCAATCCATGGCTCACGTCCGAACATCTTTTTAAATTCAGACTTTGTATAGTCTATTACACTCTGGTCATGATTTTTTGCGAATGCGGCTGAATAGAGCAGAATGATTGGTTTGCCGTCAATCATCGCCCAGTGTTCCGGCGGAATCATAGAAAAGAAATCGCGGATTGTGGCGAAAAACCATTGCTTCCCATAGTCTGTAGTCAAATCAATATGTAATCCCCAACTGTTATATTGAAGCGTGCTGGTATCATAGAAAAGTCCAATATATGGTGGTTTTTTGCCTTCCTTGAGCAATTCTTCTCTTGCCTGAACAAGTGGTGGCAATCCNGCATAACTCCAATGCAGATGTGCCCCCTTGCTTTGTTCCGAAGGCGCTCCCCAAAATACAGGAAGACAAACATCAATTCCGGCGTCCATCATATCCATAAGTTGTTTCTTATGCCAGCGGACAGAAGTATATGAAAAATCGGTCATATCAGCAGGATGTGTGGTTAATGCATCTGTGCCGTCGTGGTCAATTATATGTTCTTTTGTATAGACATTATACCAGTAAAAATAGTATGTCCCCACAATCCGGTCTGTGGACTTAAACGAAAATGAACGCGCAAAATCTTTTTCACTCAGATTAATATACTTTCCTGGAGCCGGCGGAATTGGTCGCTGTTCCGCGGCATAGCACTCCAGAATGCCCAATCCCAAATATAAAATCGTTATAAATGAAATTATCTTTTTCATACTGTTTAGACTAAAGTAATTTCTTTAACATTCACAATAGAATCTGATAGTTTTTTAGTAATATGAAAAATTTCAGACTTGCCATATTTGCATGCTTTGTGGGTTTGTTGCTTCTAAACTGCAGAGCCGCAGAGAAGTGTTTATTAGCAAGAAACGGCAATCCAAATGCCACAATTGTAGTTTCATCAAAACCAAATCAATCCGCTTGGTTTGCTGCCGGGGAATTGAAATATCACCTCGATCTAATAACTGGCGGAAATTTCCGCATTGTGACCGAAGAGCAGGCAGAGGCAATTACCGGCACTAAAATCTATGTAGGAGAGAGTGCATTTACTAAAAAGGCAGGAATTACAAATGACAAGTTTGACAAGCAGGAATATACAATCATCATCAAAAATGACTACATCGTCCTCGCAGGAAAAGACAACATCCACAGCAGTTTTCCTGTAAGAACATGGAGTAATATTAATCGAGTAGAAGGACGTTTTGGAAAGGCGCTTTTTGTTGATGGAAAAAGTGGGGTTTTGGCAATTGAAGATTCGAACTGGAACGATGCAGCTGGAACAATCCAATTTTGGGTAAAAATTGAAGGGGCAAGTTCAGGAACAATCCTGCGTATTGAGGGCGTGCCATGGACTTATCATCTGTTAAATCAGGAAGGGAGGAAAATCCGTTACGCCACATTTGATGGCAAACAGGGGAGCGCAATTGAATCTGCTGAACTCAATGACGGCTGGCATTATATAATGGCAACATGGGATGCTGGTTCAAAATCGCAGGAATTATTTGTTGATGGCAAATCGTGCGGCCGGACCGAATACAGACAAACACAGTGCCACACGGCTGAATTGCTCGGTATCGGCGCTATGGTTGAACCATTCGTAGTCCCGGCGCCTGCCCAAATCTGGAAAGGGGTAATTGATGATTTGAGAATTCTGAAAGTTTCTTATCCTGAGCCGTCCGTTCCGCAATCACCATTCCGCGCAAACGATAACACTATAGTTCTGNTTGATTTTGACGAAGATTCAGGTGTGCCCCGNGAAAAAAGCGGTTTAATCCGCACAAATCTGCCGCCGGATGCATTTGCCCAGCAGGGAACATGTTATGCTGTGTATGATTTTCTAGAGCGGTTTTGCAAAGTCCGATGGTATGCGCCGGGAGAAGATGGACTGGTTTACGATAAATTATCCACACTTGAAATCCCTGTCACAAACATCACGCGAAAGCCGCAATTTGAATATCGCTGGAGCACAAGCAACGGGGTAAATCCGGAACGCGGGATAACTCAGAATGTTTCAAAAAGGGATAAACTTGTTCACTCGCGCAGAACGCGTTCTGGCGGCCGCAATTTTAACACTAATCACTCGTTTAATGGCTATTATGACCGATTCTGGAAGAAAAATAATAGCAACCCTGGGGTTTTCGAAGGCGAGCATCCCGAATATTTTGCAAAGGGATATCCGGATAGACCACCGCAGATGTGTTTCAGCAGTCCTGAATTTATTGCGCAGGTGGTTAAAGACGCCCGCGATTATTTTGACGGTAAAGGCGCAAAATACGGGGCGGTTGTGGGAGAGGATTATTTTGCGGTAGTTCCAAATGATGTTGAAAGCGACAAATGCAAATGCGAACAGTGTCAGTCAAAAATTGACCGCGACCCGCGTCATCGGTTTTTCACAAGCGGAAAATCAAGCGCGCTTGTCTGGGACTTTGTGAATAAGGTAGCCCGGGAAATTGCAAAATCCCATCCTGGAAAATACATCGCAAATTTAGCCTACTTTGACTACGCCTATTACCCCCGCGGGTTTGACGTCGAAACCAATGTACTTGTTGGACCTTGCCTGCATTCGGCAAATTGGTGGTCGCCGGCGATTAAGCAGAATGACTTGCAGTTCTACAAAGAATGGGCAGTTAAAGCAAAGGGACGTATTCATTGTCTCTGGATGTATCAATGTTTCCCCCGCGAGGCGGGTGAGATGAACGGATTCAAAATTTTCCCGGGTTTTCACGGTAAAACAATAGCGGAGCAGATGAAAATGTTTGCTGACGATGGGGTAAGAGGAATATTCCTCTGCGGCGTAGCGGATTATATTGACGGTTGGCTTACCTTTAAGTTAATGGACGACCCTGCACAAGACGCGGAGAAATTGTTAGATGAATTCTTTTCCCGCTTTTACGGCAAAGCCGCAAAACCAATGAAAGATATTTATTATCTGATTCAGGAAACTTATATGAATACGGACAATTATCCCGAAGAGGTCCGGTCGGGCGCAGTTGCCCCACATCAGAGTGAAGTTTATGCGTGGAAATATCTTGGCACGAACGAGAGAATGGCAAAACTTGGCGAGCTCATAGCTCAAGCCGAAGCACTTTCAGCAGGCACAAAAGAATATCAGCGCGTTCAGATATTCAAAAAAGATTTCTGGGAAGAAATGCTTCAGGGAAAACGTCGCTGGGAAGAAAAACAGGGGAATAAAAAATAGAATTATAATGCAGGAATTCTCCTCCAATCAGTCAACAAGTTAGTCTCATTTTAGTTGAACAAATCGTGTTTCGCGGCGTGAATTATCTGAACCTCCCGGAAGGTTTTGCATGAATCAGTTTTTCAAAACGGAAATCTTGATTTCTGTAAAAATTATTTGTTTACTGGTTAGGGTATGGATATTTTTTCTAAAATTCCGAATCTGCGCGGAAAAATTAGTAAAGTGTTTTGTAAAAATCCTGACTCTTTTTTGACAAAAGCGAAAGGGATAATTCACGTTGGGGCAAATGAAGGTCAGGAACGGGATGAATATGCTAAACACGGTTTGAATGTAATCTGGATTGAACCAATCCCNGAAGTCTTCGATATCCTGAAAGAAAACATTAAANGCTANGTTAATCAAANGGCTTATCAGGCACTAATCACCGATAAAGACGGCGCGGAATATACATTTCACATAGCCAACAATCAAGGTGCGTCATCTTCGATTTTCGACCTAAAACTTCACAAAGAAATCTGGCCTGAGGTTAATTTTAAAAAATCGATTAAATTAAAGAGTATTACTCTTACAACATTAATAAGACAGGAGAATATAGATTTAAGCAATTACGATTCGCTTGTTATAGATACGCAGGGGGCTGAATTGCTTGTCCTTAAAGGCGCAGAGGGTATTCTACCGGCATTTAAATTTATAAAAGCCGAATTGCCGGATTTTGAGGCATACGAGGGTTGTTCAAAATTATCAGAAGTTACTGTTTTTCTTGAAAACCATGGCTTTGAAGAATCTATCCGCTCAAAGTTCGCTGAACATCCCAATGGCGGGGCGTATTATGATGTGTTATACGTGAAGAAACAAACTACCCTATAATCACATAATTTTCTTAAACTAAAATCTTAATATGATTGACGAGAACCGATTCTTAATCTCTAATATTTAACTGAAATATTAAACGGCATATATGCCGCAAACTAAATAATCTGGGTAAGAAATATGAATCTGGACGCGCTATACTCAAAACTACTGGTTAAAACCAACGCAAAGATGGCATTGATAGTCCTCGATGGTGTCGGGGACATAGCAACAAAAGAAAACGGCGAGATGACACCGCTCGAAGCAGCCCGCACCCCAAATCTCGACGCCCTTGTCGCAAGGGGATGCGCTCAGGGCAGAATGATTCCTGTTGCCCCCGGTATTACTCCTGGCAGCGGTCCGGGACACCTCGCGCTTTTCGGATACGACCCGCTTGAATACGAAGTAGGACGCGGAGTTATTGAAGCGCTTGGTCTTGGAATGGAATTGAAAGCAGGCGATGTCTGCGCTAGAGCAAACTTTTGCACAGTGGATAAAAACGGTATTATTACCGACCGACGCGCTGGAAGAATCCCGACAAGTGTTTGCGAAGAACTCTGCGCTGAACTCTCCAAAAAAATTAAAAAAATTGGCGACGTCGAAATCATTATCAAAGCGGGAAAAGAACACAGATTTGTAGTTGTCTTCCGGGGTCCGGGACTCGAAGGTCCGTTAACAGATAGTGACCCGAACCGCGAAGGCTTACCAATTGCCACGGTTAAACCNACAAATCCAAAATCCGCAAAACAAAAGAAGGTCGCAAAGGTTATCGCAGAATTTTATAAACAGGCTATGCCGATTCTTGCTGATAAATCGCCCGCAAATGCATTCCTTTTAAGAGGTATTGCACATCAGCCGGAAATCCCACTGTTTCAGGAGCGCTATGGAATGCGTGCTGCTGCAATCGCNGTATATCCTATGTANAAAGGGCTCGCCCAGCTGGTCGGTATGACAAAGATAGAAGGNCCGCAGACTATTAAAGAACAATTTGAACGGTATCTGGCTGAATACGACAATTACGACTTCTTCTTTATTCACTTCAAATACACAGACAAATACGGCGANGACGGGAACTTTGAGGCAAAGAAAAAGGCTATAGAAGAATTCGATGCAGCATTGCCAGTTTTTATGCAGAAGATGCCGGATGTAGTTGCAATTACCGGCGACCACTCAACACCGGCGGCTGTTAAAGGACATTCATGGCATCCTCAACCAGTCTTGCTGCATTCAAAATACAGTGGTTCAGATAAACTTCAGAGATTTACCGAAACCGGAGCAAATCAAGGTTCGCTCGGCATCTTTGAAGCAAAATATCTGATCCGTCTAATGATGGCGAACGCAAAGATGTTCGACAAATTCGGCGCATAATAACAGCCGTCAATAATCTTAAGAATTGAAAAACCCGCGTTCGACACGCGGGTTATTTTTTTAACGACCAGTTAAAATACGGGCGATAAACTCCGCAGGATGAACCGGTTCCCGATCTGTGAGATGTTTAATCTGCTGACGGCAACTCGTTCCGGAAGCAACAATGACTGTATCCTCGGATTCTTTATTTATAACCTCAGCCATTAACATACCAACTTTTTTGGAAAGTTCATACTTTGAGTCTGTGGCTCCGAACGCNCCAGCCATACCACAACAGCCCGTGTTGAGTATGTTTACATTTTTATCTGTAAACTGCGAAAGGACACGTTTTATAAATTCTGTATTCTTCCTATATTTGATGTGACAATGAGTATGTACCGCGACTTTTAGGTCCACCTTTTTCCAATCCGCCTTAGAGCCTCGGGCAGAAATTGCCATTTCAATAAATTCCTCAAACAGGTAGCACCTTTTCGCTGTGGATTCTGCAAATTCAAGTTTCAATTCAAAATAATCGTCTGTGAACATTGAATAACACGAGGGTTCAAGAAAAATGACAGGCATTTTTGCTACCTCGCTTGCAGGAATAGAAACTGTTCCGCCTGTGGATGTAAGAAATTCAACGNTCCCGCTATTCCTGTTAAGCAAATCAAGATTATNTTTCCCCAATTCTTCAGCCTTTTTTAGTAAACCCTGACTAAACGCCGGTCTTCCGCAGCATTTTCTGTTTTTTAAAAATAAAACCCGATAACCAAGCCTTTCCAAAACTTCCACCGCAGAAATTCCGATTTCCGGTTCAAAATAATTTACATAAGTATCATCCCATAAAATTACAGATGAAGTTGCGTCAATACCTGAGTCCATTTTCCTCTGCTTCAACAGCTTGCGAAATTTAACCTCTGCAAATTCAGGTAACGGACGTTTATCCGTAATACCGGCAAATTTAAGAAGTAATGTCCTGACAAATCTATTTTTTATCAGGGCATTTGATACAGACGGCATTAAAACGCCCAATCTTCCAATTAAATCAACATTTGCAAAAATCTGTGCCTGAAGCGGAATACCCTCCATATCATTCCGGGCATTCAGCAATTCAGCTTTCAATAACGCCATGTTAACATTTGATGGACACTCAGTTGCGCAGGCTTTGCAGGCAAGGCAATTACTGATGACTTCAAAGAGTTCTTTTGCCCCGATTTTCGCCTCGCTTTTCAGATTCCTGATGTCAAGGGCAGCGCGAATTATGTTAGCCCTGCCGCGGGTTGACATTGCCTCGTCCTTTGTTGCGAGAAATGTGGGACACATTGTCGGCGTCTCTTTTCTGCATTGTCCGCAACCGTTACATTGTTCTAAATTCGCGACAAACGATTCATCGCGTAAACCAAATCTTAATTTTGGTTCGAACGGCAACTTGATGTTGTATCCGCGGTCATACCGCAGATTCGTATCAAATTTATATCTTCCATCACCAACAATCTTGCCGGGGTTTAAAATATTTTTGGGGTCAAATGTATTTTTAACAAACCGCATTACTTCAAGAATTTCACTACCAACCTGCCCTTGCATGTATTCGGTTCTTGCAATGCCGACCCCATGTTCACCAGCAATTGAACCTTTGAATTTCCTGACAATTACCGCAACTTCATCGGCAATCTCACGGAATTTTTTTCTGTCTTCTTCATTCCTCAAATCAAGAACAGGTCTGATATGAAGTAGCCCAGCCCCTGCATGTCCGTAATAACAGACATTTAATCCGCGCGATTTTAGTAACTTATCGATCTCATCAAAATATTCGGACAACTCCGATGGAGCGACTGCAACATCTTCAATTCCAGTTGCCGGCTTGGCGCTCCCTTTGCAGCCGGAGAGTAAAGAAAGTCCCGCCTTGCGTAAATTCCAGACGAGGTTCATTTGCCTTTCATCTGTCAATACAAGGGTTCGTTTGCCAAGCCTCCTGCCTTCAAGGATTCTCAAACGTTCCTCAACATTTTCATTATAGAATTCTACTATTAAAAACGCTTCGCACGGTTTTTCATCCAGCTCAAGCAGGTCGCGTGCGGCTTTAAATTGCGGTTGTCCTCTTGTCTGGTCAAATAAAATCCGGTCAACATTTTCGATTGCTACAGGATTCAAATCGAATATCCCGGAAGTCGCTTTTAAAGCATCTCTGACTGAATCAAAGAAAATCACGCACAGACCTTTCTTTGATGGTAGGGGGACTATATTAAGTTCTGCGCCGATAACAAGCGCAAGCGTCCCCTCACTGCCGCAAATAAGACTGCTTAAATCTTCGGAATATTTTAAAAACCTGCCCAAATCATATCCCGGCAATCGCTTTACAATTTTTTGGAAAACACTTTGCGCTTGAACACCATGGAGGGAACCATTTGCCTTTACAAATTCAGGATAATGCTTTCTTAAATAAAATTCGTTGATTTTGTCTTCATATTTTTCGGCAAACTGGCGGATTAACTGACTTTTAGGTCTTAAAAAATCTGCCTTGCTGTTAATGCGGACTAACGACCCATCTGCCAAAACAACATCAAGGCTTTTCACATGGTCAGCCGTTGTCCCATAGTAGGATGCGCGCGCGCCACTGGAATCATTCCCTATCATTCCGCCGATTGTCGCTCTTGAACTTGTTGCAACATCCGGTCCGAAACAAAATCCGTATTTCTTTAAATAACTGTTAAGTGTATCGAGCACCACCCCTGCGCCGGCGTAAACTGTCCGTTTTTCAATATCTGGATTTGAAATGGTCGTGAAATGCCGAGAAAAATCCACAATAATTCCCTCGCCGATCGCCCCACCTGTAAGACCACTTCCTGCCCCTCTTGCGGTTATCGGAATCGAGTTGTCATTTGCAATTTTAATAAGTTCCGACACCTCATCTGCGTTTTCAGGAAATGCTACTCCCAGAGGAACAATCTCGTAAATTGAAGCATCCGTTGCATACAGACGTCGGGTCAGGCTGTCAAAAGCCACTCTACACCGCGCACTCTCAAATGCATGTTTAACTTTCTCAATTGTCATTTTCGGAAATACATTGGATTGCGTTTTATCTAAAATCAAGCGGGATTTGACTCTTTCATCTCCAATTGAACATCCAGAACAACAATCTCGCCCTTGTTTAAAAGCGCCTATTCTTCTACAAGAAATCTCCACTCTTATGGTTTCTTAAAATCTTTAATAAATTGGGTATAAATAAAAACCACTCGCTTTTCAGAGAATTATTTTTTTATTTCTAATTAACTCGCGAATCTCACTTTAATTCCTCAATCAAATTGCCAATTTGTTCCCGTAGTTCGTAAAGTTCTTCCGGATCAGGCAAAAGATTAGATGAATACCTTATACCGGAGTGTGGAATTGGAGTAAATTGCTTTGCCCTTGCAAGCAATCTCTTGCCTTCCTCAATTTTATTCGCCGAAACACCGGGACGGTTCAGCCTTTCTGTCAGGATTTTCAAATATTCATAATCTTCACAACCCTCTGCGGCTTGTTCAACCCTCACAGACGAAACAGGCTTTAACCTGTTAAATTCTTTTCCCGGATACATCAGATAGCCATCTCCATTAGGATATCGAACCCAATATGTACGACCCGGCTGGTCAGTCTGCCGTATAAACGAGTGCCAGCCGTATTCGTACGGATTGTATGTAAGCCAATCAATACCCCAGAATTCATACCCTTCTGCCCCATAATGGAATGCAAAGTGCGGCAATAACCTCTCAATTGCGCATGTCGGCGTGTCTATGCACATATATCCGTCAGTCGTCCAGAGAATCCTCGCGCCAGATTTTTTAATTTGTTCAAGTTTTTCAACTGACACAGCGCCGTGATTCCCAAGTCCCCAAACAGTTATAAAGCCATCCCATTGTGGCTGATGATGCCATGTGCTTGAATAAATTGGTATTGATGGATCGACTTCATGAACCATTCTGCAAAGTGCCTTCATCTGTTTAATAATCTCAGGCATTGTGTCAAATGGCTCATCAGAAATGTACAACATACATCTCTCAGCCCATCCATTTGTCCGGATATGATCCCAGAATGCTTTCAGACATGATTTATAGGCATTTTTGAACTCTTCTCGGAGAACTTCACGATCAACATTCTGATATGGAGGATTACCCGGATACGGGGTTTCTCCGAATTTTTTCCCCGGCGGAAGACCCCATCCAAAACAATAAAACTGCAAGGTGTATAAAAATGCGGGAATTTAAGTTCGTTGAGATAATACTTTGCCATCCGGTCAAACTCATCAAATCTAACTTCAACATGTCCGTTTTTATATTCGATAACAGGCTCGGGCTTAATTGTATCCGGACATAGCCTTCGCTCTGCCATGAATTTCCAGACTTCAATCCTCAATTTTTCATTATCTGAACCCTCCGGCGCCCAGCGTTCTACAGAACTGCGAACGTCGTAAATTGCTTTCACATTAGGCTTATCAGGAAGGACAAAATTACGAATCTTCCAATTGTAATTTATTTGCTTCAATATCTTGTTTCCCGATTTAATCAGAATCTTTCCCGTATATACACCTGCTGTTGCATCTGATGGCGCTTTAAAGATTAACCAGATAGGTTGTGTTTCATTTGCAACCAGAGAGAACGAATTTGTAGGTAAAATCGGATCAGGCCAAAATCCAACCCAACCATCGGAATTACTCCGGTAATTCGGAATTTTCCTTTGCCATTCCGGAGAAACAGCCTGATAATAACCTGACACATGGTCAATCGGGACAAACCCAATTACTCCAATTTCCGGCGGATTAATTTTCGAACCCGTCTTATTTTCCGGCGCAGTAACTTCAATTTCCACACGGTCAAAACCCATTTTACTCCTGATGGCAAATTGAATGGGTTCGCGCTCGTTTTTCGCGGAACTGATGTAAAAAACATTGTTCTTGTTGATAAAAAAGTCGTCCTTAAATACTTTCTTTATAGCGGGAACCTGCCATACAAATACATCTTCATTCAAACCAGATGTGTTCCATCTGAGCGGCAAATTATATCCTTCTATTACAGGCGCAAAAACAATACCATCGTGCCATATTTCACCCTGCTGCTCAGCGGTCAGATGAATCTCAAAAAGTGTTGCGTCCGGCGGAACAACGCAAATCCCTTCAAGCAACTTCCAATCTCTATTACCTGTAATTGATGGTCCGACACTATGGTAGCCACCGGAAGAACATATCTTTCCGTCGCTGGTTTTAGCATGACCGTGAAGCGCTACTGCTCCCTCTACAACATTACTGCATTTAACCCAACCGGCATAAAAATATGAACCGCCTGGTTTTATATTCAGAGTCTGACGCCAGCCACGCCATGCTTTATTAGCTTCCGGCGCAATACTCATTCGCACAGCTCTGTTCCCGAATAGTCCCGGCGAACTCAATTCCATGACAACATTTTTTTCATTTTGTATTGCGCCTGACCATTCTGCAGGCAATTTATCGCCCACCTCAAAGTCTGCATTCCGGACAAGATTAACCTCATTGGTTAACAATTTCAGGTAGTCCTCTTTGGATATGCCTAAATCAGTTTTTATTGGTTCTGCTCCAGGCAGCGCAGGATTCACTACTTCTACATAGCCTGAACGACTCGTTTCATTAGTCTCTGATTTTTCTGATTTTTTATAAAAATAAACATAGAAATATTTTCGCGATAATCCGGGAATATTTCCTTTAACAAAAAGCCGCTTTCCAAAAAGGAATATCTCATATTTTTTCTTGTCGGAATCCAGAACTTCAATCCTACCGCGGTCAATATCCTTGCCGTATCTTGTAAAGACCGGCATTAAATCAACAAAAATCAGACCTTCTCCTGTGGGAGAAATATCTATATTATCAACCCTAACAGGCAGACAGAATAACCAATTGTCGTTTTTCAGACTAATCGCAGTCTCAGGCGTTCCGTATTCACGGATTTCAGGAAGTGACTCTTTTTGAAGATTCACAATCTTTACAGGAACAGAGTCGTTTATTTGCTCAAGTTTTGCATCGTCAAACCACGCCATTCCCGTGCCGTATAAAACCGTTCCTACACTCAATCTGTCGGCATTTGTTGGTGTTGTGAATTCGACACTAACTTCTCTCCAATCAAAATCTTTGCCGAATATCGTAGCCATTGGACTTATTATTAAAGGTTTATCCGCATTCCCGACATGTATATACCAACCTACTGAACCTTTTACATTTTTTGCCCGGACAAAACCCGTAAACCGGTATTTTGTATTTGGAAATACGTGTATATCATTTTGCCTTGTAGAAATCCATGAAGGTTCAGCGCCTTCATCAACTACGGTTTTAAGACATTTTGAGCCTGAATGTGGATTCTCCGCCACCCAGAATGTTCTATGAGTCGCATCCGGTTTATCGTGAACCCAGTGGAACGGAGAAGCGCCTTCGCCGTTTTCCAAACTACCATTCAGAATACTCGCCTTTACCTGCCAGAAGTCCGGTACATTCCAAGCTGATGGATTCTGAAAGTAGATGTAAAATTTAGCCTGAGCATAACCATCAATTGTGACCGGTATAATCAGTTCCGAATTTAACGGAATTTTATCACGGGAGATCCATTTGTCTGAACCACCTAAAATTCCGTAAAGCAACTCAATCCCTTTTTCATCGCAAATCCGGATTGTCCCTGCTTGTTCGCCAACAATGTTTAACTCGTCCCTATTAATATTTATTTCAATCGGAATTCCTTCGAACTTTCTATCAGATGAGTTGGTGACTGTTAATACATATCGACACCTCCAGAAATCTCCGCCGTTGTTATAAAGGCTCTTATGCCATGATGAACTGTAACCACTTCGGCAAAACAAAAATACAATAAGAATCGAAACCTTTACCAAACTGACTCTGAAAAATATTATTTTCATATCTAAATAGCGTAGGTTAATTAAAAGGCACTTTTTCTGTCTGCCTATTATGCAGACACAAAACCGGATTAGATTTTTTAAAAATTTGAAGTCGCGTTTAAGCCAATGCGTTTTTAACTACAGACTTCATCTTCTCAATTCCTATTTTTGCGGCTTCAAGGGCATCCATTTCATAATATTTTTTATTGAATAACTCGAGCGATAGAACTTTTCTGCCACCGGAGATGCACAGATTACGGATAATTTGCTTCATCGGGGCAACACCATCCCCCGGCATTACACGCGCGCTGTCATTAATCTGTTCCCTTGGCGGTTGTTCAGGATAATCATTCATGTGAAATACCTGCAAGGCACTTTCGCTGCATAGTGCAAGTCCATCGAACGGAGATCCTCCTTTGTACATGTGAATTACATCGGCAAGCACGCATGCCTTCGGATGACCTGTTTCAAGAGCGACATACATGCATTGTGAAAGTTTGTTAAGATTTGCCGACGCTCCCCAGAATTCAAGCTGCGGGATAACACCAATCTGGTCACCTGCTTCGAGCAAAACCCGGTATCGTTCGGCTACTTTGTTTAAATCAAGCCCCGGATTTCTATTTACGCCGGAGGGTGGCGCAGCGACACGTTTCCCGCCAATTTGCGCGACTAAATCCATTTCGTATTTTGCGCGTTCAACACCTTTTGCCCTTGTGTTATCATCGTCAACCGCCCACTGTGGGAAACCGATGGCGCTCTCAACGGTTAGACCAAGATCCGCTATTTTTTTACGGAGATCTGCGAGATTCCCACCACTACGGCGATAGTCCTCAATATCACTAATCCATGGTTCAATTGCTTGATACCCTGCCTTTGCAGCAATTTCGACCATCTTTTCAATCGACAACCTTTGTCCTCTTATTGTCCCTGTATTCAAACAGTAGACAAACTCAGCCGATTTTATTGGTTTTTCTGCCGCTGCAGCCTTTCCGGAAAGAGTGTTTAACGAACTTAGAGCGGTAATACCCCAGAGCGCTGCTCCTGCTGATTTAATCGCTGTCCGTCTTGATACGTTTTTGTTCATAGGTTGCGTTATAAAATTAACAAAAAACTAAACTTTTGAACATAGATTTTATTTTTCTCCGACAACTACGGACGCTCCTATCTAAACCATTATTCATAGTTTTTTCGGGTTAACAGAAAAATTTGACCTTTGGTATTTGTTAAATAATATTTTAACAGGGAATTTTTATCGGTCGTGAAGATTTTGTTTTTAACGCCGGGAGCAGGCAGGATGTACTGCGGAGGTTGTTTGCATGATCATACCCTTGTGACTGCATTGCAGGCGCTGGGGCATGAAGCATTGCTGCTTCCGCTATATTTGCCTCCGCAACTGGAAGATCCTCCAGTTAACACTAAAATACCTATATTCTTTAATGGCATCAAAGTTTACCTTGATCAGCACTCAAGTCTTTTTAGAAAAACCCCATCATTTATCCGAAAAATAACGGAATCAAAATTTCTCACAAATTTAATGTCAAGGTTTGCGGCTTCAACGGAAGCGTCTGAAGAAACCGCTTATATTGCTTTATCCATGCTTAAAGGCGAAGATGGCAATCAATCGCGGGAGCTGGATGAAATGATTGAATGGCTTAAAGCAAACTTTAAACCTGATGTTGCATGCCTTTCTAATTCAATGTTGCTCGGTATTGCTGGAAAATTGAAAGAAGCCCTCAAGTGCAAAATAGTCTGTCAGTTTCAGGGCGAGGACGATTACATTGAAACATTTCCCGAGCCCCCACGTTCAAGTGTCTGGGAACTTATTAACAAAAAAAGCGAGTCGGTGGATTTGTTTATCGCTCCTTCTAAATACTGCATCAGTAGAATTAGTCTGCGTATTGTAATTCCTGAAAATAAAATCGCCGTTGTCTATAATGGCATCAATATAAAGGATTTTAATCTTAATCCGAAGAAACTGGACTCCTCATCACCTGTTATCGGATATTTTGCCCGGGTTTGTCCCGAAAAAGGCGCCGAACTGCTCACAGATGCATTTATCGAATTGCATAACATGAAACGAATTCCGGATTTAAAATTAAAAATCTTCGGCACTGTTGTTCCAAAAGACCGAGAATTCGTCGAAAACCTTATACAAAGAATAGAATATTCAGATTTAAAGAATTTCGCCGAATTCAGTTTTAATGTCAGCAAGGATGAAAAAAGAAAATTTTACAGTGAGATTAATCTATTCTCAGTGCCGGCAATTGCAAGCGAGGTCTTTGGACTTTATGTCGCTGAGGCAATGGCATCAGGAACGCCCCTGATTCTCCCGCAACACGGCAGTTTTATCGAGTTAGTCCAAGAAACCGGCGCAGGCGTCCTGTATCATCCAAACAACGCAAGGAACCTTGCAAATACAATATATAACATACTTTCGGACCCACAGGCATATAATTCATATAGCCTTGCCGGAATTGAAGCCGCAAAGACCAGATTTAACTCCGAAACAATGGCAAAAGACTTCATAAAAGCAATCTCTCGGATTCTTTGATAGACTCTTTTGTAATCAATTAGTGTGCTTTGAGCTTTCTATCAACATTCCCGTCTTGCATGATGAATTCTGTTAAGTTATTTTACATCCTATTATTTTGAATTTATTGAGATATGGCATACTTAAACGAAAATTTTCTTAAGCTGAAAGCGGGCTATCTATTCCCTGAAGTCGCCCGCAGGGTTAAGGTTTTCTGCGAAAAAAATCCACAGGTCGCTTCCCGTGTTATCCGATGCGGTATAGGCGATGTTACTGAACCGCTTCCACCAGCTGTAATTGCNGCGATGCACAAAGCCGTAGATGAAATGAGCAAACGTGAAACATTCCGCGGTTATGGTCCGGAACANGGNTATGAATTTCTCCGCTCTGCAATTGCGCAGAACGATTACCGCGACAGAGGCATTGATATAGCAGATGATGAAATTTTCGTTTCCGATGGTTCAAAATGCGATTGTGGTAATATCCTCGATATTTTGGGAAACAAAAACAAAATTGCAATCAGCGACCCGGTCTACCCTGTTTATGTGGACACAAACGTAATGGCTGGGAATACTGGAGACGCCGATGAAACCGGCGCCTATAAGGGAATAGTTTACCTACCATGTACCAAAGAAAATGGCTTTGTTCCCAGACCGCCACGGAGGAAGGTTGACATAATTTACCTTTGCTCACCAAACAATCCGACAGGCGCAGTTCTTAATAAAGAACAGTTAACCGAATGGGTACAATATGCGCTAAAAAATAAGTCTATAATCCTATACGATGCCGCTTACGAAAGTTACATTACCGAGTCCGGCATTCCGCATTCGATTTTTGAAATCCCTGGCGCGAAAGAATGCGCAATTGAATTCCGTAGTTTTTCTAAAAACGGTGGTTTCACCGGTGTCCGCTGCGCATTTACAGTAATGCCAAAGGCGTTGCTTGCATCAACAAAGAAAGGGGAATTCAAACCATTACATCCGCTTTGGTATCGTCGGATGACAACCAAATTCAACGGTGTAAGTTACATCACCCAGCGAGCGGCAGAAGCGCTTTATACACCCGAAGGGAAACAGCAAGTACGCGACTTATAAATCATTACCTCGGCAACGCAAAGATATTAGCGGAAGGAATCCGTGCCTCTGGACTCGAAGTCTATGGAGGCGTAAACGCCCCGTATCTCTGGGTAAAGGCGCCTGAAGGTTACACAAGCTGGCAGGCATTTGACCATATCCTCGAAAAGGCAAATCTCGTAGTTACGCCCGGAAGCGGATTCGGTTCTCAGGGCGAAGGCTATTTCAGAGTCTCTTCGTACAATAGCCGTCAGAATGCTATCGAAGCAGCAGAGAGATTCAGAAACCTGAAGTGGTAACGCTAATCTAAAAATCACAATTTGATTTGATATTATGCGGTGGTTTTTTATCATTCNGGTATGAAAACCACCGCAATTTTTTTGGGTATCTTCGTTTACGCGGCAACAATCTTTCCCGCAGAAATAAAGGTTGGGATTATCGGACTGGACACCTCTCACGTAATCGCATTCACTCAGTTGCTGAACGATACCAACAATCCGCAATATATCCCCGGNGCACGGGTTGTATGCGCCTTTAAAGGCGGAAGTCCTGATGTCGAAGCAAGCGCTTCCCGAATTGAAGGATTTACAAAACAGATTCAGGAAAAATTCGGTATCCCTATTGTCGCCTCGATTGAAGAACTTTGCAAACAGGTCGATGCCGTTATGATTGAAAGCGTTGACGGCAGAAAACACCTCGAACAAGCAATCCCAGTTTTTCAGCATAAAAAACCNGNGTTCATTGATAAACCGCTTGCTGGTTCTTTGCGGGATGCTNTGGAAATATGGCGGTTGTCCCGAAAACATTCAGTGCCAGTCTTCAGTTCCTCCGCATACAGGTTTTATGAAAGTCTGGCGGAAGTTAGAACGAACAACGTTGGCGAAATCCGCTCCGTTATCTCCTGGGGCCCAGCATATTTAGAGCCGCATCATCCAGACCTTTACTGGTATGGGGTTCATCCAACTGAGGCTCTTTTTACTATCCTTGGCAGAGGGTGTATAGCAGTCTCGCGAATATCAACTAAAAACTCGGAAATCGTTTCCGCTGAGTGGCAAAACGGGAAAACCGCTACATTAATCGGACTCCGTGATAGCTCAGCAGGACATCGCGTTATTGTCCTTGGTAGCAAAGGCGTTGCAGAACAAAAAGGAAGCGGCAATTACGCCCCGCTTGTCCGCGAAATTGTAAATTCTTCCAGACAGGAAAACCGCCGATATCTCTCGAAGAAACCGTTGAAATAATGGCGTTTATGGAGGCTGCAGATGAAAGCAAGCGTCAAAATGGCGCAAAGATTACAATCAAAGACATTCTGATTAAAAACAATGGTGCAGATTTTCCGCTTCAAAACTAAAAGACAGTCTATCCTAAGAAATTCTACCAATAAAAAAGCGGCAGTCATTGAAGACTGCCGCCATTTTTTAAAATAATTCAGAGATTATATCCCTTTCTTAATCATATACTTGAGAAGGTCGCCGACTCTGCAGCTGTAACCCCACTCATTGTCATACCAGCTGACGAGTTTGAAGAACCGGCTGTTCAAACCAATGCCAGAACCAGCATCAAATATCGAAGAAGCAGAGCAGTGAATGAAGTCGGTGCTGACAACTTCTTCATCGGTATAATCGAGAATACCTTTGAGGTAAGTCTGGCTTGCTTTCTTCATAGCAGCGCAGATTTCCTCATAAGAGGTTTCCTTCACTGTGCGGACAGTCAGATCAACCACAGAAACTGTCGGCACCGGAACACGGAATGCCATACCTGTGAGTTTGCCTTTCACTTCTGGCAACACAAGACCAACAGCCTTCGCCGCACCGGTTGTGGACGGAATAATGTTGATTGCCGCAGTTCTACCGCCCTTCCAGTCTTTCTTACTTGGACCGTCAACGGTCTTCTGGGTAGCAGTATAAGCGTGAATTGTGCTCATCAGACCTTCTTCAACACCAAAGCCTTCTTTCAGAAGGACGTAAACCAGCGGAGCAAGACAGTTTGTTGTGCAGGAAGCATTGGAAACAATGTGATGTTGAGCAGGATTATATTTCTCGTGATTCACACCCATTACAACAGTGAGGCAATCGCCTTTGGCTGGCGCTGTGATGATAACCTTCTTGGCGCCGGCAGCAAGGTGTCCCTTTGCTTTTTCAACATCCGTGAACAAACCAGTGGATTCGATCACAATATCCACACCCATATCTTTCCATGGGAGCTGGGATGGGTCTTTGGCGCTGACAACGCGCATTTCTTTTCCATTGACAATCAGAATATCGTCTTCGGCTTTATCCGGTGACGATTTTTTGGAAGAAATTGTTCCGTTGAATCTTCCCTGTGTAGAATCGTATTTGAGCAGGTATCCAAGGTTGTCAGCCGGCACGATATCGCCCACTGCAACAACCTCAATGTCTTTGCCCACAACGCCTTGTTCAACAAGCGCTCTGAACACNAATCGGCCAATCCGGCCGAAACCGTTAATTGCTACTCTTATTGCCATATTTCGTATTCCTCTCTTATTAATTTTTTTAAATAAACAATAATAAAATATAAGCGGGTTTCGTCAATATACAACAAAATAATTTTTGAAATAACAAAATTTGCGTGTATTAGTATCTATTGTAGTCAGATAAAAAGTCTATGTTGTTGGAAAAAATATGGTGACTTTGAAATGATTAAAGGGAAATTTTGTTTAATGGCAATTCAAAAAAACATGCAATTTTCTGGCAAAATGTGAATATTTTTCGCCAAAAAATGTATAAATAAATCTTTGTCGTCCGCTTGACGAACTAATTTCCCTAATAGATATTGAATAACTATTTTAAACAAAATCTAAGTTCTATGGTCAAGAAGAAAAAAACTGCCACTGTTAAACAGGTAGAAAAGAATTCAACTAAAACAAAGAAAAACAAAGTTGCAGACGCAAAGGCGGAACCCAAAGTTTCCGCTAAAAGCGGGGAGAAAAGCAAAATAGCCACCGCTAAAAGCGATAAAAACAGTTTGCCAAGCGATTTTGACCAGCCCTCCGAAATTGTCTTAAAAGATGAAATTGATGAAAAAATCAAGGAATTGGTGCGTCTGGCTAAAGAGCAGGGTTACCTTACCTATACCGATATAAATGAAGCTCTGCCTGAAAAGGTTTTGTCGCCCGACGACTACGATGAAATCCTGAGTAAACTACGCAGTTTCGATATAGACATTGTTGATCAGGCAGAAGTTGACCAGATACGCCAGTTTGAAGCCTTCGATGATGATGAAAAAGAACAACTCGATATCCTCGACGACCCCGTACGCATGTACCTTAAGCAAATGGGACAAGTCCCCTTGCTAACCCGCGAACAAGAAGTCGAAATCTCAAAACGCATCGAGGAAGCAGAAAATATCGTCAAGCAAATTATCTATAAATTCGGATTTACTGCCAAAGAGCACATTGCCCTTGCAGAAAAACTGATTTCAGAACCGCCTAAAGAAAGATACGACAGGGTAATCGCGGATAAAAAAGTTGATAGTCGCGATGAGCATCTACGCGACCTGCGTAAGCTTATAAAGAAAACCAGAGAAATTGACGACGCCATTGACAAGAAATACAGAGAGTTACTCGAATCGAATTCCGAACAGAAGCGCGCACAGATAGAAAAAGAAATTAAAAAACTTGAGAAAAGACTCCATAACTTATATCCGAAATTCTACTACAAACAAAAGGTCATTGAGGAAATTGCGCAGGTTGCGGAAAATATATACGATAAATTCCAAGCAAGCCTGAAGAAGATAGAAGAATGCAAACAAAATAATTTGCCAAACAGCGATGTCATTATTCAGGCTGAAGAAAACACTATTAAATCTCTCGAAACTTTGGTGCGAATGCCTTGCCAGCAGTTCATGGAATCTTTTAAACAACTCAAAGAATATTCCAAAAAGGCGCTCGACGCCAAAACCGAAATGGTCGAGGCAAACCTGCGTCTCGTTATCTCAATAGCAAAGAAATACACAAACCGCGGACTTTCATTCCTTGACCTTATTCAGGAAGGGAACATGGGATTAATGAAAGCGGTCGAAAAATTTGAGTACCGCCGTGGTTATAAATTCTCAACCTACGCAACATGGTGGATTCGTCAGGCAATTACCCGTTCAATTGCTGATCAAGCGCGTACAATCCGCATCCCTGTTCACATGATTGAAACTATCAACAAACTGATGCGCGTCCAGAAATTNCTTGTTCAGGAATTCGGCCGCGAACCAACACCGGAAGAAATTGCAGATGAAATGCAAATGCCTGTGGANCGGGTAAAATCAATNCTTAAAATGGCTCAGCAACCGATATCGCTGCAATCCCCGGTTGGCGACAGCGAGGATACTAATTTNGGCGATTTCATAGAGGATAAAACNGCTGAAAACCCGTCCGAAATGACCAGCTACAGCCTCCTAAAGGATAAATTGAACGACGTTCTCGCAAGTCTGACCGAACGCGAACGCAAGGTGCTTGAATTGCGTTTTGGTCTGCTCGACGGTTATTCCCGAACACTCGAAGAGGTTGGCAAGCAGTTTAAGGTTACCCGTGAACGTATCCGCCAGATTGAGGCAAAAGCATTAAGAAAAATGAGACACCCGACGCGCTTGCGTCAATTGCAGGGATTCCTTGAAATCTCGACACCAATTGCCTCTTAACCCGGCAATTAAAAGGTTGTTTCAAAAATCCACCTTCATTCAAGTGAAGGTGGATTTTTTATTGCCCGGTTTTCTGATAAAAAACTGACCCCTTTTCCATCCACAACTGTCCGCCAGTTGTCTTACACGCCTTCTTAAACATGTTTAAACAATCTTCGTAGTCCAGATTTACAAGCCGTGACATTGTATCAAAATCCGAATCCACCCTAACTGGTATTTTAAAAACCATGTAACCGGTTGTCCCCGGCGGCATATTGCCTGAAAACACAAATAGATCCTTTTTCTTATCCACATGGCATCCGGCAGGAATCTCTATGGCAACAAGGTTAAAAACTCTGTCTCCATCTTTTATCTGGACAACACCCTCCTGAAACTCAAAGCCAGCGCGTTTCCCGTTTGTTAGGATCAAAAATCCGGCATGGGCATCCTTATATTCGACGTCTGTGTTTTCCCCGTGCAACCGAATAATAACCGCCTGTCTGGTGCTATGAAATTCATTTTCTTCAATTGGGCAACAAAATATGTTCATTGTGTAGATTATGCTTTTTTCATTCCATTGCAGGGATAAAACACCATTTTCAACCCATACTTTATCCGCCGCTCTTTGCGGCATACCAAAACCAAATGTTGCTTTACTTAAAAAATCAGCACCACGTATCTTTTCATCGGAAGAAAAAATAATTTCGAGTTCCCCCTTTCGGTTCACTGAAATTCCGGCTCCAGTTCCTTTGTCATCTCCACAGCGGGCAATAAAAATGGGACATGCAATAATAAGTAAAAAAATTAACCGGAACAATTTATAATTTGAACTTACCATTGCTTGTTAATTATCCCCGTGTTCTCCCTTTTGTCGTGGACGACAGGCATTAATGAATACATCTTTTAAAATCACATCCCTTGCCTTCCAGATTAAAGTCATAGTCATAGCCACCGGCGCCACAATGATGAAGGATATAACCCATTGGGAAATCCGCGCCGCGAGCCATATTTGCGAAGGAAGCATCTTAATCTTATCCCCCCATTGAGCCCCAATATAATTCAAGATCAATATTGCGGAGAGTATCACGAGAATATATTGATTAAGGTCGGCATAAATCCTCGCATCCTCTCTCAAGGAATATTCAGGCAGCATCAGTGCAAGTTGCTTAATAACGCGGTTTATCATGAGTAAAAAAAATATTCCGGATAAGAAAAACATTCCCGCAGCAACCGAAAAAACCTGAACATCTGTAATTTTCAATCTCCAATAAATAAACGGAGACAGAAAAAAATTAATGATGGCAAAGAACCTTGCGCGGTCAATTGCTTCTATCCACACCCTTTCATTTTTCCTGAATTTACTAATATAAGAAAGCGCCAGCAACAAAGAGCCTGTAGCAACAATTGGTATCCAGAAATCAACCGGCTGAAGTTCAAACTTATCCTTTACGGAGGTTCTTACGCATATAACAAGCGTTAGTGGTATTCCCCAAAAAAGAATAGTCAAGCCTTTTACCAATTGGCTTAATGAGCGGGCAAACTCTTCTGTCTGCTCATAATATTGATTCATTGATCTTCTTGCACGGTTAGATACGTATATTCCTTCAACCCGCGTTCGTAATCATCAAGCAATCTCATTGCCTCAGATGGTTTCATGCGATCAGATTTAATTGCTTCGTCAACCTGCGCNTTCATCTGACGCTTTAACTCGTTTTCATCATACTGAACGTTGGTAAGCGCCTGCACGATNGTTGTTCCTTCAATAATTTCTTCGATGTAATAACCGGCGGGTTCGTCCGGGTCGAGGAACACATGGACTTCATTCACGCGCCCGAAAAGGTTATGAAGATCGCCCATAATGTCCTGATAGGCACCCATTAAGAAAATTCCGAGATAATACGGCTCTAATCTCCCTTTTTCATCATATCTGAGTTTGTGGACAGGTAATGTGTCCCGAACATCATAAAGGTCGATAAATTTATCGATATGACCATCTGAATCGCAGGTGATATCNACCAGTGTAGCCTCGCGTGTAGGCTTTTCATCCAGCCTGCTCACCGGCATAATCGGGAAAAGTTGTCCCAATGCCCAGTTGTCAAGCAACGACTGGAATACAGAAAAATTACATAAATACTGATCGCTAAGGCATTGTTCAAGGTCTCNGATTTCCTCCGGCACATATCCTTTACCCTGAAAACTTGCATACACCTCGCTGCTGATTTCCCAGAATAATTGTTCGATTTTTGCCTTGTCTTCCATCTTCAGCAAACCAAGCATGAACATATTCTGCGCATCTTCTTTTCTTTCGAGCGCATCGTGGTATGCCTCCAGCTTATTGAGCTTTGGCAGGTTTTTCCTAATCTCGAGCAGTTCCTTTACCAGCGGATGTTCGTTTTCGCCGTAAACGAAGAATTTCCNTTCCCTAACCTTTTCTATAGCGCCGAATACCTCGACAATTAATACGCTGTGATAAGCCACGATAGCCCTTCCGCTTTCGCTGATTATGTCCGGATGCGGCACTTTTTCAGCATTACAAATGTCCTGAATATAATACACTATATCGTTTGTGTATTCCTGCAATGTGTAATTTGTTGAACTATCAAACGCCGAGCGACTTCCGTCGTAATCAACCCCTAACCCACCGCCAACGTCTATGTATTGAAGCTTAAATCCCATCTGATAAAGTTTTGCATAAATGCGGGCTGCTTCCTGAACGGCGCGTTTTATTGTCAGAATGTCCGGAACCTGCGACCCTATGTGGAAATGCAGAAGTTTAAAACAATGGTCAAGTTTTTCTGCTTTCAGTGTTTGGACAGCCTCCAAAAGTTCAATCGTGCTTAAACCGAACTTAGCATTTTCGCCGGCGCTGTCTGCCCACTTACCTGCCCCTTTGGCTAACAATCTTGTCCGTATGCCGATTATTGGTTCAATATTGAGTTGCTTGGATATCGAAATTACATGATGAAGTTCCTCCAGTTTTTCAACAACGATTATAATTGTTTTGCCAAGTTTATTTCCAAGCAAAGCCATCTTAATGAATCCGGCATCTTTATAACCATTGCAAATTATCAAGTCGCCCACGTGACTCTGTAATGCAAGGGCCGCAAACAACTCCGGTTTACTTCCGACTTCAAGACCATAGTGATATGGCCTGCCTGCGTCCAGTATCTCCTCGACGACCTCGCGAAGTTGATTCACTTTAATCGGAAACACACCGCGATATTGTCCCTGATAATTAAACTCCCGAATCGAGTTGCGGAAGGCAATATTAAGCGATTCCACGCGGTGACGCAGTATATCCTGAAAACGGATAAGCAGAGGGAATTTCAATCCCCGCTCCCGCGCCTCTTCAATGACGTCGGTTAAATCAACCTGAACTCCGGCGTCCTGCAAAGGGGTTGCGACAACATGCCCCTCTTCGTTGATGTCGAAATATTTCGCGCCCCAACGGTGGATGTTGTATAAATTTTTTGAATCCTGGATTGTCCAGGATTGCCTGCACGGTTCGTTATTGCTCATGGCAATCTTAAAACAAAAGAAACTATATTATTGTATATACAAAAAATGCAATAGAGTTATAAAAAATTTTTTTCAACAAGAAAATTCTGCTTGCATGACTCTTAAAATCATTCTCAATGATTTTAGCATTTATATGACAGAACGCAAACTGACAAATATTGTAGCCTTTTGCAACAAATTGCTCAACGTAGGCATGTTTAGGGACTACGAGGCAGCAGTTAACGGTCTCCAACTTCAAAATTCAGGAACCGTAACAAAAATCGGCGCCTGCGTTGATATTTCTTACCAGACTGCAAAACTGGCAGCAGAAAACCAGTGTGACTTGCTTATCGTCCATCACGGTCTGATGTGGAACGCCCTCCAGCCAATAACAGGAAAACGCTACGAAATGTTTAAACTACTCATATCGAACAATATTGCAGTTTATAGCTGTCATCTGCCTCTTGATGCGCATCCGAAAATAGGAAACAACGCAATTCTGTGTAAACTACTTGGATTTAAAAACCTTAAGCCTTTCCTCTCTTTGAAAGGACAACCAATCGGATTCAAAACCACAACACGCATCCCACGAGATCTTTTGAACAAAAAACTCACAGAGGTGCTCGGTACCACCCCGGTAATGATACCTTTCGGACCTGAAATTTGTAAAAACATCGGCGTAGTTTCCGGTGGTGCAGGCGAGGATTTGAAAATCGCCGCAAATGAAGGTGTTGACACCTATATAACCGGGGAAGGTCCACACTGGACCTTCACAACAGCGCAGGAATTGGAAATAAACGTTTTTTACGGCGGACATTATATAACCGAACAATTCGGGGTAAAAGCGCTTGCGGAGGCCGTTGCAAAAAAATTCGGGATCCCTTGGGAATTTCTTGAAGCGCCATCCGGATTATAAAAATTTTAAAAAAAATTAATTAGTTGTTGTCCCTTCGCTGACAAACAAAATATATTATTAAAGAATTAATAAAAAACAGCGTTAAACAATAAACCATAAAACATTAAACAATGTCTGACTTTTTCCAAACCGGGGCAATAGCAACGTTACACAGGCTGGGACAGCCAAATTACGAACGTTTGGAAAAAGAACTTGAAGAATATTCAAATGAAATTCCAATCGGCCTTATTCTACCATGCCACGCAAAAGAACTCGGCACAAAAGCCCTACGCGGAATAATAAGAGAATTAAAAAATGTAAAATACATTAAACAAATCGTTGTCGGTTTAGACGGTGCCAATATCACCCAGTTCAGAAGGGCAAAGAAAATATTTTCAGCCCTACCTCAAAATCCAATTCTTCTTTGGAATGACGGTCCGAGAATCCAACAATTATATCGCAAACTTGAAGAAGCAGATTTATATCCCGGGACGCAGGGAAAAGGCAGAAATGTCTGGACTTGTTTTGGGTATATAATTGCAAGTGACAAAGTGAAAATGGTCGCCCTTCATGATTGCGATATTCTGACTTACAATCGCGAACTTCTTGCCCGCCTTTGCTACCCTGTTGCCCACCCCAGTCTGGGCTTTGACTTCTGCAAAGGCTATTACGCACGCGTCAGCGACCGTCTCAACGGGCGTGTTATGCGACTTCTTGTTACTCCACTTATCCGCGCCCTGAAGTCAATTGTCGGCAACCATCCGTTTCTCGTCTACATGGATACATTCAGGTATCCGCTTGCCGGAGAGTTTTCTATGGATGTATCACTCCTACGCAGAAGTAGGATACCCTTTGACTGGGCTCTCGAGGTTGGTATTCTTTACGAAGTTTACAGAAACGTCTCGCCTCGGGCAATCTGTCAGTCCGAACTCTGTGACAATTACGACCATAAACATCAAGATCTGTATCCACGAGACCCCGACAAAGGACTGAACCGCATGGCTATCGATATAGCAAGTTCATTCTTCAGACGAATGGCCGCAGAAGGTATTAAGCTCGACGAGGGACTATTCAATACCCTCCTTATAACATACATGAGACACGCAGAAGATTCGTTAAGATTTTATTCAGCAGACGCAACAATCAATGGTTTATATTATCCAAGACACGAGGAAGAGACCGCTGTTGCAACGTTTGTCCGCTCAATACGGGTTGCAGCAAAAGCGTTTCTCGAAGATCCCCTTGGCGCGTTGCTAATCCCAAACTGGAACCGTGTTATCTCAGCATTGCCAAACTTCCTTGATGAATTAAATGATGCAGTCCAGAAAGACAATAATATGTAATTTCTACTGCAATCTACTCCGATTCCCGCCAGTCAATCACCCTAAGTTGAACACTTCTGGTATTCCTGAATTCGTTAATTTGAGGAGTAAACAAAAGGTCGAATCTTCCCACAGGGAGTATTTCATTGCCACCATTCCACCACACGGCTTCGACCGTATTATTTCCATCAGTTATCCACATTTTAACATGTTGCCTTTCTGAACCGACACGAATCAGCGGCCGGCTGTGTTTAAGATTCTTTGCAAAGAAACTGACCGGTCTGTTACCAATCCCAAACGGCTTCAATCTTTCAAGTTCTTCAATATTTCCTAATGACAGAAGTTCAAGTTCTACTTCGCAATCAACGTCTATTTCTTCAATAAAGTCTTCGGTTTTCAAAACAGACTTTGCTATGGAATTCAGTTTTTTTCTGAATTCACTCAATTTATCAGGAGCAATCGAAACTCCTGCAGCCATTGAATGCCCGCCAAATTTAAGCAATAGATCCCTGCAATCCGAAAGCGCTGAAACAATGTTAAACTTGTCTATGCTTCGCGCCGAACCGCGTAAATAATTGCCCTCGCCTCCAAATATAATGGTCGGTCTGTTCATTTGCTGGGAAATCCGTGAAGCAACAATCCCAACAACACCAATATGCCAATCCGGATTACCCTCCACGATTACATAGTCTTCTTCTGGATTAAACCATTTTGCTATAAGCGCAAGAGCTTCTTCGACTATTTCGTATTCTATCCTCTGTCTCTCGTGATTTTTGGCATCCAGTCTCTGGGCAATCGGTAATGCCTCTTCTTCGGTTTCAGCAATCAACAGATGCAGCGCATCTTCGGCTGTTTCCAATCTCCCTGCTGCATTTAACCGCGGCGCAAGCATGAAGCCGATTTCATAAACTCCAATTGGTTTCGGAGCATTAGAAACTTCAATCAGCGTTGCAAGNCCCAGCGANGGGTTCTTGTTCATCTTTTTTAGCCCGGCGGTAACGAGAATCCGGTTCTCCCCTACAAGTGGCGCAAGGTCAGCCACAGTTCCAAGGGCAACCAAATCCAGATATTCCCGGATATCAGAATTATTCGCCCAGCCAAGACCAAGTTCACGTCCCCTTTTTGTTAAAGCATGGACAAGTTTAAATACTATTCCTACAGAACAAAGTTCCTGAAAAGCCGATACTAACTCAAAAATACTCGGATAATTAGGCAGATCTTTTTCAGGAAGGTTTAATGTTTTATTCACAAATGGGTTAACAATGGCATTAGCGCAAGGCAGGAGCATTGATGGCTGGTGATGGTCAAGAACAATAACATCGATCCCTTCTTTTCTTAATTCATTTATTACATCAACTGCGTTTGTGCCACAATCAACCGCTACAATCAGCTTAACCGGATGTTTTTTAAGGCAGTTTGCAACACCATCGTGGCTTAAGCCATATCCTTCTTCCATTCGACGAGGTAGATAGTAATATGCATCCCATCCACCTTTCCTGAGATAATCGTAAAGTATTGCAGTAGAGGTAACACCATCAACGTCGTAGTCACCGAAAATCACAAGAGGTTCTTCTTTTTCAAGCGCAAGAAACAACCGTTCAACGGCTTCCCTAATTCCGGATAATAAAAAAGGGTCTTTNAGGTTTTTCAATTCAGGCTTTAAAAATAACTGAGCGGACTTTTCATCTCTATAGCCCCTGTTAATGAGACATTTTGCAAGAAGCGGAGAAATCCCGAGTTTCTTTGAAAGATGTGATGCCAGAAGTTCGTCCTGATGTTCTATGCGCCATCTAATTTTTTTCATCTTTAACGTTAACTCTGTTCATAATCTATTCGGATTTATTNTTGNTATTTTTCGTAATCAATGCAGATACCACAGANATNAAAATAGATACAAAAATTATCCCCNCAATGACAANCAAAGCTTCTTTGGCTTCTATCTTAAATCCGTGTAAAGCATTGATATGCTCCGCTGCCCATGGCAATACCATTTTAAAACCGATGAATACCAATATAACAGACAAGCCATATTGCAGATATTTGAAATACCGAATAGCNCCGGCAAGAACAAAATAAAGGGAACGCAGCCCGAGGATTGCAAACACATTGGAGGTAAAAACTATAAATGAATCAGTTGTAATCCCGAAAATCGCGGGGATAGAGTCAAGGGCAAAAATTATATCTGATGTTTCAACCATAAGCAGAACAAGCATCATCGGGGTAATCATCGTCTTGCCATCTCTTTTGACAACAAACTTTTGTCCTTCAAAATTTGGAGTTACAGGAAAGAATTTTCTTGCAATTCTGATAGCGAGATTTTTCTCCGGTTCAGGAGCTTCGCCACCCGAGAAAACCAATTTTATGCCGGAAAATATCAGAAACAATCCAAGGAGGTAAAGTATCCAATGGAACTTACTGATTAATGCAATACCAAGAACAATCATTACCATCCTCATTACCAGCGCTCCTAATATTCCAAAGAATAAAACCCTGTGCTGATATTCAATTGGCACCCGGAAATAGGAAAAAACAACTGCTATCACAAATACGTTGTCGAGAGAAAGGGATAACTCTGTAATATAACCGGCAATATATTCATGAAACGGAGTGTCTCCTCTGTATGGCTTTATAAAAAAGAATGCGAATAGCATCGAAAGCGCAAACCAGAAAACCGTCCATGCAATTGCCTCTTTAATTTTGACGATATGAGCCTTGCGGTGAAAAACACCGAGATCCAATAAAACCGCAAATAAAACAAAAACAATGAAAACTGCCCAATGAAGGGGCGTTATTTGAATTAATCCCAACATATTCAAACCCAACCAATTAGCAGACAAGAAACCCCGGAAATATTTCCAGTTTTTAATTTAATTATGTGGTCTTAGCTGCGTAAGGGCTTGCCGGGGTTTGTTCAATAGTCGGCATAGTGGCAAGTTTAGGTTTTTCTCCCTTATGCCAGAAATACACCAACGCACTTGCAATATAAATACTTGAATATGTACCGGTTATAATACCAATAAGGAATATGAAAGCAAAGTCGTTTATAGCTCCTCCGCCAAAGATATAAAGTGACAGAGT
>JGI24721J26819_10001099_pt1 | contig 30352 bp, 26 predicted proteins | sample YelNatPaOPGAMG01_FD_26819 | JGI IMG/M metagenome (IMG submission 26819) | reverse complement strand
GTCTTTACCGCCATCGCAATATGCCAATCGCGGTAGTGCATATCTGGCCGGGGTCTATTTGCTTCAAAAGGAACGATATCCCACTTATCATTTATTTTTGCCCAACCAAAACTTCCAAATATATCACCTTCTTTACCTTGCTCACTCATCTTCAACGCATAGGCAATTGCTCTCCAGATGGCTTTTTCAGCAAAGGAAAGTTCATCTATATTCCGATCTCCATAAAATTTACTAATAAAATCTGGTTTAAACATCGGATAGGTAGACTCGGCAAAATTAGCATTATTCTCTCGTAGTTCTTTTAGATAAGCATCTATGGATTTATCCTCGCTTTTAGCTTTTGCTTGTATCTTTTGCATAATCTCTATAAAGGCAGAAATATATTTCTCATCTATAGGTTTTCCTTCTATGCCTCTTATTAAAGGAGGCTTAAAAGCAATAGTATGACCTTCATCCCAGATAGCTATACCGTTGCGGGTAATCTCTTTATATATAGGACTCCTTTCCAAAGCCAGACTATTTATCAGATTTTTCTCGGCAAGAATTATATCTGCTTCTTTTACCCAATCAGAAAGGTTATCCTCTATTTTATCCATAATTAAAATTCTAAGTTTCTTACCATTTATCTCAATTTCATTCATTCCTGAATTCAATTTACCCAAAAACTCTTCCCATTTTTCTACTGCCTCAGTTAATTTCATAAAATCATCAAATAAACCTACTTGTTTAAATTTACCTTCAAACAATGTTGCCCGTGCAATTAAAACTAAAGGCATAATTACCGATGTTTTTCCATATAGACCTGCTGAACCTCCGTAAATACCCCCAAAGGGATTTTCATTGGAAAGCATTTTTATAAACATATTTATTTGCTCTTTAGCGGTTTCAGGATTAAGCTTATCTCCAAGTCTCTCATACTTTGCCTGCAAAATACTATTAATTCTCCCTACCAAATTCTCTATTTGTTGCTGTTCTTTTTCTGATTTGCCTTGGAGTCTACTTTGGTCTATTATAATAAAGTATTTATTTTCTTGTTGTTCTATTTGAAGCAAGCCTTTTAAGCCAGTAGTAGTTTTTTGATATTCTTGCACAAACTTCAATGCCTCCATTTTTTCTTTTTGGCTATCAAATTTCATTCTGGCAAAAAGCTCTGCAGTATTTTCAATATCTTTTCTCTGCCACCAAACTGATGCTATCTTAAAAGGTAAACTAAATATTTCTTTTGCTTTATCTCTACCACTTAATTCAGGCTGGTAAATATACCTTAAGGTAGGATACCCTAAAAACAGAAGTGCTTCTTTTTTAGCCACTGCTTGTTGTGCCTCTTCTATCATTCTCTCAAATTTAGAAATAGAAAGGTCTGTTTCTTGTAGTTTTTCTTCAATAGTATTTAATCGGGTTAACTGTTCTTCTAAATATTCCCTCTGCCTAATCAAAGTATCCCTAATCTGTTTATAGGTAGTAAGTGGAGAGTCTTGTAATAAGGAAGGAAGAAGGTGCTTATATCCTCGTAATAATTCTTGTGCTTTTTTATTTCTTTCTGTTTCAGATTGCTTTTTAAATTGATCTAATTGTTTTAAAAGTCTTTCCAGTGTGGATATGCTATTTTCTAATTCTGTTTTATCTTTTTGTATATCAAGCTTAATCTGCTGACTTTGTCTTTCTTGCCAACCTTTTTCATAATATTCCTTTAAATTTTGTCGTACATATAATTCTGACCTCTCAACCGGAGTCAATGATGCCTGCTCTACTCTTGATAATGCCTCTATCCTTGCCTGATTTGTCTCTAAATATCTAAGTTTTGCTAAAGCAGAAGGAACCACTTCATCCCAGAAAGTTTTCTCATTTACTCTTAATCCACTTATAATACTATCTATTTCGTTTCCATTTCTTAAATTTTCCGGAGTAGTAATAAGACTTCTTATTTCACCTAACTTATCTTGAGGCAAATCACCTGCTGTTTTAAGCCAATCTGTTCTCCTACTTTTAAGTTCTAAACTATATGAGAGAAGATAAGGAATGGTTTGGACTTTATAAGCACTCTCTATAAAATCTTTAAGTCTTTCAAAACCGCTGGGGAAATTTCCTTCTCTTAATGCATTTTCTGCGTTTTGCCAGTGTTGTTCTTCTCTACCTGGTTGTCTTCCTTCTTTTAACCACTCAAAATGGGCAAGGGCTGATTTTAAGCTTTCTAAATTACCCTCTCTAAATGCATTACGCAGATATTCCACACCTCTTAAAATATCTTCTGCATACTTCCAATCTCCCTCCGAAGTTCCCCCTTCTCCTTTTTTTTGTCTAATTTCGTATTGTTTTTGTGCTAATACCTTTGTAATTTGTCCAATACCTTCGTTATAAATCCTTTCTGCTATGGGATAATACTCTTGAGGATTATCTGAGCCCTGGAGTTCAGCCAACTTTTGCGAAACAATTTCAACGAAGATTTTTTGAGCATCTTCTTTGGATTTAGCCGATATTTCTCTGTATCTTTCTATCATTTCTTTATAGGAAGGAGAAAAGAAACTATTGGGATTATAACCTAAGGCTTCTCTTAAAGGTGCTTCAACCATATATCTTGCACTTACCTTAGGAGTAAGGGTAAATCTAAAAAGTAAACCCCAGCCTAAATTTGAAATTTCTTCCAGCCCCATACTTGTGTGACGGGGTTGGAGGGTAATTTTTGTACTGCCATCTCTCTGAAGTTGAGTTTTTATATCATAAGAACTAAACTTTAACAAAGAATCTGCTAAACTCACAAAACCCGCTATCGTAGCCATATTTAAACCATGGGCTAATGGGGGTAATTGGGAAATCTTTCCTCTTAATATATCCTTATTGTACTTTAACCAAGAAAATCGAGAAGCATCTGAAATAATTTTGGTTTCTCCTGGAGGTGTCTGCATTATGGCAATTAAAGGATTTAATAACACACCAGAACGCGGACTGGTAATAATGGAATGGATAAGTATTTCTTTTGCTTCTGGACTAGACAGAGGAATTAATCTGCTTTCTTCGGGTTTATCTCCTGGTAAATGGATATTAAACAAGGTCCCGTGGAGTTCATTTTTATAAAACTCCTTACTAAATCCCGACCTTATCCAAAGTAATGCAGAATCAAAAAAACCACCCAGAATAGTAAAGGAGGGACCAATATATAACCATTTAAAAGCACCTTCTAAACCATAGCCTAATATTCTCTGCGCTCCGGTTAACTCCATCTTATCCCAGATTGATAAACGCTGGAAGGGGTTAAAACGTCTTGCTCCCTCCATCAAAGCCTTTGCTTCTGCCTCCAAAGCCTTTGTAGACCTCTGAGGCGTTAAATAACTGAAATCTTTTGCTCTCTCAATGATACCGGATATCTGTTTTACTCCGTAGTGGGTTACCTCTGCCCAAACCGCACCCCTTACTGCACTGGCTAAAGCATCCCATCCATTATGAATACCTAAATTATCACTAAATAACCCTACTATTAAATCCTTTCCTACATTTAAACCAGCACCACCCAGCATTAATGCGAAGTGACGGATGAAGAAATTATTCACAGGCAAACCTAAATTCCGGCCTATATCCGCAAGTTTTTCCAGACCCTTTCCTGCCAAAAACCTTCCATATAAAGCAAAGGTAGCCCATTGCGCACCTTCAGAAATATTTCTCTCGCTGAATAAAGGTTCTCTTTCTACCAAAGCACCGTAAGTCATCCTTCCTAATCCTAAACTCATTGGCCAACTTAAATAAGACCAACTGGATTGCGGAGAAAATATTTTATCTAATACTATCTTTCCAGGGATTCTATAACCAGCAAAACTAAGCGCACTCCCACCCACAAGACCTACTCCCAAACCGAATATCGCTGGCATCTTAGCTGAGTTTATAAAGACATTTAGTATAGGAAGGGTCTCGGGGGCCTTTGAATCCGCATTTGGATTCCACCATGAATTCAGATTAGTAAGTTCAATTTTTTGTCTTCCTACACTTACCATATGAGCTATTGAGCCCACAGTTCCACCTAAACTCCCTAAAGTTATAGCATTATTTACACCACTTACCACAGGATAAACTACTCTTGACCAAAGTGGTACACTTCCTTTCTCCACATACCTATTAAATATCTCTCCATATCCTCTTGCCAAACCTGAGACAGCCAACCTCAATATATTAGCAGTAAAAACTGTGGCAAAAAGTTGAACATCCTGGGAAAAACTTAAGGGTTCTCCCTTAATTAGTATACTACCTAAATTAGCAACCCCTACACTTGCCCCAGAGACCACTGCACTATTTGCCAATATATTCATAAGATATTTCCCAGGAGCGCTCCTTAATGAAATACCTTCTGTAGGTGCTAATAACCACCTGCCGGCTCTACTAACTCTTGCTCCAATACCAATTCCTCTTGCTACTACACCAAAAACTACTACTTGTTGACCAATAATAGATAATGATAAGACACCCAACATAATGAGTTCCTGAGTTGCTTGGCTTCTCTCTTGTCTTATCTTCTGTTGGTTATTAAATTCATCTATGGTCTTTTGGAGTTTAGTTAAGGTCTCATTTGCGTCTTCAGGCTTATTCGAGTTTAATCGACCCCTTGCCTCAGCGATTAAAGCGCTAAGCTGATTAAATACAGAAAGATGTGTACGTCTTAGTGATTGAATATCATTATAAAGGCTATTTAAATTATCTAAGATGGATTGCTTGATATGCTGATTATATTTTTCTATTGCGCCATTTAAACTTTCTGCTTGTACATTAAAACGTTTATTATTTTTTGAATCAATTATAGTGAATTGATGATCTGGCCTTTCTTCATAGATAATACCGCCTCTCCCTTGGATAATTCCTTCTAAAACCTGACTCTTAAGTCCTTCGGGAGTAAGCTCTAATTTTACCTTTGCGGGTGCTAAAGCAGTGTAATAAAAATTGTTATATCTTATATGCTCGCCTGGATGTATATTAAGATAATGGACTGCGCCAGGAGCAAAGAATATCGGCTGAAGTATCCAATTTCCTTCTTGAGTTTGACCTATATTAAATTCATTTAATCCCTTAAGTAAAACTAAAGAAGAAGCTATTGGAGGAAAAAGAATAGTGGCTTCTGATAAAGAACGGGTAGTGATGTCTTGCTTTCTAGATCCTTCTTGGGAATTGGTTTGGGGATTGGGCAAAAACGCATAAGTTTGACCAATCGTTCCTAAGGTAAAGGTTTGTTTGTTAATCTCCAGATACCTTACGGAAGCTTTTTTTGGCTCAGTAGCAACATTACCTGTAAATGCTTGAGAGGAAATTTCACCTTTTGCCACATATATATCAGGGATAAATTTTATAATCGGCTCTCCATCCTTTTTATAACCGATAAATTCAGTAAGTATCCAACTATTAAAATTCCCTCTATAATTTATAACTTCGTAACCTTCGCTTAACTGAGCTTGGGGTCTCCCTTCTAATTTATAAAATAATTGAGTACCACCATTAAGTCTTAATCTACCTTCATCAAAACGCCAACTGCCTCTGTAAACTTTATTTTCACCCACCTGCACAAAACCACCTGCTAAAGGAGTAGCATTCCTCGCAAAGACTGTTCTCTCATTATCTCCCTCTCTTATAGTAATCTTTTCTCTGGGTAATGGTTTTAAAGGTTGGGGTAGGCTCCAATCCGCATTATAGATATGCCCTGAGATTAAATTAACGCCTTCTTTTGAAAATGGATCAAGCAAACCTAGCACCAATAAGGATAATGTTCCTTTTGCTTTTACAAGATATTCTCTGCCTTTTTCTGATCCAATAATTTCAAGTCTGCTTCTGTCTTGAGGTAATCTAATTGATTCTGACGGAAACTCTGAGGAGGACTCTGGTCTGCCGGGTGGAGGAAGGTCAAGATAGAAAGGATTTTTTTCGTCTGCATTTAATCCGATATGTAAAATCCCTGTTGAATCAATAGATAGATTACTTACGCTATGGGGTAATCTTTTATCCCAAGATTCTCCGCTAAATTTAGTAAATCCTTTAGCACCTTTAGCCTCAGCAGTCAAGATAAGATTATCTCTTCCGTATTCTTGAGTTATTCTCAGTAAATTTGCTTCAAACAATTGCTGGACTGTTTCTCCCCTATTTCCCACTCTTATATTCCCATATAAATTGGAAATTATACTACCAATATGAAAAATAGTGTCACCCTTAAGAGTTACATCCCAACCTCCTCTTTCTATCACTCTTTCAAAAGAATTATGACTATAAATACTGGTGGGGGTATCTTGCCTAAATGATCCCAACTTCTCTAAAGTCAACTGGGTTCCTTGCGCTAATCTAATTCTACTTCCTTTAACTGTACCTAAAATGGGGATATTAGCACTAAGCGCCTCAGGTAAAGGATATAAATGTAGCACCAAATCTCCCCAGACTTTATGTACAGGAATTATTGTCCCATTAAGTTCTAAATTCTGAGAGAGCCTTTCGCCCACATAAGCATCGACTACTTTACCCGGTAACTCTTGATTTGGATCATTTGCCTGATACTTTGCCTGAGATTCATCTTGATTGCCTCTCTCACCTCCTGCGGGATATGCAACTGCGGAATTAATAGGACTATTCTTATCTACATTAAAACCTACTTGAAATGCACGAAAATCAAGATTCCAATAAACTCTATCTGTATTAATTCTACTAACTACACCTTGAGGATTTCTAATTTCTGCTTCTACATTTAATGCCTTTTCTGGTAATTGGCCTCCAGCAAACGGTTTTTCATCTATCTCAGTAAGTTCAACTGCTCCTGGACCTATCTCATGCCACCGATGAATTCCATCTCTCAGAGAAAAAACCATTGGGCTAACAACCGTAGCTTTACCAGAGATATTATTATCCAAAGAGCTTCCTCCAATAGGTAACTCCTTACCCGCTCTATATCGAAAAGCGCTTTGCGGATTCTCTCCATAAAAATTTAAAATAGGATTGCCTTTTTCATCCAACTCCCTAACTACTATCATATTTCTAAAATCCCATCTAGGAGCTAAGGTAGTAAAGTTTTCGGCGTTGGCTTTAAAAATACCCTTTTCTGTAACTAAGTCAGTATTTATAAACAATAACTGTTGCTGTTGGGGGCCCATTTGGGGGACATTTATAGATTGATCTGGAGAGGCACTAAAAACTGTGCCTTTAGAACCTTCTGCAGATCTTGCGGATGCTACTGTTCCTCTCCCAATAAATTCGTTGATTTTATCTCGAGTAAAGCCCCATCTTCCCATTATCTGTTCTATCTGGGAAATTTGACCTCTATTCTCAATTGAATTGGGATCAGCCAAGTTACTTATATCCATATTGCTTAATGTCTCTCCTATACCTATACTTATAGAAACGAATCTCCCATCCTCAAGACCACCATAGGATTTTAAAATATCTGAAACATAAATTCTATTTCCGTCTAAACCGGTTAAACCGATCCAAATTTGCCCTGAAGAAAATTGTTGAGAAGGTTTATTTTCATCCACATTAATGTTCTGCAAAGCCAAACCACCATAAAAACCATCAGGTTTTGCTTGATAAAATTTTAAGTTTTCTGCCTGTAGGGTTGTAAATCCACCCTTCTCATTCTGCTTCACATTAAGGTTAAAAGGATTGGTCCTACTTCCTAAGAGAACTAAGAGGTACTTATTATCTCTGTCCTGCTGAATGTATTGTGAGAATAAATAAACTCTTCCATAGCGAGAAGCAATGGTTGTTTCTGAATGCGGGATATTATCTCCTAAATAAGACACCGCATCCAATATAGGAAAAACAGGTAAGGCATTGGCTATCTTTTCTTTTGCCTCTTTTGGTGATATTTTATCTAAATCGTATAATCCAGAAATTTTGGTATGAAAATCATTGCGGTTATCAAATATAGAAAAGGTCCCCTGAGAAGATATCCCATCAGGAGTCAAAAATGATACTCTATTTATTATACCTACACTTCCATCTTCATTTATCTGCCTACCTTTAAATCTTACGGGGATTATATTTTGTGAAGTCTCTTTTCCTCTTATCCACTCAAACTCAAAGAAACCTAAGGGGTCAAATAGTCCGGTATAACCTGCTCCTCTAATCTTATCGTATCTTAATTCTGCAGGTTTACTTTCGATTTCTTTTGTCTTAGAATTTAAGAAAAATACTTTCACAAAATCATTTTTATAAGCACCTAACCTACTACCACCTGATTGATTTGCCCAGATATCCCTGAATAAATCTGTAAATATGTTGGTTGCCTGGGTATGGGCAAAGGACCGACTATAGTAAACTAAGGATTGCATAAAATCAGGTAGGATTTCCTCCTTTCTCCAATCCTCTGGATTTTCTCTTTTTCTTATTAAATCGCGTTGCACTCGTTTAGCTGCATCTACATAATAGGTTAATCCTGTAAAATCCCACATCTTGGTATTGAACAAAGCAAAATTAAAGGTAGTGTAAGGTTGTCTTTGTAAGTATTTATCCGGAGTAAAAGGAGAAGTTCTGCCAAAGGTTAAGTAATCAATTGCTTTGTTTGTAAAATCTAATTTTAATGCCTCCCAAAAACCTAATGGCTTTATAACTGTTTCGCCTTCTTTAGCAATACCCTTATCATATTTTATACTACCCCTGAGATTATCTATTCTTCCTTCAATGACCGAGCCAGCTAAACGATGATATACAGCATAAAGAAGGGAAGAAGCAAACATCGTTAGATAAGGCATGGCCGCATGTAAAAATTCTTGGTCTTTTACAGAATTAGCCAGTTTGGTTAAACCTATAAATATACCTGTATTAACTAAACTATCAATCACCAAATTACCAAACATATTTAATTTAGGCTTACCAAAATTTAACCATTTCTGAGGTTTGGTGGGGTCAAATTGGTCCATACCCCCGGGAATAATCATTGAGGAAGCAAGAAAACCTAAACCTTGTCCTAAAATTCGGCTGTATTCAGGTTCCATCCAACCTTTTTTGGTGGCTAAATATTCAAATCCTAAACCAATCCCTTGAATAATAAGATATTGGGGAAGTTGATAGGTAGGCTGACCATTGACATAAGGACCTTTCCAAGTATCTTTGAATGCATTCCAAAAGCTTTCCCCTCCTGGTAAAGCACCCATCAAAGCATTAAAGCCAACAGTAGTTCCCGCAGAAGCAAGTAAACCAGCTAAACCAGATTTAAAAGTAGGATTTAATTTATCACCCAAAGCATTGGAAATAGCTATCTGTAAACCCCCTTGGGCTGCACCAAACAAAGTGCCATAAGCAAAACCTGTAAGAAAAGGATGGTTTACCGCAAATTGTCGGATACTCTGGGGTGCATATTTTAAAGCAAACATCTTGCCAGGATCAGCTGCACTCAACCCCATATTCAAGCCACTTCCTAAAGCCATACCAAAAATAGCGGATGCTTTAGGACCCCAACCGAATTCTCTTTGCGCCATAAGCGTAGCAGCTTCGCTAATCTGACTGGTAAAGCAACTCATTCCAAAAGCTTGGACAAAATCCCCTCCTCCTATAAAAGACCCTATCCCTGCAGAAAGAAAAGTCATTCCCAAACCCATTAATAAATCAAAGGTAGAGGGTTCTTTAAAGAGTGGAGAAAGGTCAGGGTATTTATGTTTGTAGGAACGTGCACCTAAAATTGATTTGGCTTCCTTATCCGAAATTGGAAAAAATCGCGAATCAGAAGTTAAAATATAACCGCTAAATTCCTCTAAGAATTTTTCTTTGGGTAAAAATTCTTCTTTATGGTCTTCAATATAATAAACTTTTTCTTCGGTGATGCGGGTAACAAAAATATAATGTTCGGATTTTAGATGGGCAATAAATGGAGCTAAATCAGGGCGTAGTTCATCGTTACTTAATAGTTTTACAGGATAAAGTTTGAGCCCAAAAAATTCTGAGGCTTTGGATAATGCGTATAAAGAGTTCTTGATAACTTCAGGGCTACCTTCAGGCTTCACTACATCATTTAAGATATCGATGGTTAAAGCAAGAACCGCAATATCCTGCTCTAATGACTGAGGGATAATCCCTTTGAAAGAGAACCCCTGATAAATTAAAAACTCGTATAATGCTTTTGAACCGCAGGGTTTTCCTTTAAGCCAGTTATAGATTTCTTCAATTCTTTCTTTGGTAAGATTTAAAGGCTGGTCTAATCTTATAGTTATTTGCGGAGAAAGTTTTATCAGATTTACGGGTTTTTGAGAAATTTCTTCTAAGATTTTTTTGACCGCTAAAGGAGTATCGATGTTGTTGATATCTTTTATAAAGGAAGGACTGTAAAGAGAAGGTTTCTGCCAAAGGATACGCCAATCATATTCAACTGCCTGCGCAACCTGTTCAGGTAAAAAAACCAGAACCACCAAAAATGCTACTACCTTCATCCAAATTTTAAAAGAGGATTTGAATTCTTTTTTGGATTTATTTAGTTGTGGTTCTGGCTCTTTGTTTTCTTCCATCTTACTTACTTATAAATTATAAAAAATAAAATCTTCCCCTTTCCCCAAGAAGATTTCATTTTTAATCTTTTCTTTTGGCTTCATAAATTCTTTTTTAAATTTCTTAATAATTTCCTAAATAAAAAGCCGAGTTGCCAAAACTTTTAGGTTTTCGGCAACCCGGCTATCCTTTTTATACTTTTAGGACCCGTGGCTTTGCGCCCTCCGATTTCTCGGAGTTTGCCTTTTCGTAACCTTAATTCCTATTTGTCAATTGCACCTTAAGTATAACATATAAATATAAAATTGTCAAGGGGAAAAATTCTATTTTATAGAAAACGTTTTCAAAAAATTAAACCTGTTTCTTCAAATATTCAAGAATATTCAAGGACCGTTTCTTCAATTAACTAACTAATTTAACAAACGTAAAACAAGAATCTAAAAAGCAGGAATCTAAGATGTTCTAAGAGGCTTTTATTTTATTTAAGCAAAATCTTATTATAAAAATATACAAAAATCCGGAAAGAGATAAAAGACAAGAATATTAACCACGGGACTTTCTCTTTCCGGATTCAATTCAGATTGGACATTTTTAAATATAAATTAAAGAACAATTTTTTATTTAAATTAAGTTTTTAAGCAATATTTATAAACTCTTAATCTATTTTCCCCTCCTTTAACTTCCGTAATTTTCAAAAATATTTTTAAAATTCCGGTTAATTTTTTATTTAAACAAATTTCTCTTTTTAAATCCAGATTGGACATTTTTGTATCTATTTAGGTAAACTAAATAATTTTTCTTGAGTAAATCTCAAATATATCGGACCGCCAATAATAATCCCAATCACTGGTAATATGAAAAAAACCAAAGGAATAAGTATTTTTATGGGTGCTCTTAAAGCCAATCTTTCTCCCCTTCTAAAGCGCATCAGACGATTATCCTCTGAGATAATCATAAATGCTTCACTTACCGGAGTTCCCATCCGCTCTGTCTGCACTAAAGTCTGGACAAAAGAACTTATCTCAGGAATATTTAGTCTTTTTGCCATATCTTTTAAGGCTTGAATACGGGATTTGCCCCATTTTATCTCCTCTAACACTAAGGCCAATTCCTCAATCAAAGGATTAGGGTAAAGATTTTTTTCCACTAACCAGTTTATGGCTGCAGTAAAATCCAATCCTGCCTCTACACATAAACCCAAAAGGTCAACCGTTTCCGGAAGAATAGCAGCGATTGCCTGTTTTCTTTGGGAAATCTTATTTTTAAGCCAAAAATCGGGAAGCATAAATCCTCCTAATACGCCGATTATAAAAAACACCGGATCAAATTTATTTAGAATAATATAAGTAATCCATCCTCCTAAACCCATAAGCATTAATCTTAAACTGAAGTATTCTTCCGGAGATAATTTTACTTTGGCATTATGTAAATCACTGGTTATTTTATCAGTCATTTTGGTGGCTTGAAGAATCTGAGCCACAAAAGGAAAGGCTAACTTGAATTTCTTTTTTTTAGATTTTTCTTCCGCACCAATTTCAATCCGTGGCCGAGGAGTATAAACCCCGCTTAAACCCAAGAAAATAAGAAAAATTATCCCTATTATTAAAATATAAATAACTAAAAGCATCTTATACCTTTAACCTGCTAAATTTCTGAATAAGCATCATTCCTACTATCTGAAGAACCGCCGCCACTAACAATAAAACCCTTCCTTTTTCTGTCTCTAACATAATATCAAAATGATGCGGATCAAAAGAAATAACCACTGCAATAAAAATAAAAGGTAAAATTGTCATAATCATCCCCTGCATCCTTCCCTGTAAAGTAAGATTACGGATACTTTCTTTTAGTTTGGCATTATCCCGCAGGGTGGTAGTTAACCTGCTAAAAACCTTGGTAAGGTCTCCGCCGGTTTCTCGAGCAACCAAAACCGAAGTAATCACCATACTCAAATCATCAATCTTTAACCTTTCATTCATCCTTTTTAAACTTTCTTCCAAGGTTAAGCCCATTTTATTTTCTCTTAAAATCAAACCAAATTCCTGAGAAATGGGCGGAGGCATCTCCTCTACCAAAACCTCAATTGCCTGTAATATCGAAAGCCCACCTTTTAAAGAAGAAGAGATCACCATCAAACCATCAAGAAGTTGCGCACGGATTTTATTTTTACGCACCATCTCTAAATATTTAAGTACTACTGTGGGTAAACTTAAACCTAAAATTCCCGCCACTAAAACAATAATAAAATTTTTAAAAAGGATAAACGCAACTATCATTAAGATAAGTGGGCTTAGGGTATAGTAGAAGAAAAGTTTTTTCCTCTCCACCAAAACAAACATATCATCTAATTTTTTCTCAGCTTCCGAGACCTTTTTTTTCTGGAAATGATAGAATTTTTCCCCAAAAAGAGGAATGATCTGATAGGCAATGATACTTATAGTCAATAAAGCAAAAATAAAGATAAGGATCTGAATTAATAAAATCATATTATTTTAATGATGGATATTGATACTGCCTGCCAAAACCAAAAGTATCCGCAGAAGATCTCATCCTTCCGGAGATTGCATTTTTTAAATAATGAAAACTTGCCAAAAGAGCCAAAACCACCATACTGATAAGCATCGCATACTCTAAACTACTTAAAGATTTATTTTTTCTCATATTTATTATTTATTTACTATTTTTACATATCCACTACCATCTGCCAAACCTCTATATCTGGCAATAGAACGACGGAAGATTCTCCCACTAAAAGGATTCCAAGCCCCTAAAATTCCCCTGACACTGCCTGCCCCTAAACTAATTCCACTGGGATCCTGGCGAGTAACCCTAACTTCTACATCCTGGGTATGATAATCTAGTTCAATACAAACCTTTCCTATAAGCCAGTTGCCATATTTTCTTCTCTCCAGAGAGGGCATATTAAAATCTCCCACATACACCTCAACACTATGGCATTTATCATTTGTAGGACAGCGGGAATCATGCCAGGAATAGGTCAATGGATTTATCGCTATGTCTTCTCTTCTAATTTGCTCTATCCTTTGTATATCCCTATAAAATTCATCAACCCCAGTAAGAAAACTATTAATCCGGAGAATTTCTCTATTTAATGCCCTCAAAACTGGATCAAACTCATCATCAAAATCCTCATCAATAGTGGCAAATTTATCATTTAATTCAGAAATAATCCTTTGAAATTCATCTAAAACATCTAAGAAACTATTTTCATCCATACAGGGTATATCCAAATCCGGACTGGCTATTTGCTGACTGCCTGAACCTGAGCCTTGATGAACAGAAGTCTCGGTTGTGCAACAAGGATCAGCAACACAACAACTACTACAATTCTGCCCATTCTGATCACAATTGCACTTTTCCGTAGAACAACAATTATCAGCAACACAACACTTACAGCTATAATTGTAAGTATAACTATATTTAATTGTAGCCATCCCCTGACCTAAACCCTCCTTGCTACAATGCGAATGAATATTTCCACTCAAACAAATTTCCTTGATTTCAATACTGTTATAATCAATACTCACTAATGAACAATCTTCTTCACAGGAAGGTGGATTTTCAGCTATTTCATTTTTAATCTTTTCCTTTAGCTCATTATTTACAAAATCCTTCACTATGTTTATCTCGTTGATTAAGATTTGCTTATCCAAATTATAGAGTTTACATAAGGGATTAGGGAAATAAATGGATAGATAATCTTTTTGTTTTTCCCAATTGCAAGGATAGATAGTTAAGTTTTTATCTTTAATAGTTAAGTCTTCATTATTAATAGCTAAACCTTCCTCATTACAGGAATAGGGAGTAGTAAGCTGATTATTATAAATCTCCTTATCCTTATCTCCATAGACTAACTGACAACCAGGAAGCATATCCCTTACTCCTACGATTTCATTTTTTTGTTTTTGCATATTCGTCATTATTATTTCTTTAAAGACATCATAGAAATCTGCATTTGTATCAGGGTCATATAAGGGAGATATCCAGCTATAATCTGCCTCTAATTCTGCAGGATCCTTTTGATATGCCTTTAATATAGCTTTCGCATAATTAATAAATTCCTCATATTCCATTCTTTGGTAATCAAAATCATCAAAACCAGAGGGTGGTTGAGGGCATTCTTTACCACATCCTTGGTTATACCAGCTAAGAAGAGAGTCTTTATCCGGACCTTCCTTCCAGAAAATATCATATCCGCAACCCTTAATAGCACGGAATAACTCACTTAATGGGCCCTCAGAGTCAGAACCACAGGAACACTCAANCTCTTTNCTATCCATCTGTTTTAAAAAATCTTTTGTATCTAGATAAAAGGGATTAAAATAATTATTTAAAAACNTACTTATAACCGAAAGACCGGAAGGTAATCTACCTTTAAGAAAATCTATATGTCTATCCCACCAGTATTGAAAATAAGGGACTAATTCTTGAGTATCTCCATCACCATCAGAATCAAACTCATCTTGGATTTTATTAGGATCATCGACAGTAGAGCTTAATACTTGTAAAAATACACCCTCACGCCAACTATCTTTTTCTGGCAAACCATTTAAGGCTTTAACAAACCTATTCATCGCGTCTTGTAACATTTGGTCTCTTACATAGGCAGTATAGAGACTAGCTCCGGCTGACAAGGTAATACCCAAGATTGCCCCTGCTTCCGAAGATACACCTATCATTGAAGGTAAGTATTTGAATCCCGCAGCCGCGCCCCCTCCGATACCTGCTCCAATTATTGCTCCTTGGAGTGCTCCTCTAAGAAAACCTGTGCCTTGAATGGCGCCTCCAATGCCACCTCCAACTGCACCACCAATAGTACCTGCAACGACCGTAGCAGCGAATTGAGAAAGACCGTGTGAAACCAACCAAGGCTGAAATGTAAATATCCCCACAATTGCAAAAGCTATTCCCAGAATCGCACTTAAAAGCCCTCTCTTTTTACAGCATTTCTCTGGATTCCCACACTTATCCATTAAAGCCCTAGAAAGTATAAAGGATTTAGTAGCAATCTGGGAGGCTAAATATAAACTTCCTGCATCTACAGCATTAGAAAGGTTGGTGGCATAATTGGAAATCTGACCGATATTAGTAACGACTAAGACAAAGATAAGTATAGCGGTAATCATCAGAATTAAAAGCGTAGCCACCTGTGAAGAAATGCTTCTTTTTCTCTTAAAATTATTCAAAGAACTTAAGCTTCGGATATCTTGAAGAAGCATTCTCATCTACCTCCCGTCCTAAAGAACCTGGACTACTTGCAGAAACCCTACTATTCTCATAATCCTCCTGCCTTACTACCATTCTTCCAATTAGCCAAGTAGATAATTTTACCGCTGCGATTATTAAAATAAATATACAAAAAAAGGCAAAGGCTAACTCTAAACTTACCTGTGCTTTAATTTTTTTATTGCCATTTAATTTCACAAAGTTTATGCTTTCCATCTTTTAAAATTAAAGTAAATAAAATTACTTTACCGGAGCGGGTATCTGCGGCTACGGTAATTTTATCTGACTGTCGATCATAAAGACGCCAATTAAAAAAATTATCTATCCTTCCGCCAGAAGCCTTAAAAGAATAGGCAAAGTTATAAAAAAATGCCTTGCGATAATCATAGCGTTCCTTATTAGATAAAATTGCGGAATAGGTCTTTCCTACATCTACATCTACCGCTTTAAAATTCTCCCAGTCAATAAGATTTTCTATTCTTTGGTCTCCTTGGCATAAGGAAGTAAAGATCCTACGCGTTAAACTTACCTCATCCTCTTTAAGACTACAGCCAAAAATAAATAAAAAGATTAATCCTAAAATTATTTTCTTCATCTCCTTCTCCTTTTTATCTACATACTCCATCGCTACAATCCCAAACTGTAGATTCTTCCACCACATTGGTATAACTTTCATTTCTTATATTTGCGGAAGTTGCAGGGTAAGCCTCTCCGGTAGTTTGATTTAAATGGTAAAGATATACAATCTCCCGCGTAGTATTATCCTGCCAGTTTATATTATCAGAGGTGGAAATAACATTTCCTTCTTGCGCAATATTTAATTGACTATTTATAGTAGTCTCTTTTCTATAATCCGGTTGTACTCCCATTGCCTTGGGTTTATTTTTAGCAATAGCAAAACTAAAGAGGTTATCTAAGTTATTACAATACCAGGGAATATTTATAGGTTTTTGACAGACTTCATGACAGTTTCTATTACTATCGGGTAATTTAGCTCGCTCACATTCTCTTTCACAATAAGCAGAATCAGTAATCATCCGGCACTGTCTTTTACAACCATCATAACTTAAAAGCTCACCTTCGCAGGAATCAACAATAGTAATGGTGACTGTAGCATTTTCTTTACCTTCTTCTTGGCATTCATCGCCTCCCCCCACAGCAGAACCATAAACCTCATAATATCTATCTATATTTGAACAGACAACGCTTTCCTTGCGCAAACCCGCAGTCTTATAGGTATAAATTTTACTACCTTGGCTACCTTTTATCTCGATGGTCAATTGAGGAAGCTCCCGATAATTATCCGCAGTTTCATGGAGTTTATAACTACGGATTACGCTGGCAGAAGCTTGAAAAGGAACGGTTGAACCAATTCCCCAAGGATTAGCAGGATTAGGAATATGTCTATCCTGAATATATAAATAACTTGCCTGGCCTCCTTGTGATTCGTCTCCAGATAATTCTAATGCCTTTCTAAAAGCATGCATCATCGTCTTCTGTTGTAGTCCATATCTTAAACCGTAACTTAAGATTACCCCTAAAAGCATCAAAAGGAGAGAACCAAAAATGGCTAATTCCACTAATGCCTGGGCTTTTCTTATCATTTTACCATCCTGCTACATTTTCATAACCCCATTGGCTGGTTGTTTCATTAAAATCTGTGCGCACAGTGGTATTGGTAGTACCATTTATCTCCGTAGTATTGGTAACCGTAGTACTCGTAGTATTCACCACCAAAGTCATACTGGAGTTAGTATTCTCAAAAGAGTACTGCTCACCGATACTATCTGCTGTCTGCCTTAACTTGCCTTCAAATGCGCGTTTCATATAAATCTGCATTGCCAGCAGTGCAGCCACTAAACATACAATCAATACCGACAATTCCAAAGTAAATTGTGCTTTCTTTTTTCTCATACCTTTTATTCTCATGGGTTTCCCGGTGGCTCTATCCCAATTTCTGTTTCAAAAAATGTAGTATTTCCACTCATAGTGGTAGTCATATCAATATCCCTTCTAAAAGCCTTGCCTGTTTGTGTTTTAGTTATTTTTTGATTGGTAGAAGAACTACTTAAGGAATCAGTAACAGAAACTTTTTGCCCCTGCGTCTGATAACTTTGGTTTCCCAACTCGTCACTGGCAACCTTCACCACTGCCTGAATTCCCCTTTTCATATAAACCTGCATGGCTAACAGAGCCATCATCACTACGCCTAAAATAGTTACATATTCTAAAATACTCTGCGCCTTCAAATATCTCATATTTTTAATAACTCACTCAGCTTTTAAGCAGAAGATAATTATATCATATTACCAAGCGCCAACATTCTCCGTACCCCATTCTCTCCTATCTTCGGCTCTCCCCAGTGGTTCTTGGTCTTTTGGACCTCTTCCTACATAAGTAACTGTCTCTCCTCCGCTATCTACCGTGTTAGTTGTGTTATTTACCTGCTGATACGAAGCATAACTTGTTTTCTTATGAAACTCTACATAAGTAGCGTTTGCTTCAAACTGTTTTCCAATCTGGTCTGTAGATTCGCGTAGTTTTCCTTGTACCCCTCTTTTCATATATATCTGAATTGCTATCAGTGCCGCCACCACCACCGCAATTAACACTGCATACTCCAATGTACTCTGTCCTCTTATTTTTTTCTTAAGCATCACTTTCACCTCCTTATAAAACCAAAACTATTATTGTGCAGCCTTTATAGTTTCCGCCCTTTCACGCCTGATGCGTTTGGCTCCTGTTTCATTTCCACCACCAAATTTCCGCTCCACCTCTCCCCCCCTTTTTAATTCTTCTGTATCTGTGTAATCAAAAGTTTCAATACGGGAGTAGGATTGCTGATAGTAAGGTTCATATTGTAAGGTCTTATCAGTTGACTTATCTACAACAAATTTTATTCCTCCCTGCAGGCTTCTTTTTATATACACCTGCATAGCAATCGCTGCGGTGATCACTACAGCAATCATTATAGCATACTCCGCAGTCGTCTGAGCCTTCCTACCTCTAAACATCTTTCTCACCTCCTCAAATTATTTTTTAAAATAACTTTTCATTACTGAAACCAGTTGAAGTGCTTTCATTCTTTATCTGGGTTATGTTTGCAGGTGCTACAACCTTACTTTCAGAAACACCTGTTTTTTCAATACCAAATGACTCCTCTGTAATTATCGTGCCATTCTCGCCTTTATAATTAGTAGTAAGATTATAAGTGGTTATTCCCGCGGAGAATTGTTCTCCAATATCATCTACTGAAGAACGTAATCTACCCTGGATTCCGCGTCTCATATAAATTTGTATTGCTATAAGCGCAGCCGCCACTACCGCGATAATCACCGCATATTCCAGGGTGCTTTGACCTTTTTTAATCATCTTTTTCACCTCCTTTGAGTATGCTTTATAGTGATTATGGTGATGTACTATTTGTATTGGTGACCTCTTCATAATCATAACGGTGATAATCTCCTGCTTTTTGCCGGGTTGTACGAGTAGTCTCCCACGTGGTATTACCTCCTCTTTGCATATAATAATCTTCGTTCTCAGCAACATCTTGGTTGGTCACACTTGAATAAGCACCGTGTTCGTATTGTGTGTAGGCAGTAACTCCTTTTGAAGAAACATTTCCCCAGTCTTGCGAAGTCGATAATCCACTTATATAATCATCACTTGCATCCTTATATCTTCCCTGCAGTCCTCTTTTTAAATAAGTCTGCATACCTATAATCGCCATCACCACCACGCCAATAAGAATAGCATACTCCGCAGTCGTCTGAGCCTTCCTACCTCTAAACATCTTTCTCACCTCCTTGTTTATTGTAATTTACCTAATTCCTTTGCGGTATCATTAATCGCTTTTTGAGCATCATCTAAGGATTTATTAACCGCTGGTTTAATCATTCTACCCGCAGCATAAAGAATTATCAAAACAATCGCGGATAATATCAGAATGTATTCTAAGGTACTCTGGGCTTTTACAATTCCTCTTTTCATCTTTCTTTTTACCTCCTTTTTATTCTTGTCCGGTTATATTTGCTATTTTAGCTGAAAATGTGGTTATACGATCAGCCGAAGCATTCATTAATTGTCCCACCGCTGATGAATCTTTATTTTTTGTAATTGCAGCGGTAACAAGTATCGCTGCTGCTATAATCGCAGTTAAAACAATCACATATTCTAAAACGCTCTGACCTTTTTTCATCCTCTCTCACCTCCTTTTTATTTCGTGGGTTCTGCGTTTACCCTTTCTTCAATCATCTTTAGGTTTGCCTGTATTGACCTTTGCACATAAATATTCATCGCCATCAATGCAGCTACTACTACCGAAATAATCAAAGCATATTCTAAAACACTCTGTGCTTTTTTCATTTCAGGATTCTCCCCACTGCTTCAGAAAATAAGTTTTGGGATGTCTCCCTTACCTTTGGCCAAAAGGAACTTAAGCTTAAAAGAGTAAGCGAAGCCAATAAGGCAAAAATAATAAAATACTCTAAACTTGCTTGGGCTTTTAAATTCTTTTTTAAATTCATTATTTTCCTCCTAATAAAAAAGCCGTTTTACCTCGGCAATGCGGTAACCCGGCTACTTTTACTCGCTTTGACCCTTAAGCGAACTCCCAAAAATTTTTCTCGGCGAGCTTAAGTCCCGTGGCTTTGCGCATTCCTTTTCCTCCCTAAACAGGAATGCTTTTTTCGCTTGCCGATCGCAATTCAAATATAACATAAAAATTAGGCTTCGTCAAGGATAAAGGAACTAAATTTGAAAACGCTTTCTTTAAACTAAAAGCCAAACCCTTCTCTCCTCAAAAATGACTCCTGCTTCATTGAGCCTTTGGCAGGCGATTTTGAGGTCTTTTAAAAAAGGATAATTTGGCGCAGGTTTAAAGATAAGATAAAGAGCGTTTTTTTCTTTTTTTAAACGCATCTTAAGGTTATAGAATCTTTCTTTCATCAGAGAAAAATCTATCTGGCGATATTCCAAAGGTAAAAAATGCCAGCGCAAATAGGTATCTAAGAAATAAAGGTATTCCTGAAGAAATTCCGCTAAAGTAGGATCTTTATTAAGGCAAGAAAGCAAATTCTCTTTTGACATAATCTTATGTGCCTCAATATGATAGGTAGAAAATTCTATTCTTTTGCTAAAATCTTCAAAGCCTTCTTTTAAATTTGGCCACTTTTCAAGATAAAGTTGGGTAATTTCTTTAGCAGAAGCTTTCTCTTTAGGTATATTGGTGACAATCACTAACAAAAAATTAGGATCTTGGGATAATTTTAAAATTATCCCTCTTAGCGTAACTATCTTATTGGTAATGGGTTGGCTCAAAAAAATTTTTGACTCCGCGATTAAAAATTCCTTTTTTAAGGGCTCAAAATAAAAAGACTCAAACTCTTCTACTGAACTTATTCTTCTTATTTTTGTATATTGCCAAGGCCAGAGAGCAAAAATAATAAAAGGATTGTGGCCTGGCTCTAAAGAAAAGGTTTCTTTTTCCCGGAAATCTCTCCCCATCAGGCTAATTTTTATAATCTTATTATGTAAATAAGGAAGTCTTAACAGAAAATCAAACCACTCACCAGGTATATTTTCATATCCCGGAGAAGTAAAAAGAATAAAGGGAGTGTCGTTTTTAATAAAATTATCTATATAATCTTTTATTTTACAATAAGTTACAGAAAAATCTCCCGGGATATTATTGATATTTGACCACAAGCAATGGAATTGACCATCTATATAAAAAATCCGTTCATCAAAAAAGATTAATTTTACTGCTAAAATTTCCTCTAAGAGAGGGGAAAATCTTTCTTTAATCTGAAATCCTCTTATTGTAATATTCTGTAATTCATTAAGATAGGATAAAAATATTTTATAATTAAATCCGGAAGTAATTATCCTTTGCCAACGTATATCTTTTATTCTCTTAGGTTCAAATAGATATAAATAAAGATAGGCTTCTAAAATTGGGAAAGGAATATTGCTAATTTCTGAAATATAATTCAGACCTCCCAATAAAGAGTCGGTAATTTTTAAAAGAAGTACTCCCAGACCCNCTAATTCAATTGTCCTTTTTAACTTAGGGGTTCTCCCTTTTGAACTGCTTAAACCNGCAGATTTTATAATAGAATTGATATGGGATTTAGAAAGGGTGNTTTTAAATTTTTTTTCAATTAAAGAAACAAATTTCCTACAGCTTAAATGGGGATTTAATTCCTTTTCTCTTAAAATAAATTCTCTTATTTCCGGCTTTAATTTATATATTACTCCCATTTTTATTTAGATTGGACATTTTTAAATTCAATTAAAGTATAGCATTTAAATTTTCTTTTGTCAATTTTAAAAAATAAAAGCGGAGTCTTAGATTAAAATTGATTAAAAATGTGCTTCTTTAAAAAATATAACCATTCTTTCTCTTAAAATTGAAATCTAATTCATTCTTAAAAAATAATTATCTCAGAATGGACATTTTTGAATATATTATAGGGTTAAATAAATTTCTTATTTGAATTACCAAACTCTTTTTTAGGTAAAGAAACAATATATATTTAAAAATAAAGAGGGTTTTAAAAAGAAAGATAATCCGCAGGTTCGGTAAAGGTGGTTTGTATAGTACCGCAGGGTAATTCAATAGCCAGATTTGCTTTGAAATAAATAGGGGTTAAACGAAAAGGTTTAAGACAGGTTATAGTTTTAATAACTCGCTTATTCTTATCCAAAAAGATTATATCTATAGGAAATTTCATAAAAAAAGTATGAATAGAATTGCAGGGCTTTAAGATAAGCGCCTCACCCTTCACAAATTCCTTTCTGCCTATAAGGCCCTTTATTCTCTTAAAGACAGTATCCGCTAAAACTGCATTTTCTGCTAACACGGTATTCTTAGTTATGTTGATAATTTTTATTGCCATTGTGTTTTTTAGAAATTTCTTTTTCTGAGGGTTAAAAATTGCTCTTAAAAGATAAAAAGGAACTCTCTTTAAGTTATTGTAGGCTTAAAAATATCTTCAGAAAGATAAATGCCCCGCGTTTTTATATCTTCAAAGAAAGTAGGGATATAACCGGTGGCGGTAAAATATCCTATAACATTACCTTGATTGTCTAGGCCTGTCTGTTTAAATATAAAAATATCCTTAAGATTGATGTGAATTTCATCAAGCATCCCTGCTACTTCGGTAATCTGAACAATTTTTCTTGAACCATCGGAAAGCCGAGCGGTATGCACAATTATATCGATAGCAGAAGAAATCATTTCTCTTATTGCCTTTATGGGAAGTTCCATCCCGGACATCAAAATTAGAGAATCTAATCTTACTAAAACATCATGGGTNGAGTTGGCATGCAGAGTAGTCATAGANCCATCATGACCGGTATTCATTGCCTGAAGCATATCTAAGGTTTCCTGCCCCCGGCATTCGCCAATGATAATACGATCCGGTCGCATCCTTAAACTATTACGGAAAAGGTCTCTTATGGTAATCGCACCTTTACCTTCAATATTGGGTGGACGGGACTCCAATCTTATCCAGTGGCTCTGATGAAGTTTGAGTTCCGCAGCATCTTCAATCGTAATGATACGTTCATTATCCGGAATGAATTCCGAAAGCACATTTAACATTGTAGTTTTACCTGAACCAGCGCCTCCGGAAACAATCATATTCTTCCTTGCCAAAACACAGGCCTTAAGAAAATCTGCCATAGGTTGATTTAGAGTATTAATACTAATAAGGTCTTCTATCTTAAATTTCTCCTTGCGAAATTTCCTTATAGTTAAGGTCGGACCGGTTAAGGATAAAGGAGGAATAATTGCATTCACACGGGAACCATCAGGCAGACGGGCATCTACCATCGGAACCGATTCATCGATATGTCTACCGAGAGGGGCGATAATGCGCTCAATTACTGTCCTTACCTGTTCATTAGAAATAAATTTCTTATTGGTAAGTTCAATTTTTCCTTTACGTTCGATATATATCTCATCTTTGTTATTTACCATAATATCGGTGATCTCCGGGTCTGCCAGAAATTCCTCCAAAGGACCTAACCCCAATGCTTCATCGACAATCTCTTTAATTAAGCGGTGACGTAGTTGTTCTGAACTGATAAAACTACCCGCCTCTTCCACTAAAAGATTACTTATAAGCTGAGATGCCTTTTCTTTTAAGTCTCTTGTTTTTTTAGCATCACTGAATACTTTCAGATCTAATCTCTTTAAATTTAGTTCATCGATTAGCCGATTATGTATCTTACGCTTAATTCGCACTATATCATCTTTTTCTTCTAATCCCGAATTTTCTGGCAATGTTTCCGCCATCTCTCTTACTAACCAGAACTCACCGGTTTTCTCTAAAGCTGTCTCTTTTAATTCTAACTGTTCTATCTTTTCCTTTTGAGGAATAAATAAATCTTTTTCTATAACCAATTTTTCTGCTAATTCATTTATCTTATTGCTTAAACGGGAGCGCGGATTATCCAGGATAAGTGGAACACCACGATTTACAGAAAGATTTACGTTTTTACCATCGGAAGGCAGTTGTGCAATAATCTCGCAAGGGATACTTATCATTACTTCCTGTCTGCTAATGGAGGAGGGAGTTTCTGCTCTATTTAAAATAATCTTTATCATTTTTAATGGAAAATGTAATGATTGGAGAGTATCCAAAATCCAGCGGGTCTGGTATATAGAAAGTATATCCGGTGTGACTACCAGAATAATCAGATTTGACCTGTTTAATACCGTCATAAGAATTTCACTAAAATTTTTACCCGCATCTACAATTATAAAATCAAAATGCCCCATTAAGCGGTTAAAAATATCCTTAACAGATTCATTATTTAAATGCGGAGACTGCTGGGGTTTTAAAACCGCAGGGATAAATCTTACTCCTGCAGGAGCACTAATTAAGAAATCATCCATAATTGTATCAGGATTTTTTTTAATCTGGGAAATCAAATTAACCAAACAGTACTTAGGATTAACCCCTAAGATCCTCGCCATATCTCCTATCGCATACAAATCCATATCTAAAAGACAGACAGATTTATTCTGATGATGGGAAAGGCTTACTGCTAAATTAGAAGCAATAAAAGTCTTGCCTACTCCGCCTTTGGTACTAAAAAGGGTAATTATCCGGGTTTCCTGTGGCATAGGTAATTATTTTAAATTTTAACTCTGATGATACGTAATAGGAATTTCGATACGTAGTTCTTTTAATTTAAGTTCCTTAGGAAAAGGAGGGAAAGGACTTGCCTTTTTTATGGCTGATTTTGCTGCTTCATCTAAAAGATTATAACCTGAAGATTGAACTACCTCTATATCTTTAATCTTTCCCTCGGAAGTGATAAAAATTCCTAATTTAGTTGTTCCATACCAACCGGTTCCTTTTGCTTCGACAGGATATTGGATATATTTAGAAATCTTACTTTGCACTGCACTGATATAATTTTTAAGCTCTTGGGGTAAAAGACCGGTTTCCTCTATGGGTTTAATCTCTACCGCTGGCTTTTTTTCTTCTAATTTTTCTAAAGAAACTTCTTTTCCTTTGATAATGGTAGGAGTAATAGTAATGAATAACTCTGTATCTTGCTGAGGAGTACTTTCAGAGATACTTTTATGTCTAAAAAACAATCCCAAAACAGGAATCTCTGCTAACCAAGGAACCTTTTGAATATTCACATCTGATTTTTGCTTTATTAGACCTCCGATAGCGATAGTCTCACCATCATCTAAGTAAAGTTCAGTTGAGGCAGTACGTTTAGTCAAAGGATAGGCTCGCGCATAAGTGGTAGATTCCACGCTTCCTATTTCGCTAACTTCAGTATTTAAGGAAAGTTGAATCTTATCGTTTTCAGTTACTGTAGGTCTAATCTTTAATTTAATCCCGAATTCCTTATACTCTACTTCTCCCGTTGTAGTCCCCGTACTAGAAACTGTAGCAGTAAAAGTAGGTACCTCTCCTCCCACTAATAATTCCGCCTCTTTCCCACTTAAACATACTAAACGCGGTCGAGAAAGTACATTTAATTTACGTTGCCTCTGTAAAAAGTCAATTGTCCAAAGGAAATTCGAACGACTAAAATACTCTACCCTAAATAAAGTGGAAAATTTAGTAGGACTAGCTCCTGTTGGATAATTCTGTTCTGTAATAGTAAGATTACCTGGCCAACTAAAACCTAAACTCTCAGATGCCTCTTTAGTTAACTCTAAAACCTGCACATCTATCTCCACAAGTTTTTCTTCCCTTACCTTAATTAAATCAATTATTTTCTCTTTTAAAGGACCTAAGGCAGAAAGTAGACGTTCTTTATCTTCAAAAGTTCTTACCTCACCCAAAAGCATAATTTTCCCTTCACTTTCTATAGGTTTAGTATAAACTTTTTTAAGGTTAAGTTCTTTAATAAAATTATCAATCCTTTCCTGAATAGGACCTAAATCTTCCGCAAACACATGGATACGAAAAGCATGCTCTCCCCATTTATCCCAGAAGATAAAATTAGTAGTTCCTGCTGATTTTGCCACCAATTCAATCTCCTTTTCCTTAGCAGAAGTCACATCCACTACTTCCGGTTTACCAATGGCGATGCGTGTAGGAGTATCCACAGAAAAAACTTTAACTTCTCCCACATACAAAGTAAGTTCTTCTTCAATCCCTTCAGCAAATATAAAATTACTAAAGATCAGAGAAAAAATTATAAAAAGAAAAATTCCTTTTTTCATCTTTATGGGGTTATCTCTATTGTTTCTTTCTTTAAACCACGATAGATCTCTATTTTTCTTGCCGAAGGAGTTTTTTCTTGAGCAACTATTTCTTGTTTCTGCTGTTCCTGAGCCTGTTGGGGATAAATTTTAGGTGCCAAATATTGAGAAAGCGTCTCCCAATTTGCCGGAACAATTGGCTCTGTGCGTGCATCTGCCGGTGAACGCAGAATCAGACGAATCTTCCCTTGCTCTTGCACAAAAGCAAGGAAGTTTGCCTCTTGGGGAGAAAGGGCTAAAGTAATTAAGGGCTGTGGTGTAACCTTTTCCTCTGTTCTCTCATAGCGCTCTTCTTTTTTTAAAGGTGCCAGTTGTTGTCCTACTGCTAAAACCAAAACATTCTGAAAAAGAGGAATTACTGCTACTGAAACTGGCTGTTTTTTATCTACTGAAGGAACGGGTACAAGACCAATTACATCCACATAATCTCCTGGTCTAATCATTCCTGCCAAAGAGGAAATGTTATCTACAGGAATAGTGATTGCCCTTTTACCCATAGGAGTAGCCATTGCCAGAGAAGTAACCGTTGATTGCTGAGGAGTAAATAATTTTGTTAAGGTAATCTGTTCTCCTTGGGCAATATCCACCGCTGCTACCATTCCTATTACCCTTTCTAAGGAGCCTACTGCCTTAGGTTGAATATAATCGCGGGGGATAACTTTCATCTCCAGATGTTCGGTGTTAAGTTTTGTTCCTTTGGGAATATCTACTTTTGCTACCACCACCTCTGCTTGTTTTTTCTGCTGTAAAAGTAATTCTTCTTTTGCCCTCTCTTGGGCTAATCTTGCCTGCTGATCAAGCCATACTTTTACCAAAAAAACGGTGATTATTCCTAAAACCAAAGCCAAGATTAAAGCAATTTTTTTAGGCATATTATTTTATCTCTGATTCGTGTATCTCTATTTTGGCTTTAGTAGATAATTTACTGATAAGCTCGTCTATCTTCTGTTGCTGCTTTACAAAAGTTAAAACTCTTTTTATATCATCCCACATCTCAGAAAGCGAACGTTGTTTTCCTCCCCGTTTTGCCTCTAATTTTATAATATAATAACCATCAGGTCCTTTGAAAATATTACTAATCTTACCTACTTCCAGAACATCAGAAAAAGCCACCTCATCAAATTGGGGAAATTTTTTCCCTTTGGTAATAAATCCTAAATCTCCTCCGTCTTTAGCAGAAGGGGCACGCGAATATTGTTTAGCTAAGGTAGCAAAATCTTGACCCTGTAAGAGTTGAATTAAGATGTCTTTTGCCTCTGCTTCTGTAGGCACCATTATCTCACGGATATTGCGCTCTTCGGGTTCCTTCAGTTGTTCTTTATAGAGATTGTAATAGTCTTCTATCTCCTTAGAACTAACTTCGATTTTTTCTGTCTCTTCTTTTATCAACTGCATTACCAAAAGGTCCTGTTTGGTCTTCTCTAGCGCCTTTAATACATCCTCATTATTTTCTAATCCCCTATCCAAAGCCTCCTGATATAAAAGTAATCTACGAATAAGTTCATTTTTTAGATAATCGATCTTTTTGTCTCGTGTATCAATCTTTAATTCCGGACGACTTTCCGAAACAATGGTGTTGTATCTTTCTATCTCTTGATTTAAATCCTCTAAGGTCACCACCAGATCGTTTACCTTAGCGATCACTGTGCCTTTTACAGGTATTTGGGATTTTATCTCCTTTTTAGAAACTGACTTTTTAGCTTGAAAAAAAGGAAATTTTTCACAGCCCAAAATTGAAGTTAAAAACAGAACTACAAAAATCATTTTAATTAGACGCATAATTTTAACCCTCCCTTTTTATTTCTACCAGCATATCCGCCATAATTGCAACCGTATAAAGAAGTAAAAAAGAAAAACTATAAAATAAAATCATCACTATCCCCATCCAGGAAGAATATTCGGTGAACATACCACTTATAACCGCTATCCCACTAATTATCCCTGCAGAGAGAAAAACCCACGCGCTTATTTTTATAATTACACTAACTATCTTCAAAAATTTTAACTTTTTTTGCATTTTATATATTTTTAACATAAAATAAAAATAAAAGCAAGAAATTTTTTAAAAAAATTCTTGACTAATTGGATTTTTAGTGTATATTTAAATTATAGGAAAAAGGGAATCATCACTTAATCTTTACCGCAAGGAAAAAGAGAGTGATGAAGTTACCTTGCGGTTTTTTTATTATTTAAAAGAAAGGGGGTGAAAAAAGAAAATGCGTGGTAAAGTAAAGTGGTTCTCCAATCAAAAAGGCTATGGGTTTATCACCGCAGAAAATGGAAAGGATGTGTTTGTGCATCATTCCGCTATTTTAGGTGAAGGTTACAAGACCCTAAATGAAGGTCAAGAGGTAGAGTTTGATATTACTACCGGCCCAAAAGGACAGCAAGCCTCTAATGTAAAGAAGCTTTAAAAAGAAAACTGTTACTTTTTCCGGATAATTTCTTTTATCCTCAGAAGCCGAAGTAAAGAAGCCCGCTCCAACTCATTAAGTTTATCTCTAATATAATTGATGGTTTGGGTAATAGAAGGGATGAGTAAATACTCCAAGGCATTTACCCGCCGGCGGCAAGATTCTATTTCTCTAGCTAAAAGCTGGCAGGTTTTAATCTGTTGGGTAAGTTTTATCAACCGAGGTAAAGTTTTAACCCATTTTCTCATCACTAATTCCCAATCTAAAAGCTCATTTTGCGGATAAGAAAAAGAAAGGACTTCTAAGGAAAGCGAAGGTATTTTTACGCCTAAAAGGCTCTGTTCTTCTATCTTAAATTCTGTCTCTATTTTAATTTTTTCTAAGGTAGATAAAAAATCATCTTTTTTGTTAAGCAGTCTAACCACAGAGAGGTTCTTAAAAATATCCCGCATTTCTATTTTTAATTCTTCTTTTAGTTTTTGGGTTTCTTTTAGTAATTCAAAAAATTTAATCAACAACTGCTTAAGTTTATCTTCTAAAAGGTCATGACCTCGGTAGGCATAGACAAGCTTTTTTCTTAATTTTAACAATTCCATCCGATTGGGATTTACCGGTAAAAGCATTTTTTATATCTTTTTATAATACTGCTCTAAGTATTCAGGACGGATGCGCTTTAGTTCTTCTTTGGGGATCTTAGAGAGAAGCTTCCAGCCGATATCTAAAGTTTCTTGGATAGAACGTCCTTGAAATTCATCCTGCTTTACAAATTCCTCCTCAAATCTATCGCTAAATTCAAGATAAATTTTATCTAATTCCGAAAGGGATGCTTCACCCACAATTATTGCCAATTCCCTTACTTCTTTTCCTTTGGCATAACAAGCAAAAAGTTGATTTAAAAGGTCAGCATGGTCTTTGCGGGTTCTATTCTCACCGATACCTTTATCTTTTAGTCGCGAAAGAGAAGGCAAAACATCGATGGGCGGATAAATTCCTTTTTTATGCAGTTGTCGGGATAAAATAATTTGTCCTTCTGTGATATATCCGGTCAAATCCGGAATAGGATGGGTCTTATCATCCTCAGGCATAGTTAAAACCGGAATTAAGGTAATAGAGCCTTTCTTCTGTTTTATCCTTCCTGCCCGCTCATAGATAGTGGCTAAATCCGTATAAAGATAACCCGGATAACCCCTTCTTCCTGGTACCTCTTTTCTTGCAGAAGAGACCTCTCTTAACGCTTCACAATAAAAAGTCATATCAATTAAGATTACTAAAACATGCATTTCCAGTTCAAAAGCAAAGTATTCCGCAGTGGTTAAAGCAAGTCTAGGAATAGATAATCTTTCTATGGCTGGCTCATCTGCTAAATTTATAAAAAGTACACTTCTTTCAATTGCACCCGTGGAAGTAAAATCCTGAACAAAAAACTCTTTTTCTTCAAAAGTAATTCCCATCCCGGCAAATACAACCGCAAATTTTTCTTCTTTTCCTAATACTTTTGCTTGTCTGCAGATCTGGGCGG
>JGI24721J26819_10001087_pt1 | contig 30556 bp, 20 predicted proteins | sample YelNatPaOPGAMG01_FD_26819 | JGI IMG/M metagenome (IMG submission 26819) | reverse complement strand
TATGAGCATTGATGATGTGAGGAATATATAGCTTATGTCAGTGTGTTTATAGAATAAAGCCAAAGAAAATCTTGAAGTTAGAAATCAAAAAAAGTGATAGGGTTCTTTCTTTCATTGAATGTTGATTCTGTTCGTGCAGATATTGGATATTCTTGGCTTGGAATTAATGTTCAACCTAATTCTCAAGCTGTTATTCCACCAGTAAGTAATGTATCTGTTTCTACAAACACTGATGTATCTACTGCATTCACAAGTGCAAAAATTGAATCCGGCAAAGTTGATTTCGAAATTACAAATCAATTTTTTTCTTCTGTTTCTTTAACTGTAAGTAATATTATTTTAAGAAATATCAACACTGGAGAAATAGTGATAAATTATGCTAGCAGCTTAACTATTCCTCCAAAGTCAACTGGTGTTATTAAAGCAATACCAATCACTCCAGGATTGACAGTAAAAAATCAATTTGTGTTTGAATGCAATGTTTCAACAAATGGTAGTGGTGGAAATTTAGTAACGCTTCCTCAAAATTCATTTACCGTGAAAGCAAAAATTTCAGGGCTTAATGTTTCAGAAGCTCAAGCTAAAATTCCCGCTCAAGATCCAATTATTATTGATAAATCATTTTTGTTTGAAGCAAACTCTTCTCAACCGACAAAATTCAGCTCAATTAAAATCGAGAGTGGCTCGATGAATTTGAGATTAATAAACAATCTTGATCTTGATGCAACAATGACAATTATAATCAATAATCTTAAAAATTCATTGGGACAAACTTTTACTGAAACAAGATTTATTTCAAGAAAACAAACAGTAAACATTCTCAACAATTATTCGTTGAAAGATTTTTCATTAGTGAGTTTAAATGGTTCGCCGACAAATTCTGTTTCTTATAAAATTTCTTTTGTTGTGAATTCTACAAATGATGTTAGAACCATTCGCAGCACTGATGCAATTACTGGAATAATTGATATNGGAGAATTGAAACTCAAGGAATTTTCAGGACAACTTCAGCCAAAACTNGTTACAAGTCAAAGAAGTTCAATCTCTTTTGATCTAAAAGATTTGAAAACAAAATTGCAATTCCAGCAAATCAATTTCAAAAATCCTTTAGCTCAAATAAGATTGAAATCAACTGCGCAATTTGAATTCAAACTTGATGGAAGAATCGAAGGGAAAAATAGTTTGGGTCAAAAATCAATTTTAGGATTGAATAGTAAAACTCTTAGTAATCCAATTATTTCTCCAACAGATTCAGTTATTTCAATCAATGCTGATAGTCTTAGTTTGTTCTTTAAAAAATTCTCTCGTTTCCCTGATTCATTAATTGTTTATGCTGGTGGAACAATTAATCCCAACTATAAAAATGTTGTAATCAAAAGCACAGATCAAATTGTTGGAAGATCAATCATTGAATTACCGATGGATTTAGGAATTCAAAATGCTGAATTAACGGATTCTGTTAAAGTTGATTTATCTAACGATGATCGTGACAAACTTAAAGATGTTAATTCTTTTGAAGCTGGAATTAAATTAACCAATGGTTTGCCTGTTTCAATTGCATTTACAGGAAAACTTTATGACGATAAAAATAATTTTCTAACTTACTTTCCTCCAAAATACACAGATCAAGATACTGTTTTATCTTTCAATGGTGCTTCAACTGATGCAAATGGAAATGTAACAGTTAAGAATGATCAAACAGTTAAAGTGAAAGCACAAAAAACTGAAATTGATAAAATTACAAAAGCAACTTACATGAGAGTGAGGTTGAAAATTAATTCATCTTCACCCAATTATTCACCTGTGAAGTTTCGAACAACAGATGATGTGCAAATTCACGCATTTGGTTCAACAAATTATAATGTAAAGCAATAGGAGGAGAAAATGAAAAATAACATTTTATTACTCGTTGCTTTATTAATTTCTTCATCATTGATAACTGCACAAGGTGTTGGTTCGCAAGGAACAACCGATGCAAGATCGATGGGAATGGCTAAATCATTTTCTTCTTCTTTTGGTTTATATGCAGTTGGGAAAAATCCCGCTGCTGTTTTTCAAGATTCAACTTCAAAGGTTGAATTAATTCTTCCTCTTCCAATTCTTAATCTATCTGTTGCAGTTGGTTCAAACTTCATTTCAATTGATGATTACAATTATTACTTCGGAACAAAAGTAACGGATGCAGATGGAAAAACAGTTGGCAGAACTTTAACTGACACAGATAAACAAAATCTTAAAAACATTTTTAAAGATGGTGGAACGATATATTCTGATATTTCATTTCAACTAATTGGAATAAAAATTCAGCCATCAATAAAATTTGGCGCAATTAGTTTTTCATTGACAGATAGAATTTCTTCGACAATTGCTTTGCCGAAAAATTTAATCAATCTTGGCCTTGATGGAAATCTTCCGAATCAAGTCTATGATTTTAACGATACAAAATTTCAAGCATGGTGGTTGCGAAAAGCTTCTTTTACTTATTCAAGAAGTTTGAATTTATTTCCTGCTCTATTGAAAGAATTTTCTATTGGTGCTTCATTTAACTTTGTAAGTGGAATTTTTTACATTGGTATTGATCATGTTAATACACAATTAGTCACTGGTGAAGGAAATATTATTACTGGCAAAGGAGATTTTCTTGCTTATTCTGCTTTCTCAGATGACTTCAATGTAAAATATAATTTTGATGACAAACCCCAAAAAGATTTTGCATTTAATCCTTTTCCAAAATCTGCAGGAAGTGGAACTGGTTTTGATTTTGGATTTAGAGGAAAATTACAAAACAATATTTCATTTGCATTTTCTATCACAGATATCGGTTCAGTTGAATGGAATAAAAATGTTGCACAATTTTCTTCAAACGCACCAATTTATCTTGATGATATAACTGATAAAGATCAAGTTGATACTTTGACTTCAAGATTAACTGGAAAAGATAATGGCAAGTATATCAACTCAATAAAAACTGACATGGCAACAGCAATTCATTTTATGATTGCATGGTCGAATAGAGAAAGTAATTTGAGGTCTTCTGGTAAATTGCTTGCCGCATTGGAATATCATCAAGGTATGAATGAACAACCGGGTAATTCTAAAACACCAAGAATTGCATTAGGTGTTGATTATTCTTTAACAAAAGTTGTTGGATTAAGAAGTGGTTTCTCTTTCGGTGGATTTGATAAATTCAATTGGGGTTTAGGAATTGGTTTCGATCACGGTTTTTTAGAAATGAATTTAGGTACACCAGATTTCCAAAATGTAATTATGCCTAATAAAGCAAAAAGAATTACAGTTGCGTTCGATTCAAAATGGATATTTTAGTAATTAAAGATAAAAGAGAGGGGAATAGATTTTCTTTTTAGAAAGAAGAAATCTGTAGATTGAGAAAATGAAAGTATGCAACCTAAGATTTGAAAAAATAATGATTTATCGCAACATTTTTTTGTAATACCCGATAATCAACGAGGCTTACATAAAATTTTACTTTTGCTCTCAAAAACTTGCATAAGCAAATTGAGTTATTTTGTTAAATGACACTCAAAAGAAGTTATTGATTATAAATTTGTTATTTCTTGCTTCGGCTGAATTTTATACAATTCTTTGATTAAATAATTAATAAAAATTATTAATTAGAATATGAATGTATATCCAACAGCAATTCTTTGTGAACTTTCAAGTGTAAAATTTCTATTAGTGATATAGGCGTCATAATATTTTAAATTCGTATTCGAATATGCTAAATCAATTTTCCCATGAAAAATTTTATAACTTACTCCCAAAGAGTAAGTTTCTTCAGGAAATCCTCTATCTCTTACTGCAACTCCGTATGGTACAAATGAAGCTGTTTGATATTGATAACCACCGATTATTGAAATATCGGTTGTTAGTGAGAATTCAATTCCGAATCTAACAGCATATTGATAAACCCATTTAGAGTAAATATCTAATGTGTCTGGGAAATTTTTATCTAAATTGAATTCAGCCTTATTTAAAGGATTTACTTCATAATCTATGGAAAATATTAAATTATTATTTGGCTTTATAGATAGTCCAAAAGAATAAATAGCAGGCATTTTTACTTTATCAGTGCCAGAATTAGTTTGTGTTGTACTTTTACCATTATAAGTTTGAGTATTATAATTCCATTCTCTTTTTAGTGTGTAAGGTAATTGTATGTTAATGCCTAAACTAAAATTTTCTGTAGAATAAATAGCACCTATACTAAAATTGAGTGTACTAAAATTTGAACTGCCGAACATACTAACTGTATTTGTATCATAAGAGAATGACCATTTGGTTAATTGATGTAGAGTAAGAAAATATCCTATTCTATCTAATATCTGTTCATCATTTGTTTTCCCTGATACCCAATTAAACTTTATTCCGAATTTAAGATTTTCATTATATTCGAAAGCAAGAGCGCCAGTTAGTGAATAAATACCGCCCTTTCTTTTTCTGATAAATGTAGACCAGTCTGTTCGTGTTGTATCTCCTTTGTTAGCTTGTATAATTGTGGAAGTTCCCCAATGAGGATTAAGATGAGAACCGTTCCAATCGTAGTCCCTTACATCATAATTGCGATAGTATGAAATTGCGGCTACAAAATTTTTTTCTGAGAATTTGAATGGATAAGCTAAAGAGATTTGATTAAAAGTAAAATCTTTATCTTTATACTGATTATCTGCTGCATCTTCACTGTATTCATCTTTACCCTGAACAGGGAATTTTAATTTATTCATATCCCAATATTTACCGATAGGATTACCATTTTTATCATACCATTTAATTCCAAGCGAATCATCCCATATTCCGTTCCAGGCCGGGTCGGGAATAATTAGGCGTTCGAGGTATAAAGAAGTATTTAAATAACCATTCCCAGGATAAAATTCTTGGTTATCTCTTTCTAAGGTTGTAATGTATTGACTTGAAACAGAAATATGAATGGTATTTATCCCAGTTAATCCAGCTGGATTGTAAAAAAGTGAGCTCAAATTACTATTGCGCGACATGTAGGCATTTCCATATGCCATCCCTGTTACAGAAACTGGATTTGGGTTAGTGAGACCTTGGAAAAGCAAAGTATTTCCGTTACTCTGAGCATATAATGATTGTATTAAGAGAATAAATAGTAATAAATAACTTTTAATGAATGCTTTTTTAAACAGAATAAACATTTTCTAAATCTCCCTGATAATTAATTTAATTCAAAGCCAATTGAGAATCTATGAACTGTGGGCAAAATACTACCGAAAGGATCATAAGCATAATCAAACCGAAGTTTGTTTGTTTTTATACCGAAACCTAAAGTTAACCCTTCTTCATCATAATTAATCTTATAACCAGCACGCAGAAATAGAAAATCCTTGAAAGAATATTCAAAACCAATATTGTGTTGTTGGTCATAATCTCGCGGGTGCATTAAATCATAAGATATTAATAAACTATGATCAGAGGTTTGCATAAAGAGCGAATTATATGGAGAAAAAACATAAGCGGAAATTCCAAAAGTAAAGGTTTCGGGAATTGGGTAAGGTTCATTAATGAATTTAATTTCGTAACCAAAGTTTCTTACTGACATTCCCATTTTTATTGATTTCCATCCTGTTTCATAAGTTAATCCACCGTCAAAAGCAAAGGCAGATGTTTTAGCACGAACAAGGTTTTCATAAATATATTTTACTGTTACTCCAAAATTAAATTTGTCGGTTGCAGAATAAGCATAAGAGATACCAAAAACAGTAGCATTAGGTTTAATAATCTCACCTGTTAAACCAGGATTAAAGCGTGTATAATTTTCATTCCAGCCTTGATGGGCTACATCAGTTACTTCAAAATTTCCATAATCAACTATAATTGTAAATAATCCTAATGAATGATCCCCCATCGGGAATGAAACAGCTCCAGAAAATAAATTAACATCTAAAAAGTAATCGATGTAAGAGAGAGAGATGTCAAAACCATTTACTTTTCTTAAAGCTGCAGGATTCCAATATATAGCTTCTGAAGTATTAGCTACAGAGACAAAGGCATTTCCCATTGCAGCCGACCTTGCATCAAGTGCAAGTTTTAAAAATTGGAAAGAAGTGGTTCCTACTTTTTCTCCTGCATTAATTACTGAAAAACTTAATGCTATAAATATTAGATAGTAATTAATTATTCGTTTCATAATTTTTCCTCTTAAAAAGAAAGAACAGATGACTTATTTAATTACTAAAAATTTACCCATTGTTTTTTCTCCAGAAGGTGTAGTAACAACAAAAAAGTAAACTCCACTTGCAATATCTTGGTCATTACGTGTAATCTGTTCCCAATTATCAGAATAACTTTGTGCATGATGTTCTATTGTCCATAATCGTTGACCAGAAAAAGAATAAATATGAATAGTGCATTCAGCAGGCAAGCCATAGATGCCCAGCATTCTTTCTGCTCCTAAGCCTTGGAAACCGGATTTAATAACAAATGGATTAGGAACAACATAAACATTTTTCAGTTCTGATGCGGGTCCTATATTTTTCTTATGTGAGATAATATTAGTTTTTCCACTCATATTTTCAAATTCATCAACTGATACGACCGAATAATATTTTGTTTCTCCAACTTTAAAACTTCTATCTGAATCAATAAATTCGTATTCATCATCTTCATTAACTTGACCAATATTAACAGAACCTAATAATTTCCAGGGTCCCATTTTATAATCAGCTCTATAAACATTAAATTTTCTTAAATGACCTGTAACAAATTCAGGGTATTTTTTTTCAAAATCTTCTACAAATCTTTTCCATTTAATCACAACCGTTCCAGTATCAGTGTTTACAGCTTCTATTACTGGAGCTGGAATTGGAATAGGAACGCGATAGGAACCATCTTTAGGATTGTTTTCTGGCCAGAATGGGGGAGGGTCGTAACTCCATTTATCTGGTTTGGGTAAATTTTTACCTAAGTAAGCCTCGGCTGCTTTATGAGCCACATCATTAATATAAACTACTTTTGAATTTACATAGTCAGGTATTCCATAGTCTTGAACATAATTTTGTGATACAATTTGATTTTCAACTTTTACTGGACGGTTCCAAAATACTCCTTTTGTCCAATGTTTTCCTTCCAGTAATTTTGGGCCTCCTACAACTAATTTATTTGGGTCTGCACCATAACCTACCATTTCAGCTATTGCAAATTTAATTTTGTCTTTAGGTTTTAAGTAATATGGTCCAAATGATAAAGTTCTTGTAGACCATACATAATTACCTAAATCTAATGGAATAAAGCGCCCAATATAGATTGAAGGTAGCCAATTATCTGTGCCATCATAAAAGCTGCCGTTTCTTAAAGCAAAATTATTTATGGTTTCCCAGGTTTTGTTACGGGCATTTGCATCGTTACCAACGAATGATTTATATGGCTGTTTGATTTTTCCATCAGGTCCTAAATCTAAAGGCATGCCACTCTTTCTTTTAAATAAATTTAATGTCACAAATTGTGGAGATTGATTTCTTGCAGAATTGGTAGTATCAATAATTGATAGATGTTCTGTATCGTAATATAAAATGCTAAATCCTGCTGCTTGTGGAGAGAGCAGACCTCCACCATTTTTCCCTGTTGTTGCAAATTCCTTAAAAGTATTGAGGAAAGGTTCAGGCCTTCCACCTAAGAGGGTATCCCCACCAACAGCTGTTATTTGATTATATAATAGCCAATAATCTGGATCCCAATAGCTTGCAGGGTAATTCATTTTGTAATGAACATCCCATGTATGTTCTGGATTCAATCTGCTGGAACCTAACATAGAAGGGGAAATACCGTAAATAAATGTAACCATAACATCAACAAGAGTAGTATCAATTTGTTTTAATTTGTTTTCAACATTATCATAGAAAATTCCATTGTTTTCAAGTGTATATTCATAAATAATAAAATCATCATAATCAGGATAACTATAAGCTCTTGAAACTCTGGTCACTCCAATGCCAGCGCTTGTATTCCATTTTTGGATAATAATTTGTTCAGCTTCATTGGGATTAAAATTTGGATTTAACGAACCATCTGGCAAAATGGGGTAATTCTCAATTAATTGACTTGACACAGGAAAACTCCAGATACCAAAGGGTGGTTCAGTTTTTGTCCCGCTTCCGACACCTCCACAAAATGCACCTAAACGACCTTTATCTTCAGTTGTTCCAGAAGTGCCTTTAAAATTTGCTGTAATTTGTATACCGCCACCAAAACAATTCATTTGTCCGTCATATTCTATTGCATCAATTACAGTGCGAGAATTTGATGGCCATTCCATCATTGGTACAGTAACTTTATAATTGATTGAAGGAGTCCATGATTGTGCTATTTCGCCTGTGTTATAAACGGTCTCATGTAACATTCCTCTATTGTGGATGAGGAATTCTCTTTGAGTTACATTAATTTGGGCAAACAATAAATTAGAAAATAAATACAGGCAAGTATTTAAGTAAATTAATTTGAAGTTTTTTACCTTCATATTTCCTCTTTAAATTTTGATAATTAACTAAAATTATAATTGTGCTCTAATACCAATTCTAAAATACCTTGGCTGATTTTTATATATTTTATAAGCATCACTATATTGATATATTTCTCTTGCGGAGTTTGGATTTTCTGAATAAGTGCCGTCGTACCATATTAGACTATCTCTTTCACCATTAAGATATCTTAAAAGATATTCTTTATTTGTAAATACCTGCGAAGAAAATTCTTTAAAGTTGAGAAGGTTATATCCTTCAAGGTAAACTAAAAATCTGTAATCACCAATTTTAATGGCTTTTTGAATTCTCATTTTTAATTCATAAGAATTGGGCATTCTCTTATTAAAGATTAATCCTAGTAATTTTTCATCATAGGTGTATGGTTGACCACTTTGGAATCTAAATGTAGCGCTAATACTAAAATCTGCTAAGGGTCTGAATCCTAAAATTTCTGGACCAGTTACTTTATCTGTAGTAATTCCAATATTTGCGATTAGACGGTGAGTTCTATCATAATCCATTAAAATATCACGAGGGTCTGGTAGGTCAATATTGCTTCCATCTGTAAGAGGAGTTTCATAAATAGTTACAAGGGCACCACCTGGTGCGCTTGCTTTACCCTTTGCAATTTGGTAATTATACCGTAAATAAAAATTTAATATACCTTTAAATCTTTCTAAGTTTACATTAAACCCCTTGATATTGGCGTAATCTCTGTTAGTATAATTAACATATCTTTCGTTACCTGAATTAACATAAACAGCTTGTTCAATCAAATCCTTAACATCTTTATAATATGCACTTAGGTCTAATCGAAAATCTTCTGGTAGCGCTTGAACTATACCAATATCCCAGGCTGAAGTTTTTTCTGGTTTAAGCCGGGGATTTCCAATTTCAATAATATTACCTCTGGCAGACATTTCTGAATTTAGTACATATTGAAAAGNGGGTCTTTGCAAAAATGTACCATAATTTAAATGGAAGACAGTATTCTCGGATATTGGGAATGAAATCCCCAATCGAGGAGCAAGTCTTCCATTTAATTTTGTATTTTCTTTTAATGCATAATTTTCATCTCTTGCCTTTCCTTCTTCTGGATACTTAGGATTGAAAAGCGGTGTAAAAATGTTCGAAAAATATTTCATATTAAAGTTGTAAAAGTCTAAACGCAAGCCGATATTAGCTACAAATCCTTCGAACTCCATTTTATCCTGCAAATAGATTGCACCTTCGTAAGGGAATAATCTGTATTTTGAATATGTCATATCTCCAGGGGTAGAGAGATGATATTCTTCATTAACATTTATATCATAATATTGAAATTGAATTCCGCTTTTTAAGAGATTAAAAGAGTTTATTTGGCTGCTTAGACTTGTATTAATTGTGTAAGTGTTTGTTTTGGTAGTACCTCTGCTTAAGCTTACATTATTAACTCTGTGACCAGTGGGTGTGTTATCGTATCTACCAGCATATGTATTGCTTGTGCTTGTTCCAGCAGTAGCGCCGTTATAAGCTGTGGATACAAAACGATCGGGATCCATAAATTCAGGTCTTAGTATTTCATCAGTGTTTAGCCACTGGAATGCAAAATCAAGGTATGTAGCTTGACTGAATAGATGTGTCCAATTCAATCCTCCAAGGTTAACATTTTGAACAGTTTTAGGATTGCCAATTATTAAATCAAACCAATTTGTAGCTGTTCCGACATCATTTTTAAATGAATAGTTATAGGTATAACTCAGTATAAATTTATTATTAGTATTTGGTTGAATAGAAAGATTAGTCATTAATTGATAATTCAAATCCGGAATTGGAATTGAAACTATTGGTTCTTCTTTAGTTTGAGAAGCTGCTATAAAAAATTTAATTCGATTTGAAATAGGACCACCAGCAGTAATTTCAAATCTCTTAAAAGGCGAGGTTTCATTTTCTAAACCTACTCTGCGTGCCATTTGCAGCCAACTTGTCATAGCCATTTTGGCAGCATTTAAGCTGTCATTATACATTAATTCTGCTTTTAAGACTGAATCTGCAATGTTAGAATAATGATCAGACTTTGGTATATACTTTGACCATTCTCTTATTAACCACTTTTTATTACCGTCAGAGATATAGTAAGTCAACCATTCCTTAAGTTGACTGAGTTTTTTAAAGAATGGCATGTTATCAACTGAATATGGATTCCCACCCCATAATTGATAATGAGGTAAATCCAGTTCATAGTTTAATCTAACAGACCATTTTTCGCCACCTTCTTTGGGTATCATATTAATTACACCAGATTGTGCATTTCCATATTCAGCGCTGAAACCACTAGTTAAAACCTCAACAGTTTTTAATCCACTTACGAGAGGTTGAAACATTCGTTTAGAGCTTAATGGATTATTTATATTTGCCCCACCAATAAGACTTAATGATTCACCTTCGCGGCCACCTCTAAAATGATTATCAATTACATCAGCTTGTAGTTCAAGAATATCTGCTACATCTTTTATACCTGCTATAATTTCAATTTCTTCTGTATTATAAGTTTGTTTTGTTGCCGTAAGGTCTCTTTCAACTCGATTGGGTTGAAAAGCTGTAATAATAACTTCTTCACTTTGTATTGGTTCTATTTCAAGAGCAAAGTTAACCTCGGAAGTTTTATCCACAAACACCNTCACTTTTGTGACTTCTTGTTTCTTATATCCAACCATTGAACATTTTATATTATACTCTCCTGGCCTTAAGTTAAGAATAAAATAATATCCATNAACATCTGTTGCTGCTCCAATTGGATGAGATAAATTTACAGGTTCGTTATTTTCCCAAATAGCAACTATCAATACATTGGCTCCAATTAAGGGCTCTTTAGTAATTTTATCAAAAACATGTCCAGCTATTTTTCCAGTTTCTGAACCGAATAATACGGTATTAAAAAGGGAAATGATTACATAAATGATTATAACGATTTTAGGTAATTTCTTTATCATAATATTTCATCCTTATAAGATTGCTAAGGAAGTAAAATTATTCATTAAATAGTATATTAATATATTCTATGAACAAATATTAATAAATCAAAATAAAAAGTCAATATTTATTTTTGTTAAAATTTCTTGACAAAATAAAAAAAATATGATATAATTGGTATAACATTTTGGGAGTTTAATAAGTTGTTACTAGATATAAATAGTTCTGAACCATTATANCGCCAGNTTGCTAATGATATAAAAAATAANATTACAAACGGAATATTAAAGNTAGGCGACCAACTTAATTCACAGAGTGAATTAGCAGCAGAATATGGAGTAAGTTTAATTACCATTAAAAAAGCAATAGCTGATTTATCAAAAGAAGGATTGGTCAAAAGTAAGGCGGGGAAGGGTACTTTTATAACTAATAGAAGGGCAAATATTAATTTTACCAAAATTAAAACTATTGGTTTTGTGTTAAGGGATTTAGAAAGTCCTTTCTTTTCGAGAATATTGGCAAGCGCTGAAAAGAAAATTTCAGGTAATGGATATAATTTACTTATATCAAGCACTGCAGGTCGTTCTGAAAATGAAGATAGAATGATTAGACATTTTTTGGATATAGGTGTGAATGGTTTAATAATAGCTTCAATGTCAAGAGAATATAAGGCAAGTCCATTAATAAGAGAATTAAGAGAAAAAAATTTCCCATTAGTGATGGTATCATATACAGTTGATGAAGATATACCTTATGTGGGAATTGACCATGAAGACGGGGCTTACATAGCAACTAAACATTTAATTAATATCGGCTATAGAAAAATTGGTTATCTTAATGGTGTACATGGGGACACCAGCTTGCTTAGTGAATTAAGAAAGAAAGGTTTTCTAAAAGCATTAAAACAATATAACATAGAATTTAATACAGAATATGAATATAAATTTCAACTTGGTCATGAATGGGATGATTATCACTCTGGTTATGAAATCGGGATAAAATTCTTTAACTCTCCTAATCGTCCCGAAGCAATATTTGCTTTTGATGATTTAGTTGCTCTTGGTTTTCTAAGAGCTGTCATAGATAAAGGAATGAGGGTACCTCAGGAAGTTGCAATTGTAGGGTTTGATAATATTAAAAGGGGTGTAACAGCACCAGTTCCTTTAACTACTATTAATCAGCCTCTGAGTGATATTGGTGAGATAGCAGTGGAAATGGTTATAAATATGATTAATGGTATAGCTGTTCCAATTCGCAGAATTTTAAAACCTTCTCTAATTGTTAGACAATCATGTGGTGCTAAGCTTAGAGGATTTTATAACTTAGAAAATGACCAATTTAATAGTATTACTATTTAATTAATAGGAATTAAATATGTACATAAAAATTCTTGTATCGGTATTAATACTATTTTGTAATCATAGCTTAATATTTCCTCAATCAAAAGATGTAAAATGGGAAAATTTGTTTGATGGTAAAACATTAAATGGTTGGAGACAAATTAACGGTAAAGCTAAATTCTTTGTTGAAAATGGAATGATTGTAGGTGAATCAGTCCCTAATTCCCCTAATAGTTTTTTATGCACAGAAAAAAGTTTTGGAAATTTTATTCTTGAGTTAGATTTTAAAGTAGATGAGGGATTAAATTCTGGTATTCAAATTAGAAGTAAAAGTATATTAGAATATCAAAATGGGCGTGTACATGGTTATCAGGTAGAAATAGATCCTTCTCAAAGCCCTTATTCAGGGTATCCCCCTAATTTTAAAGACAATGGTCAAATGGTGTCTCCTGGTGCTGAACCCCGCTGCTGGACTGGTGGTATTTATGATGAAGGTAGGCGGGGTTGGTTATTTGATCTTACTCATAATGAAAAAGCAAGATTAGCATTCAAACCTAATCAATGGAATAATATAAGAATTGAAGCAATAGGAGATGTTATTAAAACATGGATTAATGATATACCTGCTGCAAACTTAGTAGATGGTATGACCCCTAATGGTTTTATTGGATTACAAGTTCATGCTACAGAAGAACATAAGCCGATGAGGGTTTATTTCAAAAATATACGAATAAAAGACCTTGGCTATAATGATTCACCAGAAGAAAATTATAATTTATTGCTTGGTGATTGGTACTCAAGAAATTTATGTGCACAACTTTATGTTAAAGATGAGAATTATTTTATAAATATTTTAAATACATTAGAAGATAATCTCAATCCAATAGCTGTATTAAAATGTTTTTACAATAGCAAAGATTCTTTATTATTTGAGGGAAATGGATGGAAGGGCAAAATTTTTAATAGTAGACTTCAATTAATCAATTCAAATAAAAAATATGAATTAAGACATATAGTAAGACATTCATCTACATTGAATGCACAACCTCCTAATAATGCAATTATTCTTTTTGATGGTGTTAATCTCGATAGTTGGGGAAAGCAAAAGCCTAAGGACTGGCTGACAATTGAAGGAGCTGCAACGAACTGGAAGTTAATCCCAGGTGGTAAAATAGAAGCTGTTCCAGGCAATGGTTCAATTATAACGAAAAAGAATTTTAAAGATTTTAAGCTTCATGCAGAATTTAGATTACTTGGCAAACCTACTAACGGAGGTATTTATTTATTATCTCGTTATGAAGTGAATATAAAAGATTCGTATGGACAGTTATCTGGTGAGCCGTGTGCTGCATTAGGAAATATTGCTGAACCCCCAATTAAAAATATTCCTAATGCTGCTTTACCTCCTTTCCAGTGGCAAACCTTAGATATAGAATTTAAAGCTCCTAGATTTGATGCAAATGGAAATAAAATTCAGAATGCTCGTATAACAACTTATTTAAATGGTATTAAACTTTATGAAAACATTGAACCTGTAAAATTAAAAGGTGCAGCTACAAGATTAGGAGAAGCTGAGTCGGGTCCTATTATGCTTCAGGAACACGGAACTGAATATCAATTCCGGAACATTTGGATAGTAGAATATTAATAAATTATAGTTAGAGACATAGTTGTCTTTTGCTATACCAAAATTGGTTTACAATTTATTATTGGAGAATTTATGCCTTTATTACGAAAAATAATTTATAAAAACTTTCTCCATATATTTTTACTATTAATTTGCTATTCAGATTATACATTTACTCAATATGAAATTAAATTTCCACTTGAACGCCCCGAGAATGGAAATTTTAATAGACCGGGGAAAGATGAAATTCTCGAAGTAACTCCCCCTGGTTTTTGCTGGTGGCGTGCAGGTGAAAGAGGCAAAGTTTATTACAAAGTCCATATTTATGATGAAAATAATAATGAAATTCTCGCTTCTTCATTATTAGAAGAACCAGTATTTATTCCAGATAAAATTTTANCTGCTGGTAAATATTCATGGATAGTTGAAGCAACCTCCAGTGATGGTAAAATCATTTTTGATACACGTCCATTATCTTATTTTATAATTTCGGATTCAGCTTCAGAATTACCTTGGATTGAACCAGATATTTTATTAAAGAAAGTACCTAAANTACATCCTCGACTTCTTTTNCCTGGAGAGCAATTAGAGGAAGTAAAAAATACATTAACAACTACACGGAAAGAAGCATTTGAAACATTAAAGATAGTTGCAGAAAAAGCATTAAACAAACCATTAATGAAACAACCAGATTTTACAAGATATGATGGAAAAGGTCAATATGCTGTTAAAAGAACCGTTTATAGGGAGCAATATCATGAATTTATTGATACCTATCTTGAAGCTGCTGCTCCAATGGCTCTTTATTATTTATTAACAGGAGAAAAAAAATATGGATTAGCAGCAAAATCACACTTGCTTAATTTACTTAGCTGGCCGCTCGATAAAGAAACCTCAGTCTTTGACCCGAGATTTGATGAAATAGGATTGAATATTGCACACACGGCTCCACAAATTTATGATTGGTGTTATGATTTATTTACCGAAGAAGAAAAATTATCTGTAGAAAATATGCTTGTAGAACGAGGCAATAGACTGCTAAAGAGAATGATTGAGCGCGATTTTCTTAACACACCTGGTGAAAGCCACGATGGCAGAGTACCTGGTTATTTACTTGAATTTTCGATTTGTTTAGCACATCGTCCTGAAGCTGTAAAATGGCTTGATTATGGTTTAAAAGCAATCTTAACTGTATTTCCACATTGGGGCGGCAGTGATGGTGGCTGGGCTGAAGGTGTTGATTATGCTCTATCTTATAACAGTAGATTTATTTCTCCTTTACATTCTCTTTTTGCCGCTACAGGTTACGATTTATGGAAAAAACCTTTCTTTAAAAAATTCCCGTATTTCCTAATTTATTCTCTCTCGCCTATTGGGGAAATATCTCCTTTTGGTGATATGGAACATATTGGAATTGCTAATCGTGCTCAAACACTTTGTTCAATTTTGTTATATCATGCTCTGCATTTTCAAAACCCAGAAATTAAGTGGTGGGTCGAGTTGTTTAAGGGACAATATAAAAAAGATATAAATGGTCAATCTGCAATTCTAAACATGATTTTAGAAGATAATTTAAAACCGAGACCACCTGAAAATATTGAACTAGATAAATTTTTTGGTAGCATTGGCTGGGCTGTAATGCATAGTGATATTATGAATCCATCCGAAGATTTAGTATTACTTTTTAAATCTTCTCCATTCGGACAAGATAGTCATAGTCATGCCGACCAAAATAGTTTTGCAATTTTGAAAGGAGGAAAAGCACTTTCATTACCAAGCGGTGCAAGGTATCCGCAGCAAGGTTCACCTTTTCATACTCAGTATACTATTCAGACCATTGCTCATAATGCAATTTTGGTAAATGGACAGGGACAAATAACAAAAGATGAAAATGCAGTGGGGAAATTAGTCGAATATAAAAATTCTAAGCACATTGCCTATGCAGTTGGAGATGCAACTAAATGTTATGATAAACCAGTTACAAAATATTTAAGATATGTTTTATTTGTTCGACCTTCGTTTATTATTATTATAGATGAACTTATATCATCAGAACCAGTTCAAATCGATTGGCTAATGCATGGTAAAGAAAAATTCGAAATCAATAATGCTGAACAAAGTTTTATTTCTTATCGTAAAGATGCTTTTATGAAAGTGCAATTCATATCTTCAATGAATTTTAATATAACTCAAGACGATTCATGGCCAATTGATCCTAAAGAAGGTTATTCTATGGTAACAGAAGAACCACCAGCAAAACAATGGCATTTAAAAGCTGTAAGCAATTCTAAGAGTAATACTTTTAAGATTGCTGCAATTATGTCTATAGGAGACAATGATGAGAGTCCAAGTATTAAAATTACTCAAGAAAAAAAATGCTATCATATAACAGCTAAATTTTCAAATGAAGGAATAGCAANTGTAAGATTAAACTTATCTGATAACGAAAAGAATTATCTTGCCGATATTACATATGAATTACCATCTGGCAATAAAGAACAATTAACTATTCCACTTAAATAAAATTATGGAGCTAATATGAAATACGATAATGTTCTTTGTGCAATAACATTTTTTCTAATTTTATTTTTGATAAATGTAAATCATATAAAAGCACAAATAAAAAATGAGAATAACCACAATACTAAAAATCAGTTAGAATCGGTTTGGAATTTTCAAGTGCTAAGTTTAACCAAAGATTTTAATCTTTCTGAAGATAAATTAAAAAAATTGCAGGAGCTTTATATAACAGCAAGAAAAAATCAAAGTGATGCAGTAAAAAAATTGTCTAAGGAAACAGATAAACAAAAATCNCAATTAGCAATATTAGAAATTAATTTGAAAGAACAATCAAATCTCGAATTACAGCTTAAAAATATTTTAACAGAAAACCAAATTTCTCAAGTCCTTCCATTGTTAGGGAGTTTTAATCCGCGNTATGATAGTTATGTTGAACTAATCATGTCTTTAAATCTTGATACAGAAAAAAACAGTGCAGCTATGANACTAATAGGTGAATATATTATTAATTATGTTAAAGCACNTCAGCAAGCAGATTTATCAGGCGAAAGATTTTCTGCAAGAGTANCCTCAGAACTAAAATCAAAATTAGATAATGGTCTTCAAAATATTTTAACATCAGAACAATATATTAAATGGTTAGAAGCAACTTCAAAAACAAATAAAAAACAAAGGATTAAATCACTTAGAGGCATAATATGCTTTTAACACGAAGAAATTTTTTAAAAGATGCAGCAATATTATCATTAGCGGCAGGAATTAATTCCAATAAAATTTTAAGAACAATTACACCCAAAATTAATCGTGTTGGAGGACCAAAACTAAAGACAAGTTTGAACGCCTATTCATTTGTTAATCTTTTAAGTGATACAGGAGATGGTAAAGGACCGAGTATAACACTTTTTGATTTATTAGAATTTTGTGCAAAATTAAATTTCGATGCTATAGATCCGACTGGTTATTTTTTCCCTGGATATCCAAAAGTTCCACCTGATTCATTCATTAATGAATTTAAGAGAAGAGCATTTGAATTAGGATTAGATATAAGTGGTACAGGTGTGAGAAACAACTTTGCACAGCCAGATAAATCAAAGCGTAAAGCAGATGTTCAACATGTTAAAGAATGGATTGAAGTAGCAGCTAAATTAGGAGCGCCAGTAATTAGAGTATTTGCTGGTCCAGTTCCAGAAGGCTACGAAAATAAATGGGATGAAGTAGCAAAGTGGATGGTTGAGGATCTTAAAGAATGTGTTGAATATGGCAGGAAATTTGGTGTTTTGATTGGTGTCCAAAATCATGGTGATTTTATTAAGACTGCAGAGCAAGCAATAAAAATTGTTGATATGGTAAATTCAGATTGGTTTGGTTTAATTGTAGATACGGGATATTTCTTAGTGCCGGATCCTTATGAGGATATCGCTAAAGCAATGCCATATGCTGTTAATTTACAAATTAAAGAAAGTCCTTTCGGAGCAGGTAGTCCAATTAAAACTGATCTTAAAAGATTAGTGCAAATTCTTAAAGATGCTAACTATAGGGGTTACTGTCCTATAGAAACTCTAAGAGTAAAAGGTCAACCATATGATCCTTATGAAAAGGTAACAAATTTCTTTAATGAATTTAAGAAAGCACTGAATGAGTAAATTCTTTTATATCTGATAATGACTTCAAAAATGAAAAGGAAAAAAATATGAGCAAAGGCATTAATCGTAGACAATTTATTGCAGGTGCATCACTTGTTACTTTATCAGCAATTACTGGTGTAGGTACAAATATATCTTTTGCAAAAGAGCCAATTAAAAGAGTTGGTGGTCCAAAACTTAAGATTAGTCTAAATGCATATTCATTTGCAAAATTATTGAATGATTATAATAAAACAGGTAAAGGGATGTCTCTTTTTGATTTATTGGATTTTTGTGCAAAATATAATTTTGATGCAGTTGATGCAACTGCTTACTATTTCCCAGGTTATCCCGAGAAATTGCCGCCAGATTCATTTATATATGAATTCAAAAGAAGAGCTTTTGAATTGGGATTNGATATAAGCGGAACTGGTGTAAGAAATCACTTTACTGTTGCAGATAAAAAAATCAGAGCAGAATCGGTTCAGCATATTAAAGATTGGATTGAAGTAGCTGCTAAGTTAGGCGCCCCAGTAATAAGAGTATTTGCAGACACACAGAAGCGAGGATTGAGCTGGAATTCTCCAGAGGTTGCAGGAAATGCAACACGAGAGGAAGTTGAAGAATGGATTGCAGAGAATTTACATGAGTGTGCTGAACACGGTAAAAAATATGGTGTGATAGTCGGTGTTCAAAATCATGGTGATTTTCTTAAAACTGCTGATGATTTAATTAGTCTTATAAAACATGTNGACTCTGATTGGTGTGGTGCGATTGTCGATACTGGTTATTTTAAGACAGAAGACCCATACATTGATATGGCAAAAGCAGCCCCTTATGCGGTTAATTGGCAGATTAAAACAAGTCCTTTTGGACAAGACAGCGATATACATATTGACCTTAAAAGATTAATAAAAATTATTAAGGATTCTGGCTATCGCGGTTACTTGCCAATAGAGACTCTTGCGCGAAGGAATGGTAATATAGCTTATAATCCATATGAAGAAGTGCCAAAATTTTTGAATGAACTTAGAGAAGCAATCGAAAAATATTGAGTCGTAAAAACATGAGTACTAGATTGAAAATGAATGGATAGAAATAATTATTGGAACACAATAGCGGCTTTTAATATTGGAGGTTTTTTATGGTAGATAAAAGTTCTAATAAAAAAGAAAGTTTTTTTAAAGAATTGACTTGGTATCATTGGTTGGTTTTCATTTGCTGCATTAGGCTGGCTTTTTGATTGTATGGGTCAAAGAATTTTTGTCTTGTCTCGTGAACCTGCTTTAAAAGAACTGTTAGGTGTAGGCGTTTCAGATGCAGCAATTAAAAATTGGGTTGGTAACTCTACATTTGTTCTAATGATTGGATGGGCTACGGGCGGAATTTTATTTGGAATGATGAGTGATAAAGTTGGTAGAGTAAAAACAATGATTGCTACTTTATTAGCTTACACAATTTTTTCCGGATTAACAGGCTTAGCAAGAACTGAGTATGAATTCTTAATATATCGTTTTTTAGGTGGATTAGGAATTGGAGGCATGTTTGGTTCTGCAACAACTTTGCTTGCCGAAAGTATGCCTACACGAGTAAGACCAATTGCACTTGGATTTATGCAAGCCCTTTCTTCTTTTGGAAATATGACAGGTTCATTATTGAGCACTTGGATACAACCTGGTTTAACTGATTTTTACCTCGGTTATTCGGGTTGGCGCTGGATATTTTTAGCTGGTGCTGCTCCTGTTGTATTAGTAATCCCTATTGCTTTTATTCTCAAAGAACCTGAAGCCTGGATACAGGCAAAACTTATTGCTAATGAAAATAAAGATGATACTTCTAAACAAGTTGGTAAAATATCAGACTTACTTAAAGAAAAAAAATGGCGTAAAAATACTTTAGTTGGAATAGCTCTTGGTTTGGCAGGTATGGCTGGACTCTGGGGTATTGGATTCTTTTCTCCTGAACTTATTTCTACAGCACTCAAAGGAGAATCTCAAAAAGTTGTCGATGTTGTTCGTGGTTATGGAACGGCATTGCAGGATGTCGGTTCTTTTCTCGGAATGATAACTTTTACAGTCGTTGCTACTTACTACGGAAGGAAAAAAGCTTTCTTCTGGGCTTATTTGTTATGTTTAATAACAACAATTTTTGTTTTCAATAATCTTAAAAGTGGAACCGATGCATATTGGATGCTTCCATTAATGGGCTTTGCACAATTATCCGTTTTTGGGGGATTTTCAATCTATTTCCCTGAATTATTCCCAACCCGCTTACGTGGAACAGGTGTCGGTTTTTGTTATAATACCGTAAGATATTTAGCTGCAGTATTTCCGCTTATGTTGATGGGATTAAACCAAATCTTTTTGAATCAAGGGGTAGCAGAACCATTTAGGAAATCTGCTACAATTTTATCATTAGTATTTGTTCTTGGTTTGATTGCATTGATATGGGCGCCTGAAACAAAAGATAAACCACTACCAGAAGATTAATAAAAAAGAGGAAGTATTTATATGGTAAAATTAAGTGCTTTTGCTGATGAGGTTGTAAATAACTTTTCTGAACAAATTAGATTTCTTGTAGAAAAAAAGATTAAGTATTTAGAAATAAGATTTGTTAATAAGAAAAATATTCTTGATTTAACTAAAAATGAAGTANATGATGTAAAAAAAATTCTTGATGAAAATAATATTCGAATTAGTGCAATCGCTTCTCNTATAGGTAAAGTAAAGTTAGATGAACCGTTTGAAAAACATCTTGATAAATTTAAATACGCAATCGAATTAGCTCTATTATTAAATACAAAATTCATAAGGATATTTAGTTATTATCCCCCCGAAGGAAAAAATATAGATGATTACAGAGAAGAAGTTATAGCTCGAATGATAAAAAAGCTTGAGTTATTAAATAACACCGACATAATACTTGTTCATGAAAATGAATCACACATATATGGCTCAACTGCTGAAAGATGTTTGGATTTAGCAAAATCAATTAATTCTTCTAAGTTTAGATTAGTTTATGATCCTGGCAATTTTGTATGGGGACAAAAAATAGTAAACAATGTTGAAGTATGCTGGCCAATAATGAAACCTTATGTTGCNCATGTTCATATTAAAGATTGGAAATTGGGTAGTATTGACACCGGCAGTATTCCCGGTGAAGGTGATGGACAAATTCGTGAATTACTTCAAGAATTAGCAAATATGAATTATGATGGGTTCCTTACAATTGAACCCCATNTAAAATCTGCTGGACAATTCGGAGGTGAAACAGGTCCAGAATTATTCTCTGAAGCTGTCGATTCAACTGTAAAAATTTGTAACGAAGTTGGACTAAAATTAATTAATTAAAAGGAGGTAGTTATGAAAAAATATTTATTACTTTTTTTGATTTTAATAGTTTTTTTGAGTGTAAAAAATTCATTTTCCCAAATTAAATCTGCAGCAAGTGGGAACTGGGGTGACGCTGCTACTTGGATTGGTGGTGTAATACCATCTGCTAATGATGATGTTATTATAGATGCTGGACATACTGTTACTATTGATGTTACATCAGCAGTCTGTAAAAATTTACAAGTCGATGGAACTTTATTATTTGGAGATAANGACAACCAAAGCATAACAGTTAATGGCTCAATTACAATTAATGCTACTGGTGTTTGGAATTCTATGTCAGGCACTTTAACTGCGACAAGATTGAGTAAAATTATTTTATATGGGGATTTAACCATTGTAAATGGTGGTAAATTTGACATGAGAAAAGGTGTCACTAATGGTTATGGAGGAGTTACAGTTGTTTTCGAAGGGACTAAAGATTCATATATAAGCCTCAATAAAACTTCATACTCTTCGAGTACTGAAGAATTTAATAGTATTGTTGTGAATAAAACAGGTGGGGCAAAAGTAATACTAAAATCTGGTAATTTATTTATGGGTGACTATATAACTGATACTCCATCAATTCTTACATTTACTTCTGGAGCTATAGAGACACAGGGAACCTCTATTTGGATTCAATTAGCTAACAGTGAAGAAAGCATAAAAGGTGCTAATTCAATAAATTTTGTAAGAGGAGCATTGGGAAGAGGTTTTGATGCAACAGGTCCAGCTACAAGAACTTTTCCAATTGGAGATGATAATAATTATCGCCCATTGAAACTAAGAGTGTCTACAGCAATTCCTTCNGGCGGNTATTTGTTTGCACAATCAATTAAAGGGAATGCTAATGTAAATAGTATACTCAATGGTGATATCGATAAAGTATCTGGGGTAAGATATTTTATGGTATCGTATAAAGCTCCTAAAAATGGACCTGCATCTGTTACAATTGATTCGATTGGAATTAGTTATGGTAATGATGATGGTGTTAAAGCAGGTAATAAAAATTTAAGGATTGCTTACTCAGTTGATTCTATGAAAACTTGGAATTCTATAGGCCCAGATAATCATACGACTGTTCTGTCAACCACACCGAGTATGATTAATGCAGGGACTTCAGGTTCAGTTACAGTTAATGATGGGAAATCAGTTTATTTTGCTCTTGCAAGAAAAACCGGAACNTCAGAAAATTCACTTGAAACTGAAACATCTGTAGAAAAACTTGATGAGCTGCCATCTACATTTAATCTTTCACAAAATTATCCAAATCCATTTAATCCGATAACCAATATAACTTTTGAAATATGTAAATCAGGTTTTACTGAGCTTAAAGTATATGATGTATTAGGCCGAGAAATAAAAACTTTAGTAAGCGAAAATCTAGTACCTGGTTTTTACAATGTTAAATTCGATGCAAGCAATCTATCAACTGGAACATATTTATATCAGCTAATTTTTGATGGTAAATCAATTACTCGTAAAATGACTTTGTTGAAGTAAATATAAAATCTTCGTAATGGAGTGTCTTTGATTAAATCAAATTTATTCAAAGGACACTCCCTTTTTACATTCATTAATTTGCAATATGATATTCTGATACATGAAAAAATTATATCATTTAATTTTCTTATCGCTTTTGTATTGTAGTTATTTTTATGCTCAAACATTAGTTGAGCCAGGAGATGGAACACTTTACAAAGCAATGCTAAATGCAAAACCTAATGAGGTTTTAATATTAAAAGAAGGTGGAATTTATACTCATTCTTTATCATCTAGCATTGCAATCTTAAAAAAACCTATAACTATTCAAGTAGAAGAAGGGGCTAAGAAAAAAGCATTAATTAAATTAGCTGATACTACAAAAAATGTATGCAAATATTTTTTTATAATTATGGATAGTTCGGCTTTAACATTACGAGGTTTAGAAATTCATGGAATGTTAAATGGAAATGATACTGTAATGAGTATGATTGCTTTTGATGGTTCTCCAGACCCAACTAAAGTAAGAGTTGGTGCATTCAGATTTGAGAATTGTATTTTTCACAATTTTAAAGATAACATTGTGCATGGTATGAAAGAAGCATCTATGCGCGGTATAATCCAAGATTCTGTAATAATTAATAATGTTATAGTATATCATGCAGATGCATTCTTGCAATATAAACATGTTTCTCTTCGTTATTTAGAAGTGAAAAATTCTACTATTTATCAGCTGAATGGTATGGCATTGAAAATTGGGAAAGAATTTAATTATCGACTTACAAAGATTACACCCTCAGGTATAATTGATCACTGCACATTCGACCGTATGGGAGATATTCATGGTCATATTCAAGTTGATAATGCTTATTCTACATTAATTATATCCAATTCAATTTTTTCAAACCAGGACCAATTTAATCAACCTCCAATTTATTTCTTAGAACCCCGGATAGATACAGCAGTAGTTATAAAAAATTGCTGCTTCTGGAATGTTGCACCGATTGACAGAGATATATATGGTAAATTAAATGGATATGTCTTTAAGGATACAATAACATATAATCCACAATATAAAGATCCAGCTAATGGAGATTTTACTTTACCATCAGATTCTCCATTATTAAAATATGGTAGTGAAGGTGACCCGATAGGGGACCCACATTGGACTATTAAAGATATAACTAATTTAGTCTCTGGAGAAGAAAAAATTTGGGGTGAATTTTTTTTATTACATAATTATCCCAATCCATTTAATCCAACTACAATTATAAGTTATCAGTTACCAGTAAGCACTAAGGTAAGCTTAAAAATTTATGATATACTNGGAAGAGAACTTGCAATACTAGTAGATGAATTTCAGAATGCAGGCTTATACAATTATCAATTTACAATTAGCAATTGTNCATTAACAAGTGGGGTATATTTTTATAAGCTGCAAGCAGGAAAACATTTTATAGTTAAAAAAATGGTTTTGGTAAGATAATTAGATATGCTTTATTACAGATTTATTTCATTAGTAAAAATGGAATATGAAAAATAATTTTGGGATAAAAACTATATCATACATTTCTTCTATTTTAATGTGCTGTGTTGAATTATGCCTCAATGTTAACTATGAGATTAATTCACAGATTAAATTAAGTGATACAACATAATACGAAACAACTTTTTCATTGAAAACAAAACTCAAGAAAATTAAAAAAAGAAGAACAATCTGTAGATTTGAAACACAAAGTCGAATAGCTATGTGTATTTTATAGAAAATTTTAATGTTGGGAAAGAAAAGATGAAATCTTCATTAAATTATAATTACAATTGTATAGTCAATAATGAAAAATTAAAATCTTCTAAGGGAGAAAAGAAGAAAAAAAGCTATGCTTAAAATAAACTCAACGAAAATTAATAGTACTTCTTAATGATAAATAATTCGCTTATTGGAAAGTATAAACAAATCGAAAAGAAATAAATTATTATTGAAATAGAAAGTAATTTACATTAGTCCATATTAAATTGTGAGGTGAATAAATGAATCAGCAAAAAGAAATAAATGTTGGAATTGTAGGCTGCGGAATGATAAGTGAATTCCATGCCGATGCAATAAATAAAATACCAGGAGCTAAAGTAGCAGCTTTTTGTGACAATGTTAAAGCAGCAGCTGAGGCGAGAGCTGCTCAATTTGGTGGAGAGGTTTATACAAGTGTCTATGAGCTTGTAAAAAATCCAGATATTGACATTATTTCAATATGCACTCCTTCTGGAATGCATTTAGAAAGTGCACTTGCAGCGGCAAATGCTAAAAAGCATGTAATAGTTGAAAAACCCTTAGAAATTACAACAGAGAGAATTGATATGATGATAGAAGCTTGTAAAAAAAATAATGTGAAGCTTGGTGCAATTTTTCAAAGGAGATTTATGGATACAAGTATTATACTTAAAAAAGCAATTGATTCGGGAAGATTTGGTAAAATTGTTCTTGCTGATGTTTATATCAAATGGTATCGTACTCAAGAATATTATTCCAATTCAAATTGGAAAGGCACATACAAATATGATGGTGGTGGTGCTTTAATGAATCAAGGTATTCATGGTATTGATTTACTTCAATGGCTTATGGGAGGAGTAGAAAAAGTTGCTGCATTTACTGATACATTAGCCCATACAGGCATTGAAGTAGAAGATGTTGCAGTTGCATCTTTAAGATTTCGTTCAGGGGCATTGGGAGTTATAGAAGGAACTACGGGTTCATGGCCAGGAGAAAAATTAAGAATTGAAATCTGTGGCACAGAGGGAACTGTTATAATGGAAGATGAGGTTTTTAGAGTCTGGAAGTTTAAAAAGGAAACTGAGGAAGATGAAAATATAAGGCAAAAATTTGGCTACAAAGAAGAAATAATAAGCGGGGGAGCTTCGGATCCTCGCGCAATCAGCAGCGAAGGTCATAGAAGGCTATTTGAAGATTTTATCGAAGCAATTCGTAAAAATAGAGAACCAAGAATCGATGGTTCCGAGGGAAGANCTGCTGTTGCTATCATAACAGCTATTTATAAATCTGCAAAAGAACAAAAACCAATTGTTGTGAAATAGAAAAATTGAAAAATGATTTTAGTTGTATTATCATTATTTTTTCAGGATATATAAAAAGTAAAAAAATGTTATTAGTGATGCTAATTTGTATTTCAATGTTGTGGTTCTGAGAAAATGTTAAAAGTTCAAAAATTCTTGGAATTTTACATATGCCATTTTACAGCAGTAATATAAAATTAGAATGGGCTTATAAAGATTATCTTGGATTTGAAGAGCTATATTTCTTAAAATAAAAAAATGGTTTGGAAAATGTTTTATTCAAAATCAATAATTATCAATATATTGAATTAACAATAGGAGAACCAAAAAACAATGAACACTTAAGCCATATTGATTTTTTTATAGATATATAGAACTATGAAAGACTATTTATCAGAATAAAATAAAGTATAAAATCTTTGAAAAAAATAAATAAAGGTAGAGATGATAATTTATTAATGAACAAGTATTATATGTAATTATTAAATTTGTTCAGTATAAACCAGAAAGCTATAAATTAGGTGAAAAGAGGAAATTTATTCTCGAGTCCAAAGTATATGTTCGAATTAACCATATTGGAATTGCTACGGTCAACAAAAAAACAGCAAGAAAATTTTATTGTGATATTCTTCAAAATAAACATTAAACAGCAGATTCCGTAAGGTAATAAAAGAATTGAATTTGAAATTTACCNTAAAAATCAAGCATTGAAATTTTTGGGAATTAGAAATCACATTTGTTTAANTACTTCTCCAAATATAGAAACTGTTATTTCAATACTTAAAGAGAGAAATTCTGAAATAAAAATTGAAACCCACATGAGACAAGAAAATGATTGTCTTGAAAACATTTATGAACCGGGACGACATTAGTATAGAATTGGTTGACGATAAGTGAGATTTAATAAATTATTTGTAATTACTATGAAAATACTTTTTGGTGGCTCATTTGATCCAATACATATTGGGCATATTAATTTAATCTGTAAAGTGATTGAAAAATATAAGCCAAAGAAATTTATAATTGTTCCTGCTTATCAAAGTATTGGGAAAAGAACACATGCTTTTGATTGTGAATTTAGATTAAAATTAATTTTAAAAGCATTATCTCATCTTCCAGTAGAAATAAAGAAATATATTGAGATTTCAGATTATGAATTAAAACAGAGAAGACCAGTATTTACATATGAAACTGTATTGCATCTAAAACCCAATGTGCTATTAGTAGGAGCAGATATAAATTATACTAGATGGAAATTCTTTTATGAAATAATTGATAATTATATTAACCAGATTATTGTTTTCCCAAGATACAGTAATTTTATAAGTCCTCGACAAAGAAAAGAAATAATTGTTGACAATCAATTATTGAATTTTTCTTCATCTGAAATAAGAAATAAATTATATTTAAAAGAGAGTATAGAAAGTTTGGTTCCCACTGCAATAAGATATGATATAGAAAATTATTTTTTGAGCAATGGAATTTAATAAAAATACTCAGTTGAATTATTCAAAAGATTATAAATTTACAATATAACTATATTAAACAATAATTTTTTCAGAAAGGACTATAATTTTTAAGAGGATTATATGAGTTTCAATAATTACACTCGTCGTGACTTTATCAAAACATCAATCTTAACGGGAATTAGTGCATTAACTTCCAAGTCCATATTTGCAAAAGAAAAAATTGTTTTAGAAGAAGAAAAAAAGACAATGATTAAACGAAAATTGGGAAAAACAGGAATTGAATTGCCAATTGTAAGTTTAGGAGTTATGCGTGCCGATAATCCAGCATTAATACATGAAGCCATAAAAGAAGGTATAATTTATTTTGATACGGCACATAGTTATCAAAGAGGAAGAAATGAAGAAATGTTGGGGGAAGTATTTCAAAATNATCCTCGCGATAGTTTTGTTATCTCTACTAAAGTTGAACCTGAAAGTTATGATAAACGAACAGGTGAATTAGGGAGTAATGTAACAAGTAAGGCATTCCTTGATAAACTAGACATAAGTTTAAAAAGATTAAAAATGGATTATGTTGATATTTTATATGTTCATAATATAATGACACGAGAAGCAGTTTTATTTCCTGAAATTCTTGAAGCGGTTACTATTGCCAAAAAATCGGGAAAAGCCAAATATGTTGGGTTATCTACACATCGTAACGAACCAGCTGTTATTAGAGCAGCAATAGAAAGCGGGGTATATGAAGTTGTTCTAACATCAATTAATTTTATGCAAGAACATTTGCTTGAAGTAAGAAAAGCTATAGCTGAAGCTGCNAAAGCTGGTCTTGGAATTGTAGCTATGAAAACAATGGCNGGTGGTTTTTTTGATAAAGAACGAACTAAACCAATTAATTGTAAAGCAGCATTAAAATTTGTTCTCCAGGATGAAAATATTACTACTGCTATTCCAGGAAGTTCTAATTTTGACCAGCTGAAAATTAATGCAAGTGTAAATTATGATTTGAAACTTACAGAACAAGAACTTGAAGATTTGCAAATAAAACAATCAGTTGGCAGTCTTTATTGTCAAGGTTGTATGAAATGTGTACATGATTGTCAAATGGGATTACCTATTCCAGATATTATGCGTGCTTATATGTATACATATGGGTATAGAGATTTAATGCAAGCTTATTCTTTATTAAAAGAACTTAATTTGCCGGAAAATATCTGTAAAGATTGTCTAACATGTTCAGTTAAATGTTCTCAAAATTTTCAAGTATCAGAAAAAATAAAAGATGTTACAAGAATATTATCNATACCTGAAGAATTTATAGTTTAGAGGAGTTATGAAAAAATTAATTTATTANACCAGTATTCTTTTAATATTTTTACCATTTGTTAAAATATGTGCCCAAGATTTACTGTTTCCCCATATTGATGGNTGGAAATTAGAGATTAATGAAGAAGTATATAATGCAAATAATCTGTGGGATATAATTGATGGCGCTGCCGATTTGTATTTAGAATATTCATTTGAAGATTTACATATAGCACGCTATTACAGTGATAATACTGAAGTAAAAGTGGAGTTATATCGATTCAAATCACCGCTTAATGCCTTTGGAATGTATTCTCAAGAGAAAGATTTGAATTACAAATTCGTTGATATAGGTATTAATGGATATATTGATAATGAAATTTTGAATTTTGTTTCGGGNGTATATTATATAAAATTATATGCTTATCAAACTAATNCAGAAACTCAAAGTAATTTGTTGTTAATAGCAAAAAAAATAGATGAACATTTGAAACAAAATAATTCTCTTCCCGAAATTTATAATGTCTTTCCAAAAGAATATCNAATTAAAAACTCGGAACAATATATATCAAGNAATTTTTTAGGATATAGTTTTTTGAATTCCGTAGCACTTGTATTATATAAATTACCAATTGACATAACAATAAAAGCATTTGTTATAAAAAATACAAACGAAGAAATAGCCAATAATTTGTTGAAATCTTATTTGAACGCCATGAATAAAGAAAATGTAATTAAACTAAATGACAACATTTATATTAGTGAAACATCAAGTTACAAGTTAATTATAGGTCTTCAAAAAAATTATTTATTTGGTCTAATTGATGATACTAAGAAAGCTGATTATCAATTATTATTGGATAAACTTAGAGAAAATCTTTTAAGCGATTGNATTAAGTAATNATAATGAATGTATTGAATGAATATCTCAAATCTGGCATAGAAAAAATAAAATAGAATATGTTAGNTTAGTCAAAATTTTTNCATCTGGTTTTCTTCTTANAAGCTTACTTCATTTACAAATATGAGTTAAATTTTTCAGAAGAAGATATTGATATAAGACATAGAAAAACGNCATGAGAATTAAGTGGAAAAAGTGAATGAGTTATTTTCACAGAATATTTAGTCAGCCCTTAAAAAGAGGTAAAAGAAGAAAAAACAGATAAAAAGAAGCGAAAAGAGTGAAAAAAAGAATAGGATAAAATGCAAGATTTAAATAAATTGCATAAAAAAGCTTGCAAAATAATATGATAAAAAAGACAGAGAAAAAATCACAACTCAGCATGTTCTTTTCGTTAAAA
>JGI24721J26819_10001086_pt1 | contig 30591 bp, 20 predicted proteins | sample YelNatPaOPGAMG01_FD_26819 | JGI IMG/M metagenome (IMG submission 26819) | reverse complement strand
AAAAAAGCTGAACAATGGCTTGCTTCCAGCATTGATCCCCAGACGCGTCAGGAAGTTGAGGCATTGCTGAAAGGTGACGAAAAAATTCTTATTGACAGTTTCTACGCCGATCTGGAATTCGGAACCGGAGGCCTTCGCGGTATTATGGGCGCAGGAACAAACCGGATGAACATCTATACCGTAGGAATGGCTACCCAGGGACTGGCCAATTACCTGCTGAAGGAATTTGCAGGCCATAAAGATATTAAAGTTGCCATTGCCCATGATTGCCGGAACAACAGCAGACTGTTTGCCGAAACCACAGCACGAATCTTCACAGCCAATGGTATTAAGGCTTACCTGTTTGAAAGCCTCCGTCCAACTCCGGAACTCTCTTTTGCTATCCGCTATTTCAAATGCCAGAGCGGAGTGGTCATCACGGCCTCTCATAACCCGAAAGAATATAACGGATATAAAGTATACTGGGACGACGGAGGACAGGTTATTAGTCCTCATGACAGGAATATTATCAATGAAGTAAAAGCCATCAAAAAAATAGAAGACATCCGTTTCCAGGGCGATAACTCTATGATAGTTCCCGTTGGAAAGGACTTTGATGAAATCTACACTGACATGATCAGGTCCTATTCGCTTGCCCCCGAAATCATCAAACGGCAGAGCGACCTGAAAATCGTATACACACCGATTCACGGGACCGGGGTCGAACTGGTTCCCATGGCTCTCCGCAAAATTGGATTCAGGAATGTGATCCATGTACCGGAACAGGATGTAACCGATGGAAATTTTCCCACAGTGCACTCCCCCAATCCTGAAGAACCGGCTGCTCTTGCCATGGGACTCGCCAAAGCCAGGGAAACCGATGCCGATATCCTGATGGGTACCGACCCCGATGCTGACCGCGTTGGAATTGCAGTAAAAGATACCCGTGGTGAATGGATTCTGCTGAACGGAAACCAGACAGGGGCCCTTCTGATGCATTACCTGATAACCCAATGGGCTCAGAAGGGAAAACTTACCGGCAATGAATATATTGTAAAAACAATCGTTACCAGTGAACTACTGGCNGATATTGCCCGCAANCATGGCATTAAAGTATTTGATGTACTAACAGGNTTCAAGTACATTGCCGATATCATAAAGCAGAACGAAGGAAAAGCCACCTTCCTCTGCGGGGCTGAAGAAAGTTACGGATACCTTGTAGGCGATAAGGTAAGGGACAAAGATGCTGTGATGTCCTGTGCTATCCTTGCTGAAGCAGCAGCATGGGCCAAGGACAGGAAACTTTCCTTCTTTGAACTGCTTCTCGATATTTACCTTGAATTTGGTTATTACCTTGAATCACTGCATTCGGTTTACAAAAAAGGAGTAGAAGGCGCTGCCATTATACGCGAAATGATGCATACTTTCAGAAACAATCCTCCCGCCCGGGTAGCAGGAATCAATGTTACCACCATTCACGATTACCTCACGCAGGTAACAACCCACCTGCCCTCAGGAAAAACCGAGCCAATTGCACTGCCAAAATCGGATGTAATTCAGTATCTGCTTGCCGATGGTTCCAAAATTTCCATCAGGCCCTCCGGCACAGAACCCAAAATTAAGTTCTATTTCAGCGTAAAAGGAAAGCTGGAAAGAAAGGAAGATTTTCAGAAAGTTACCGAACAACTGAAAGCAAGGATAAAAGACATCACGAAAGACCTGCACATTGAATAAATCGTTTTCCGGGATTTAAAAATTGTTATGCAATGAAAAGTTTCCGTAAGGAATTGTGGTTTGAGACCCCGCACAGGCGCGATTTTATCAACATTACCCCTCAGGTGGAGCAATGCCTTGCCGAGAGCGGTATCCGCGAAGGCCTTTGTCTGGTCAACGCTATGCATATTACAGCCAGCGTTTTCATCAATGATGACGAATCCGGCCTGCATCAGGATTTTGAAACCTGGCTGGAAAAACTGGCACCCGAAAAACCATATTCCCAGTACCGACATAATGGTTTTGAAGATAACGCCGACGCACACCTGAAACGTACCATCATGGGNCGTGAAGTTGTTGTAGCCGTCACCANCGGAAAACTGGACTTCGGCCCGTGGGAACAAATCTTTTACGGGGAATTTGACGGAAAAAGAAAAAAAAGGGTTCTGGTCAAAATCATCGGGGAATAAAACTGTTTTTTCCTGATTTTCTTCCCAAACATCCGGTGTGAAACTGCCAACAAACTGATCGTAATTTTTACCATTTGAGATCGTATGAAGAAATTTTTCCACAGATTATTTCTTTTCTGGGTTCTTAAAAACATACCGCTCATTGTATTAGCTCAGGAAACACCTCATTTTACCGTCGATTCGGTTGTGATCGTTTCTCTGCATACTCCGTTGGCATTACGTGAAACCGGAAGAAGCATCAGCGTCATCAGGGGAAAAACACTNCTGGCAATACCTGTCAGCTCAGTGGATGAACTTTTCCGATACATACCCGGCATGGAAGCCAATACGAGGGGAATGGGAGGTGTGCAGACCGATCTTTCCATCCGGGGCTCCACATTTAACCAGGTGCTTGTTCTGGTGGATGGGATGCGAATAAATGATCCTCTCACAGGTCATTTTAATAACGATCTACCGGTAAACCGTGAAGAAATTGAACGGATTGAAGTAGTAAGAGGACCGGCATCGATTGTCTATGGAAGTGATGCTGTGGGGGGAGTGGTTAATATTATTACCAGAGCATTTTCAGCAGGGAACCATGAGAAGGGATTGAACAGTTCAGGGGAGTTGGCATATGGCAACCGCAGAAACCTGGTGTCTTCTGTCGGAATTCAAACGGCAACGGAGCGCTTTTTTATAAGGGGCGGATTTACCCTGAACCAATGCCCTTCGATGCCCATCGGCACAGGCCGGAATTCCGATTACAGCGTTCGCCAGGCCACAGTATCCGCATCCAGGCAGATCAGGGACAACACCAAAATTTCATTTCGGATTGCAGGTTTTTCAAAAGAATTTGACGCCCGAAACTTCTACACAATAAGCTCTTCTGATACAGCCCGTGAAGCACAGAAAGGATACTGGGTGCAAACCCAGTTGCTCCGCACCGGAGTGCGGTCACAAACCCGGCTTACATTCTCCCTCAGGGAAAACCATGACGATTTTCTTTTCAACAGCCTCTCCCCTCACAACCTCCATACAACCCATGCGGGAACCATGCAGGTTTTCCAGACGCGCCGGTGGAAAGAAATCACCCTGACATACGGATTTCAGGGTCATCTGCGGACAATCCGCAGTACCGACAGAGGGAATCATTCCGAAACACAGGCAGGTTTCTTCGGAAACATAGCATACAAACCATTTGAAAGAATAGTTCTTGTATCAGGTTTGCGGGGAGAACTCCATGAAACGGCCGGTTTACAGGTAATACCCCAGATGTCTGTTTCGTGGAAACCCGGACAATGGTACCTGCACGCCTCAGCAGGAAAATCAATCCGAAACCCTGATTTTACCGAACGGTTCGTAAGCACGGCACTACCCTGGCTTGCCCCGGGAAGAAATCTCGGCAATCCCGGCCTTCTGCCAGAAAAGTCATGGACTTTCGATGCCGGAGCCGACAGGAAACTTTCCGATCTTGTTACTGCCGGTATTACCCTCTTCAGCAGAAACAGCCGGAACCTGATTGACTACATTCTGACCAACAGCCGTGATATTCCGGAAAATTCGCATCTGGTAGCTGACACCAATTATTTTTATGCCGGTAATGTGCGGCATCTNACTACGCAGGGACTGGAAGGCTATTTAACAGGGGAAATACCCGCAGGCTCATGGACCCTTCAGGCAACAGCCGGCCTGATGCTTCTGAAATCAACCAACAAGGAAAACATCATTACAAAATACATTGCCGCCCATGCCAAGCAATTGATATCAGGGAATTTTGCCGTGGTGCGCGGACCATTCACTCTTTCAGTCAGCAGTATTTACAAAGTCAGAAATAATCCCGAATATGCCAGGAGCATAAATGCTTCCCTTCCTGAAAGTTATGTTGTTTTCAACAGCAGTCTGGAATGGAACCTTTTCAGCAACAGGGTTTCCTTCCGGTTTATTACGCATAACCTCACTGATGTCCGATATGCTGATATACTGGGCGCAGGAATGCCACGACGCTGGTTTTCGGCAGGTATCCGCTGGAACAGCGCAGGTTTCTGAAAATACATTAACGACCTGTCTTTCAGTAAGATACCAGATAAACCTTGTCGGTACCTCTGGTAACCGCCGTATATAGCCAGCGGATGTATTCCCGGTCATACTCTTCCTGGCGGCCGGGATCAATAAATACCGTATGCCATTGCCCCCCCTGCGCCTTATGGCATGTTACCGCGTAGGCAAACTTAACCTGGATGGCATTAAACCAGGGATTCGTGTGCAAATAATCCTGTACTTTTTTCCCCGAAGCCATATCATACTCCTGCAATATGGCCTGCATGAGCTCTTTCTGTTTTTCAGCCGGCAAGGATGGAGCCTCTGCCGTTATCGTATCGAGCAGCAGTTTCACATCAGCCTCCAGATCATTATAGTCAGGAAATACCACCGAGGCATCAGCAAAATGGAAACCATAAAGTTCGTCATAACGCCGTATACGTTTTAACCGCAGAATATCCCCGTTGGCAATAAATCCCATTGCTTCTCCCTCTGCAAGCCAGAAATAATCGTTTTTGACCACCATCATAACATCACCTGACGAAAGTTCCTCTTCACGGAAAAGAATCTGACGCCTGATTCCTGCGTTATACCGGTTACTCTGACGATTGGAGCGACAGATTACGATCACATTTTCCATTCCCTGCTTCCGGTATTCCTGTTCAATATGCTCAGGCACTTCAGCGGGTGCAATTAGCGCAATATCAGAAAACCAGTCCCGTTCAACAACGGGCTTGCCGTATTCCTCCCTTTCCAGCATATTCCGCAGGGAGGTAGCGAAAGAAAGAATGCCCGAACCGGATGCCTGCCTCAGAACTTCGGTGAGCATAACATTTCGCACCGAAAGCCCGAATCGCTGAAGCACTTCAGGCTGTAATGCAGGACTTACCCGGAGGCCCACCGGAGGCAACTGCGCNGTATCGCCCATGAGCACCAACCGGCAATTCTGACCGCCATAGACGTACGAAATTAGATCGGAAAGCAAATTTCCCGATCCAAACAGAGACACATCACGGCTTGTTTCTCCTATCATNGAGGCTTCATCCACAATAAATACAGTATCAGTATGCAGATTCCTGTCGCGCACAAATTCTGCCAGACCGGAAGGAGAAAGCAGCTTCCGGTATATTTTTCTGTGAATCGTACTGGCCGGAAAACCAGAATACTGTGACAATACTTTTGCTGCACGTCCCGTTGGAGCCAGCAGGACAAACCCTCTGTTCAGAGCACGGAGAACCTGCACCAGGGTGGCTACAAGAATTGTTTTTCCGGTTCCGGCATACCCCTTTACGAGCATAATTTCGTTCTTCGCCCCCGAAAAAAGAAAATCACTGAATTGCTCCATAAAGTGCCTCTGATCGGGAGTCGGTTCATAAGGAAATTTCAATAATACACTTTCTGTCAGTATCTTAGAATTGATTGCAATCATCCGATTCAGATTAAATTTTTTCCATGGACTTCGCATCAAAGTTAGTCGTTGTCGTATCATTTTTTTATTAATTTTGCTGCATTCAAAAAACACAATACCATGAGGACTGCTATTCAGATTGTATTGACGATATCGATCGTTGTTCTGGCTTATCTGTTATATGACGGCATCATGAAGCCTATCCGCTTTAACCGTGAAAAAGACAAACGGTACGAAAAAACCATTGAGCGACTGAAAGCTATCCGTACCGCTGAAGTTGCCTTTAAAGTAGAAAACGGACATTATACAGCCAGTTTTGATTCCCTTATTTCATTCATCAAAAACGGAAACTTCCGGGTTGTGAAGAAATACGGAATGCTTTCCGATAGTCTGCTTCAGGCAGGATGGACAGAAAAGGAAGCTTTGAAGAAAGGGATTATCCGCAGAGACACTGTGCTGGTTCCCATTCTGGATTCACTTTTCGGGAAAAATTACCCCATTGATTCCATACGCTATGTTCCCTATACCAATGGCATAGAGTTCAAACTGAAAACCAACACGGTTGAAACCGGAAAAGTGAAAGTCAATGTATTCGAAGCTTCGGTCGAAAACGACATACTTCTGAATGGACTGGATCCTCAGCTGATCATCAACCTGAACGATGAACGAAAGAAAATGACAGGATTTCCGGGACTACGTGTCGGGAGCGTTGAGGAAGCAAACAACAATGCAGGAAACTGGGAATAACCATTCATGAACGAAAAAATTTTCGTTGCTCCATCATTAAAAACCGAACAATATTCTGATACCGACCTGTCCATTCAGATTGCTCCGGATGGACTGGTTTTTTTTGCCGGTATCTCATCAACTGGTGAGTGCAAGGCTTTTGCCATGTATCCTGTTCATCCTGACCTTAATGAAGAAAGCTGGATGGATGAACTGGAAAAGATTCTGGCAGGGAATATGTGGTTGAAGGGTAACTGGAAATCCGTCCGCGTTCTATGGATTACCTATAAATGGCTGGCTGTTCCTTCAGCCTACTTCCGGCCGGAGGAAGCCAGAAATTTTCTTATCTATCATGAGTTATTCAGAGAATTTGACGAGGTCCATTATTATTCCATCAGGGAACCTGAAACCACTTTTGTCTTTCCTGTACCGGGAGCTGTAAGTCAATTGCTGAGAAACGTTTTTCCATCGTTCCGGTATTTTCCGTCATGGGCTCCTGTAAGCCTGCACTTTGATGCGGCAAAACCACAGGGACTGTGCGTACTTCTGCATTATGGCTTTGCTGACTATTATGTTCATTCCGGAAAAGGCATCAGCAATTTTAGCCGTTTCAACTGGCAGGAGCCGTCTGATATTTTATTTTTTCTGGCAAAGATTTCGCGCGATTTTTCACTTGATCTTGTTTCAGGAAATCTTATCATGTGCGGTTATCCGGGTCTTGCAAAGGCTGCTGATACCGAAGCGCTTTTGAGGGAATATTTTCCGTCCCTTAATGCCGGCATGCCAGCCCTCCAGATGGACCCTGCGATAAAAATCCAGTTCCACTCCCTGGAAATTCCGGTTCAGTTAATGAATCTGCAACTGTGCGAATAATCAGCGGAAAATATAAAGGAAAACATATTCAGCCGCCACGCAATTTCAGAGCACGTCCTACTACTGATTTTGCGAGGGTAGCCCTATTTAATATCCTGGCCAATTATTTCGATTTTGAAGAAATTTCGGTACTGGATCTTTTTGCCGGTACGGGGGTAATAGGGTATGAATTTGCATCCCGTGGATGCCATAATCTGACATCAGTGGAAAACCATCCCGTGCACGCCGCCTTTATACGCCGCATGATCAGGGAACTCTCTTTCGAAGGATTCCGGCTGATGGAGAGAGACGTTTTCAGCTTCCTGGAACATCACCAAACAAAATACGATGTGATCTTCTGCGATCCACCTTACGATATGGAAGGTATCGGCAATCTTCCGGATATCATCCTGCAGCATGGGCTTTTAAACAAAGAAGGCATCCTGGTAGTAGAGCATTCCGGAAACATTTCATTTGCCGGCCACCCCGGATTCTTCGACGAACGCAGGTATGGCAAGGTTCATTTCAGCTTTTTCAGGGTTCCCGAGTAAACGAATTTGACCAAAAATTTGCATCCGGGTGTTGCAGGAATAAAATATTGGTATAATTTTGCGTCACCAATTTCTGGTGTGGTAGTTCAGCTGGTTAGAATATCGGCCTGTCACGCCGAGGGTCGCGGGTTCGAGTCCCGTCCACACCGCCGGAAATCATGAGCAGGGCAGTTTAACAACTGCCCTTTTTTTATTCCCGCTTACCGCGTAACCTTCCTTCGCAAAAAATTGATAAATTTAGCCTGCTAAAATCAGGCTCCAGGGAACCTTAAGACGTAAATCTGACTTGATTTTTCTTTAAAATAATTATACCAACTGGTTATCAAACACAACGGAAATGACAATACAATTTTTGGGGGCGGCACGCGAAGTAACAGGAAGCAAACATCTAATTACAACTGGGAACGGAAAAAAAATTCTTCTCGATTGCGGATTGTTCCAGGGCAAAGGCCTTGAAACAGATGCCCGGAACCGGAATCCGGGAATCAATCCTGCGGAGGTTGACCATATTATACTCACCCATGCCCATATTGATCATTCGGGACTTATTCCATGGTTTTACAAGAACGGTTTTGAAGGATCGGTAATAGCCACCAGTGCTACAAGGGATCTCTGTGCATTGATGCTGGCCGATTCGGGCCATATTCACGAGCAGGATATTGTAACTTTCAACAAAAAAAGAGCCCGGCAGGGATTGCCGACTGTCGAACCTTTATACACAAGGGAAGATGCCATTGCCTGTATGAAGCTTTTTATNGGGATACCCTACAACAGGAAACTCCGCATTGATGATTCCACCAGGGTATGGTTCACCAATTCCGGGCACATGCTTGGCAGCGGGGTAGCTACGCTGGAAGTAACCGAAAACGGCGCAAAAAAGATCATTTCCTTTACCGGCGACATAGGACGCCCGGTTAACCGGATAGTAAGGCCACCGGATCCCTTTCCNCAAAGCGATATCTTGATTACNGAATCAACCTATGGTGACCGGCTCCATACNCCATTGGAAGATTCAGACGAAGAACTTCTCCGTGTTGTGANACATACCTGCACCGAAAAAAGGGGGAAACTGATCATCCCTTCTTTTGCTGTCGGAAGAACACAGGAAATAGTACTTTCACTGAACAATCTATGGAACGAAGGTCGACTTCCCCGGATTGACGTTTTTGTTGACAGCCCTCTTGCCATGAACATAACGGATGTATTTCGCTTACATCCGGAATGCTTTAATGAAGAGGTCAGGAAGGTTCTGGCCGCCGACCCTGACCCGTTCGGATTCGGTTCATTGCATTATATTCAGTCGGTGGAAGAATCCAAAGCTCTTAATACCCGTACCGAGCCCTGCATCATAATTTCATCCTCAGGGATGATGGAAGCCGGACGGGTAAAACATCATCTGGCCAATACCATTTCTGATCCGCGAAACTCTGTTCTTGTGGTCGGCTATTGCGCACCACAGACTTTAGGTGCCCGCATTCTCAGGGGAGACGAAGAAGTCTCCATTCACGGGAACCGGTACCCGGTGCGTGCAGAGATATTTCGCATAGAATCGTTCAGCGGACACGGCGACTACCAGGAAATGCTTTCTTACCTCTCATGCCAGAAGCCGGAATTGCTCAAGGAAATATTTCTTGTGCACGGAGAATTGCACGCCCAGGAGTTTTTCAAAAACCAGCTGGAAAGAAAAGGATTCAGGAACATCCTTATACCGGAGCAGGGTACTGTTTTTTCAATATAATGAAAACACAAAGATTTTTACTTGCACTTGTCAGTATCAATCTAATCAGTTTTTGCATGCAGCCCCAGCAGGATCCATGGAAGGAGCACCGGGAAAGAATGGTTGAACAGCAAATAGCAGGGCGGGGTGTGACCGATCCGGACGTGCTCAGGGTGATGAAAAAAGTTCCCCGGCATGTTTTTGTTCCTGAACAGGAACGTCCTTATGCATATGGAGATTATCCCCTGTCGGTGGGATATGGCCAGACCATTTCTCAGCCTTATGTGGTGGCATTTATGACCGAACAATTACGGGTCAGGCACACCGACAAGGTACTCGAAATCGGCACCGGTTCAGGTTACCAGGCAGCTGTTCTGGCAGAGCTATGCGATTCGGTCTTCAGCATTGAGATTCACCAGCCCCTGGCCGAAAAAGCCGACTCGGTTTTGAAAACACTGGGATANCGAAATGTGTTCATAAAAACCGGCGACGGGTACCTTGGATGGCCCGAGCATGCGCCGTTCGACAAAATCATTGTCACCTGCGCACCCAGCCATATTCCTCCGGCCCTTATTCAGCAACTCAGAGAAGGAGGACGTATGATCATACCGGTTGAAAAGAATTCATGGACGCAGGAACTTATACTGCTAAAGAAAAAAGACGGTAAAATTATTCAGGATGAGGTATTGCCCGTCCGGTTTGTCCCTATGATCGACCAACATGGCCGTAGTTATTAATACGGATTGTGAAAAGGGATAAAAAACAAACCGGGTTTGTCAGCTATAACAGGATCAACCGGTAAAGATGTAAAATCAGTTTCTTGGAGTTTAATCATCCAGGGTATCCAGAAGCTGTTTTGCCCTGAGGTAAAATGTGTTTCCGTCAGGATCAATCTGTTTCAACAGGGTAACAGCTTCAATGATCCGCTGCTGCTTGAGGCGGCAGAGAGCAAGATACCAGCATGCCTGGTTATAAAGTAACTTATTTCCCGAAGACAGAATCTGCCGGAACTGTAGTGCAGCATCTCCATATTCATGGAGTTCCATCAGGCAGATTCCCTCGTACAATTTGGCAAGATTTTTATTTTTCATGGAGAATTCGGCCATCTGGAAAGCAGTATAAGCCTTGCGGAAATTTCCTGCTTCGTACTGCTTAAGAGCAGCCTGCCAGGGATGCTCATTCACCAGGGATAATTCGGCACCACGAACTACTGCAAATGCAGGATAGGCAGAGTAATACCGGTTGTAAATCTCTTCAGTTGTAAGACTTTTATGATTCTGGAAGAAATACAACAAGGAAAGGGAGACAAGCAGTGCAATGGAAGCAGCAATACCAACCCAGGAAGATTTTTTGGAGCGGTTGGTATCATCTTTCCGGATATGTTCATACGCCTGGTCAAGTTTTTCCCGAAGTGTTCTGAGTTCTCCGGTATTTTTTTTGTGGCTGTAGTATTTACCAATCTCCTTTTCAAGATGTTGCAATTCATTCACTTCCAGTCCGTCACTTTCCTCCGAAACCTTCCGCACCGAGAAAACGCGCAGTTGCTGCCGCCGTACAAAATCATCCAGCCGTTTGTACAACTCGAAGCGGGCGGCAAAATCCTTATCTGTGGCAAGCCTGTCAAGAAACTTTCTCAGGGTTTCCTCAGCCATCATGCCATCAAGATACTGCTCGAACAAATAACTATCGTCCGTCATGGTTTTTAAAATAAGGATGTCGTGATATTTTCTGCAATAATCGCTGTTTACAACGGTATTTCCTGTTCATTGTATAGCTATCACTCGGATAACCAAGTTTTTTTGTAATTTCTGCTATGGATACATTTCTGAAATGTAAATTTAGTATTTTTTTGCATTCCTTGCTCAACTGATTAAACTGCTTCAGGTAAAAATCGAGAAGTTCCTGTTCAAAATCGGAGCTTTCATTCTCCTCAAGGATCAGATATTGCTCATCACCAATTTCTGTAAAATTTAATTTTCTCCTTCGGGTCAATTCTTTTAACCACAGGTGCCTGCTAACCGAATATAAATAAGTCTTTACCGTACAGTGCAATATCAGGCCTTCTTCTTTCAGCTTACCATGCAGAATAATAACCGACTCCTGAAACAAATCGCGGGCATCTTCCTCCGACCCTCCGTTTCTCACTATCAACCAGCGTACTGAAGGAAAAATTTCTTTATAGAGATGTTCAAAAGCTTCATCTTCTTCATTTACAATTCCTTTCAACAGTTCATGGTCGCCATATTTCAGCAGTCGTCCCATGCTACACCTTTTTCCAATCAACACCTGTATATAGCAGGGGGTTAAAAAAATACAGGTTTTTAGTTAAAAACAATTTATCTAACATCGAAAATAAATACTTGTCCTGAAAAAACCAAATGTTTTCGGTTTTTTCTTGAAATTATTGTTTGAAAAAAGCAGAAATTTTCCCAGGCAGTATTTGTCAGAAGCGGTTCAGCCAGCGGTACCGGCGCGCATTGTCGCCGAATTTGGCTGCTACCATAAATTCATGTGTACCAAAGGTACGGCTCATGATATGGCTCAATGAATAATCAAATGCATAACCAAAATAGTACTTGTCAACTTTCATGCCCAGCATAAAAATCAGGGCATTGCCGGTACGGTATGCCATACCGGCCCAGTAATCCTCCTTGTAATAAACTTTGGAACCAATGTCGAGCTGAACAGCTCCGTTCTGAGAGGCTTTGAGAAGAAACGATGGTTCGAGGGTAAAATTGTCGGCGACAGGTGCTTTATAACCAGCCATGAGGAAGTAATGCCTCATCAGCTTATATTGGGTTGTTGCGGGACCGGAAAGTTTCAGCGCTGCCTGCATCATGTCGGAAACGGAAGCCCCGGCATAAAAATATTTGTTCACATAATACACGCCAAAATTGGCATCAGGAACAAATGTATTGAATTTGGTTTCGAGTATCAGGGGATCATCCTCCTCGCCGGTAACAATAGCCTGCCTGTTAATCCGGAACTCGTACGCATTGACTGACACCCCCAGTGAAAGCTGGGATTCTTTCATCCTAATGTGGTATCCGTAAGTCAGCTGAAAACCTGTTCGTATAATGAGGCCGCTCATATCGTTATACACATAGCCTCCCAGGCCTACCCGTCCGCTTCGGGAAGCTATCTGCATTCTCTTTTTGATTTTCAATGATCGGCCAATATAACTGTCTCTCAGCATTCTTGTCTGAATCGAAACGGCATGGGTTTTGGGAGAATTGGGTATGCCCAGCCATTGCTCGCGGGCTGTCAGATTGAGCGCCGTATACCCCTCGCTGCCCGCAATAGCTGGATTGATCAGAAAACCGTTAAAAGTGTACTGACTGTATAACGGAATCTGCTGCGAATGCAAATAAGATGGCATGAGCAGGGCAAGGCCAAGAATCAACCAGTATATTTTCTTTTCTTTATTCAATTTCATTCATTATCTCTTTCTCTTCTATCAAATATTTTTACCGGATAATGGTTACCGATCCGGTAATAGGTTCAATTCCGATGTGCAAATCAATGACATAGAAATATGCATCCATAGGAAGTGGTTTCCCGTTGGACGTTCCATCCCATTCAGCACTGGAATAGCCTTTATCACGCCGGAATACAATACGTCCCCAGCGATCGTATATTTCAACCGATGCGTCGGGATAATTGGCCAGTTTTTCGATATGCCATGTATCATTCCGTCCGTCATTATTAGGTGTAAAGGCATTGGGGATCACACCAAGAATGCGATTGATACTGCAGGGCAATACTGCGACAGTATCCCTGCCAACGCAACCCTTTGCATCGGTAACTTCAAGACGAACAATCTTGGCACCCGATCCTACGGTGATTGTCTGGCCGCTTTCTTCCGTTTCTTTGCGTCCGCTTCGTATGATCCAGTGATAACTGGTCCAGCCAGGACCTGCATCCAGGTCAAAAGTTTCAATGCCGCAGAGTGTGGTATCAGGCCCGAGATCAATCACCGGAAGAGGATTAACTTTAACAAATACCGAATCGCGGCTTTGACAACCGGACGCATCGGTAGCGATTACCCAAACAGGGCCGCCCCTTGAAAAGGTCTGCCGTGTTGTTGCCCCGTTACTCCATTGATAGGAAACAAAACCACCCGGCGCCACCAGCAACAAGCTGTCGCCGTAACATACCTCAAGATTTGTTCCTATACTTATCGTGTTATAACTTACCTGCACCTGGGCGGTTACCGGTTGGCCCACGCAATTGAACTCCGAAGTCTCGAGTACCGACAGAGAATAGATGCCGGGAGGTACATTCCATTGAACGTCAATGGAATCGCCATAATTGTTCAGAATGGTTGCGCCCTGAACTGTCCAGTCGAAATGCGAATTGGCAAGTCCCTGCACTCCATACCGGACTTTGCTTCCCACGCAAACCCGGGGCAGAGTCTGCCCGGGGCTGTGCGCTGAAAACATGCCCAGCAGGAGTGCAAGGACAATATATTGCCGTATCGCTTTCATTTCTGGCAATTCATGCAACCGAAAGATTTATTGAGATTACAAATTCTTCAGATGCTGAATCGGGCTGGTGGTCGGGGTAGGTACAACATAAATTCTGTAGGAACCGGCGGCACCCTGAGCAGCAAGGGCATCCTGCGACTTACGCGAAATGCGGTCGGTAATATTGGTTATAGTTACATCATAATAACCATACTGACCGGCGGGGAGAGAAACCCGCAACCCGTCAGTACCTGAAGTGGGTGTACCTGCCGCTGTACGGGGCGTAGTTGATTCTGCAATTACATTGGCATCATTTACTGCAGGAGCCGCCAGGTTGAGCGTATAGGTCTGGGGAGCACCAGCGGCTCCGCCGTTATAGCTTACCGTGTAGGTCACCTCCCAGTTGCCAAGACCGGTAACCGTTANAGGAACGTAAAAATCAGTACCGGGGTTGATTCCGCAACCACCACCTTCGGTTCCGTCAAAGGCCACCGTTGGACGGGCAAGAACAAATACATTCAGTTCCTCAGGGGTAGCATCTTCACACCCCTGAATGGTGGAACTCAGTGTAACGCTCTTTTCAGCTACCTTAACCTTGTACTGCGTTCCGGCCGCAAATCCCTGCCCTGTGGACCATACAATACTGATTTCATTGTCATAGTAACCGGTACCTGCCTGAACATTGCGGAAGGCATCGTATTGCGTAGCCGCAGTGCCGTCATATTTCAAAATACCTATGCCAGGTATCGTAACATCAGCAGCCGTAGTAACAAACCAGCGGAAAATAGACTGTTTCATTGTTCCGGCATCGGTCATTGCCTGTATAACCGGATCAGTCTGAACATAATACGGTACACGGCTTCCAATGGTAACATAATCGGAAGTGCCCGATTCCACATTGGCTGCGCCGGCCGATGGAGTTGCAACATTCTGGGCATGCAATGCCACAGCAGTCATGGTTCCAAGAATTACCAGAGACATGGCTCTGAAAAAGCGATTTGTTTTCATNATAAGAACAGTTTGNAATAAAACACTATGAATTAATCAATTATTGATTCGGCAAATGATAAATTGTACCGGTATTCGGGGTAGGTGTAATCACCACAGTAAAGGTGGTATTGCCCGAGGCATTGGAAACCACATTCGATTTCCGTGAAATCCGGTCTGAAACTGTATTCAGGGTAACTGTGTAAGTGTCATAATACTGCAGAGGGGCAGCAAGGGCAAAGGTTCCGGTGCCTGCTCCTGTTTCGGTAATACTGGCAGTCACATTGGATGCGATTACTCCATGGTTGGCACTGGTAATCGTATAAACCAGCTGCATCTGACGGTTTCCGCTTACACTGCTGGTAAAGTTAACGGTGATCGGAGAAGGATTAATACCAAGGCTTCCATCGGCACCGGTGCCGCAGATGCTTTCCGAGCCCCCGGCAGCGGGATAGGTGAGCGTGGGAGCAGCTATGATCTGCACGGGAATTGTTGTTGGAGTCGCATCCTGGCAACCCGCAGATGAAATTTCATAAACTGATACCTGAAACAATCCGGTTGTGTTCCCCCAGGTAATGGTCACATAGTTGGGAATGTCCGTTGCTCCCGACTTTTTGTAAACAATACTTGAAGCACCCGTAGTAGCTGTCCAGTTAAAGGTTGAATTCAGGTTGGTCAGAGGATTTGTGGCAAAATTGTATCCCGGATTCAGCACAGGGTCAGGCATAACAAAGTAATCCAGTGCTCCGCCCACAGTAACCGAGTCGGTTGCTTCGGCAGGGGTAGGATTGCCCGAGGAGTTATTTCCGTGCGGCTGCATACCGGCAGGCCATGTCTGGGCATTGGCAACAGCAAAAGCTGCCAAACCAAAGATTACAAGAAACAGATGTTTTGCTTTCATGATGGGTTTCGTTTTTGTGTTCGTTTTCATGGTTGTTATTGATTTGGATTTCTGTAAATCGTATCAGTTTGTGGCGCAGGATTTACTGTCACGCTGGTTTGTTCAGTATCCTGGCAACCGTTGGTATCGGTAATGGTGAGCACATAAATACCGCTCATGGCCTGCAAAGCAGTGACTGCCACAACCGGATTCTGCAGAGATGAGGTAAATCCGTTTGGTCCGGACCACGAATAGGAAGCCATGCCCACCGGCCCACCGGTCAGGGTGAGTGTCTGCCCTTCACAAACAGGACCATTGTTAGCGGCAGAAGCAACCGGGGCATCGTGAACGGTAAATACCAGCGGATTACTGAGGGTGGAACAGCCATCAGCACTGCTGACAAGTACATCCACTTGCTGGCCGTTGAGCAATCCACTGGTAGCAAATGTTGAAGATGCTCCACTTTGAACGGTACTTCCGTTAATCCGAAAATCATATGTATTGTAACCACCTGTGGCGGTAAAGTTTACAGTAGTACCTGAACAGATAATCTGGTCAGGGTCATCCGAAAGCAGGGTCACAACAGGATTTGGATGCACCGTATTGACAATAGCATTCGTAACACTGCTGCACCCCTGAGCCGTAATAACCAGAGCATCTACCGACTGACCGTCCGTAAGAGCAGCGGTAGTGAAAGTATTTGAACTTCCGGACTGCTGAACATTCCCATCCACTCTGAACTGGTAAGTGGCATAACCCGCTGTTGCGGTAAAGGTTACGTTAGTGCCATAACAGAAAGAATTGTCCGGATCATCAGACGACAGAAAGGCCACAGGCAGTGTATTGACCGTGATACTGACCGTGCGGGGTTCGCTGGTTCCGCATGCATTTGTAGCAGTAACCGAAAGATTGCCACCGGTAGCGCTTAATCCGAAATCCAGAGAAACCGAATTACCTGAACCATGTATGGTCACATCAGAACCGGAATAAGTCCAGTTATAGGTAACTCCGGGCTCATTCGGAACAGTGTAAACCTGATTAACAGCGCCCTGGCAGACAGGATCCGGTGCTGAAATAAACGGAAGAGGTTTTGACGGTGCAACAGGGAAACCAATAACCACATCATCCGAGGTCTGGCACCCTCCGTTTGAAATTGTCCATCTGAGAATATACGTGTTTCCTGCAATTCCTGTAAATGCGCTGTTATACTGGGTCGGAGTAATTACATTACCTCCCGCCCCACTGACAATGGTCCACAAGCCGGAATAAGGAGCGGGGTTATTTCCGTTAAGGGTTGTACCCGATGCTCCGCAGAGTGACTGATCAGCACCGGCATTGGCAGCAGGAGGCAGATCGTAAACCGTAACCGGAGTTGCATTGACAATTCCATCCAGTGTACCGATATTGTACCGGAATGCCGTCAGGGCATAAACCCCCGCTACCGGAGCCGGCAAGGTATAGGGTAAGGAACTGATCTGAACTGTTGGTTGCGGAACCCCGTCAATTGTATAATCGAGTTCGTAATAAAAGCTGATGGGACTGTAAGTGGTAATACGTATAGGAATTCCGGTGCCGGCGCAAACAGCCCCGGCAGGATTCAATGCTGCAATCGGTTTGGTGGAAGTTACAGTAGCTGTAGTAAAATTCTTGCCCGTGACAGGAACAGCAACCGATGCCGAGGTTTCCACAGAACCGTTGAGAAGAGTTCCTGTTGCAGTGGAAGCAATTTCATCCCACTGAGAAATTCCTGTATTATATTCCGCAACCCTCATATCCACAAGCCCATTCTGGGTCATCTGGGGATTGAGGTCACTTGAAGCATCCCATCCTATTTTAATTCGGGCCTGATAATTACCGGTGCTGCGCAGTGTCCAGAATTCGGTCGGATTCACTTCCGCCAAAGGAGAATTTACTGATGTAGCTGTGGAATTGGGGGTAAAAAACTCTGCTGTCCAGTAATAGGTTGAGCTTTCAGCCGAAGTAACCGTAAAAGGATGAGCATATAAACCCTCTTTTCCAAGCGGAAACTGAAAACTGCCACCGGCCGGAATCAGTTTGGTAAGAGGGCCGTCGACATATGAAGAACTGCTTCCGCCCACAGGTGTAACTGCAAGTGAGGAAGTGTTGAGCACAGAAAACGTTGCCCCGGATCCTGCCTTGATGACACCGTTTGTAAGATACAGATAATTGGTATGAATGACTGACGAAGCATTGATGGTTAACCCATTAGGATTGTTGATTTCCAGTATATTAAAACGATTGCTTCCGGAGAAATTCCCGAGTGTTCCTCCTAAAAACTGTGGAGCAGAACCCGCAAAGGAAACAACAGCATTTGCACCGGAGCCTGCATTGAATGCCCCTCCTCCGTATAGCTCCATTGTTCCCAGGATGGTAAGTCGACGGTTGTTCACCGAATTATCCAGCAGAGGGCCATTTATAACCAGTCTGTGACAAACAGTAAGATTTTTGCTCGGAAGAATGCGGGTACCGGTGCCGGTGAAGAAAAGATTGGGGAATGAACTGAAGGAACCGGTAACAATGGTGTAGCTGGAGGTTCCGCCAAACTCAAGGGTACCATTGCCATTGCAGTCAAAAAAGGCATTAAAGTTACCGGCAGGCAGGTTGGGTGATTCGAGGTGCAGGGTTCCTTCTCCATCCACAATGCCGAGATTATGTCCGAAGGTAGAAGGACTGATGCTTAACTTCCCGTTAATAAAAGTCCGGTAGGCATAGCAATAGTTCACATTGGCAGTTACATTGCTGTCAATGACAACAATGAATCCGTTTGGACCGCCGGCAGGACAGGGAGGGAAAGACCCAACCGGTTCCCATACCGTCTCGTCGTTCCAGTTTCCCGTTTTTACGGAGTGGTAAACCGGTACATCATCCGGAATAGCATCGGGAGTTCCGGCTGTATAATCACCGGTAACGTCATTGTTTCCGGCCGGATAATAGAAAGTAATGGTATGCAAAGCTTCATCTACATTGTCGGTAGCGGAACCGGGACTTGCCTTGCTCCATGAATTGGTGGCGGGAAACAACCGTGCAGCCACATACTCGCTTTCAGTTCCTTCCACATCAGCGATATTGTAGGAAAGAACTACGTTCCCCCGGAAGTCAGCAATTCCTGAGCTTTCAATACTCCAGTAATACTGCAGTACGCTGTCAGGCTTCAGTACGGCAGGATGTTTTGAATTAACCGGTTTGACCGTCACAAAACCGGTAGCCGCATTGTTATCAATGGTAAATACAGCAGGAGTATATTTACCGGATACTCCAAACGGGTAAGTAAAGACTCGTGAAGAACCTATCACCGGGAAAAGTTTCTTGATGCCGCCACTGCTCAGAACGCCGTCACAACGAATCATCCGGGTTGAACTGTAGGAGCCGGCAATATCGCTTCCGCTTCCGAGGGTCAACTGCCAGGATCCTATATCAAGAATTCCGCTGGTAAGGATAAGATTTCCCTGCAGGCTGATACTGCTTAAAAGACGTGCCCCAAGGGCGTTGTTCAGTTCCAGCCTGCCAAACTGCCCGTTTCCGGAAATCTGCTGCTGGGATGTACCCTGTAAAAGAATTTCCCCGTTGGTATTGTCATCGGTATATGATCCGTCAACGGTAAGGTTCCCCAGTAAAGTTAATTTATTGGTACCCAGCACCAGGCTTCCGCTTTCAATTACCAGATTCCGGTTTACGGTAAAGCTTCTGTTTACGGTAAGGGTAGATGTTGGTGATNCAGTCAGATCATAGAAATTGGTAACCGAAGTACCACTTACTGACTGATTCACTCCGTCGAAGATTGTTTTATTGGTCCCATAGGTATAGGTACCATTATTTATCAGGTCACCCCGGATGGTTATATCCTTATTGTTGGAATTCAGAAAACTCTGCCCGTTGGTTAAAGTGAGATTTCCGCGTACAGTGAGCGGACTTACCATCAGTGTAACCGTTGCACTTCGNGCAGTTGCTGCTGTTTTGCCGGTAATGGTGAGGTGGTTGAGTTCGCAATTGCTTTCCAGNGAATAATTCTGGGCTGCATCAACCACCGGNCCTATGGATGGCACCTGTGTAAAGACAATTTCACCTCCGGTNACCGACGAGGATGCAGGTCGCAAATAAAGATCGCCGTAGGTTGTTCCTCCGCCCCTGACAATGGTCAGCCTGCCTCCCGACATATTGAATACACTGCCGGTATTCAGCACTTCCAGCTTTGCCCTTGTAGCCAGCGCGGCCTGGCCATTGATAACCACATCTCCTCCGGTTTGCACATACGAAAGTACGCCGGCCGTGCTGGAGGCATTACGCCGTATCTGCCCGTTCACTACAAGCCTGCCGCCTCTTACTTCAATGGAGGCACTNCCGCTTCCNGAATATTCAATATCGTTATTATTAGCCGTCGTCCCGTTNGTTGGCCCGATATATACATTTCCCTGAACAACAGTCAGTTTTCCGCTCAGGTACACATCGTTTGCATTGTTGGCGGCATTGGCAATCAGTACATTCCGGTTATTTGCATTGCTGTAATCAATGTAAAGACCGGCAGTAGAAGGAATGGTGAAGGGGCTTGTGGTAGATATGGTAAAGTCTGTGGCCGGGTTGGTACGCATATAGCGCAAGGTTCCGTTCTGCAGGGTAAGCCAGCCGTTGACCGGGGTGGTAAGAGTCCCTCCAATATCAATAGTAAGGGTCGTTGCCTGCGAGGTACCTTTATTAACCGTCACATTGCGGAAAATGGTGGTTGGATTACCGGCCGTATTTGTAACAGAGGCATTATTTGAACCAAAAAATACTACATCGCAGAAATTGGTTCCGTTAAGGAATCTCACCCTGCTTACTGTTCCGACTCCACCGTGTGCCCCATCAGAATTATTGATGAGGCTTCCCCCAATGGACATGGTATTGTTGGTAGAATTAGAATAAACATCAATGGCAGCCGCAGGGTGAACAATTACATTCCCGTAAATAATAAAATTTTGCGCCAGAGCCCCGTCGCCAAACCATACTAACGCTCCTCCCTGTATATCAAGATTTCCTCTGATAGTGATGGTTTTTGATATTCGTACAGCTGGGGGTGTTGGATAATTAACGTCCCAGGTTGGACAAAACCAGGAGTCAGCATTTTGCCCCCGGGTAATCAGATTCCCATAAATGGTGAGATCGTTGTTCGGAAATATGATGTTGGAACCACCGAGAGGAGATAAAATCAGATTTCCGTAGGAGGTAATTCCATTGGGTAACCAATAGGTTGTCCCGGCCGCAGGATTTGTTGAATACAACTCGGTAGTACCAAGATTTACATTAAATTGGGAAAAGTCACCGGAAGGAAAGGTGAAGGTGCTTCCGCTGGTCCAGGAGGTAGTCAATCTGAAATTTCCGTTTCCGTTTGGATGGGATAACACCATCCTGAAATTGCAACCAGGATTGTACCCGATATCAAGAGCTGAGCCGGCTTCAATCTGCAGGCTGGCGCAACTGCGAACATCAGTATTGGGGGTAGTATTGTTGGTAGAAAGATACACCGAATCGTTTCCGCCAATGATTACGATATCACCGGCTCCCGGGACAGTTCCTGCCGGAGGCCCTGTATGACTTACGGTTGACCAGGTATTCACATTTCCCCACAAACCGGATTGACGGCTATAGTATTTGGTAGGGGTACCGAAAGGATTCACCGGATCATCGTCACCTGCGGTGTAGTGTCCGTCAATNAAAGCCACATTCTCGAGAAACGATCCGGAGCNCGGTTCCCCAATCTGATTGGCAGTTTCATCTACATCGGAAGCGGCTCCGCGAGTCCATGAAGCAGTGGCCGGATCATAGCGGGCAGCCACATACCCATCCTCCGTAATACCGGCTCCTGTCACCACATCGCTTTGACTATATATATAACCATGGGTAACAGTAGCGCTTCCCAGATTGAAACCCGAAGAAGTGACATTCCAGAAATAAGTCAGGCTCCGGTTCTTGGTTGTGGTAGCCGGATGTTCATAGCCTGCGGGAACAACNGTAATCGAGCCATAGGAGGCAGGTGTTCCNGTAATGCTGATGGTAGCAGGGGTATAATCGGGCGCAGCGTGATTCACTGAAGCGGCACCCAGAGGAAAAACAAAGGAGGGGGCTGAGGAAGAAAATACGCGGGTAATACCTCTGTCGCCCAGATTACCGGCCGTTTGAATATACCGTGTCGGACCAGCATTCACGATGGAAGCCGATGAGGAAAACTTCAGGTTCCAGGAGCCAATATTCAGTAATTTGTTTTGAGAAAAAGTAAGGGTTCCGTTAATAGTCACATTATTCGCCAGAGAAACAGGCGCCGCAAGGGCATCCGTGTTGTTCAGCTCGAGATTCCCGAACACACCGTTCCCGTCACCGTCAATTATCTGNGGGTCATCATCGGCCAGAACAATCTTTCCTGTACCGGTATGTATGCCGCTGTTATACAGGTACGATGTGGTGGAAGTGGTTGAAGGGCCTATGACCAGGGATTTCCCTCCGTCGTGCAAGGTACAGTTGTTAATAATAACCGAATCGTATGCATTCAGGGTAAGCTGCGAACCGACAAGTGCAAGAAGGGTTCCGGCAGGNTTGTCAACGCGGAGTTTCTTTACCGAAAAGGCCGAACCGGTATTGATCTGAAACTGCTGATTGGAAGTACCGTTGAATATGGTCCAGTTCAGGCCGGGGGTATAGGTTGTCCCGTTGAGAACGAGGAAATTCCCTCCTATGGCAATATTAAAATTGTTGGCAACAAGCGCCCCGGAGACAAGGTTCAGGTTGTTGAGTACCGTCAGAGGGTAGTTGTTCAGGCTGATGGTTGCCGCACTGCTCGCACGGTTAATGGTAAGATTGTAAAACGGAGCAGTAGATGAAATGATGTGGGTAGGAGCATCGGCCAGGCCGGTTCCAGCCATGGGCATCAGTTCAAATGTTCCTCCGGTTACCGCATAATTACCCTGGGCTGAATTGATTTCCACCACACGGTTGCTGTCACCGCATACATCAAAAATCCGCACAGTGCCCCCCGACAGANTCAGCACATTAGCTGCCGCATTCAGATTAAAAGTACCNTTGCTTCCGTCAAGGGAAGCATCAATGCGGTTGGTATTAACCGGGGCATTCGTCAGATCAGAAACAGAGGTATAGGCAGAAGGTGTTCTCTGGAAACGTCCGCGCAATTCAAAAGTACCTCCGGTTTGAACAAAGGAAGCAAGCCCTCCGGCACCTCCGGCCGCGCGGAACTGTTTGGCATCTACATTCCCTCCGTTAATCTGCAGTTCGCCTGAGGCATAATCCCAGGTAATAAAACCACCCGATTCACGGGTTGANAAATAGCCTGCATTGATCTGCAGTTTGCCAAGAATCGATAACGAACTGCATCCTGAAAGACCAACTCCGTTCACCAACCCGGTTCCTCCCGATACGTTGTAGGCCACGTTTACCTCNCGGTAATCATCGGCCGTAGAAAGAACCACCACATTGGGNCCGTTCAGAACAAGAGCTGCGTTGGCGGGAATATAGAAATCNGAGTTCGGAGTAGCACCGTCGCCGCAGGTTCCTTCCGAGAGACTCGGAATAATTACCCTTCCTGTAAGTTCAAGCGTTCCGTTTCGTATCCAGAGAGCTTTCCTCAAGTTGGGATTAGCCGCTGTAGCCACCGGATTCNTTGTGCTTCCTCCGGCCGTATTAGCNCCAAAGATTCTGAAATATTCATACTCTTCCGAATTGACCGTCAGTTTATACGTCTGATCAGAACCTTTGTCAACTACCAGATTATAAAAATCGGTTGTTCCCTCACAGGTGAGCGTGTTGCTGGAAGCACCCATGAAATATACAGTAGCAAAACCTGTAGTAGCACCCAATGTGGTAGGAGGGAAAGCATTGTAAACCGGGTAATTGAGGTTGGTAAACCGCACGGTACCGGCATTATAGAAATCGCCATAGACCACTACACGGTGTGAATTCCCATCATAGTAGGTAAGAAAAGGAGCAACGCCTCCATTTATATTATAGGGATCTGTCGTTGTATTAGTAACTCCGTTCCCAACTCCAATAGAAGCACCCGCTTCAACCCGGACACTTCCGTTAATAATCAGCTGGCGGCGGGCTGCGGTGTTATCATTGATGCGGTAGGTTCCCTGTTTTACCCAGAGGTTCCCGTTTAGAGTAAGGTTGTTNAGCTGGGTGGCCACCACACCTGGGGCATTAATAGAAAGGTTATTGTAAGTGGTTTGCGCTAAAGGCAGGTTAAAATCGGAAGCATTGTAATATTCAGTGGTACCTCCGCCAGAGTTAACAAAGGTATTGACGACAGCGGCCGGAAAATTGACAGAAGCCAGCCGCAGTGTTCCCTGCCCGCGCAAAGCAGCAGGAGGATTAACAAACCGGTAGGTGGCCATATCCAGGAAACCTCCGTCATCAATAGTAATGTCAAGCCCGACAACAGCCACATCGGCTGTTAAGGTGACGGTTCGTCCTGTAAGAATGACAACCCGGTCGTTGGTGCCGGGTATCGTATTACCAACCTGCAAGGTGCCGCTGGGATCGGTTGTCCATGTAGTCGGATTGTCCCAGTTCCCGTTCTGGTAAGAGTAAAGGGTACGATAGCCCATGGTCCACCAGCCGGCAAAGGGAGATGTTCCGGTAACCGTAAAGGAATAGGACCCAAACGAAACAGATCCCGTAGCAGGGGGACTTTGCCAGGTATTGCCTCCGTCGGGGGAGTAGTTGACAGCCTGCGCTGCAGCATTCTCTTCCGCAGGATCATACTGAAAAGTTGCCGTAACCGAGGTGCGGGCAACAGAAGTGGTAATATCCCAGTATTTTTTAATGTAACTTGCATTGATCGCGAGAGGAACGGCCCTGATGCGCAAAACTCCTGTATTGGGAACCACAGCAGAAACCGTTACCGGAGAATAATAGCCCCCGGAGCCAATGGGGTATAAAGCCTGGGCACTTGCCGCATTTTTGACAAGGTATCCTGTTCCGTTGGTCGAAATCATGTTTGAACCATCAAAGGTACCCTGAATGGCATTGGCCAGATTGCTAACCATGGTAAGGTTGTAATTGTCCAGTTCAAGTATAGCTCCGTTAAGAGTGAGGACATTATTTACGGTAACTGCGCCGGTGAGTACTTTTGTGCTCCCGCCCGAGAGAATTAAGTTATTAAAGGTAAAAGCAGGGATCTGCTGATCGGCTGTTCCGTTGAATTCTACTGTATTACCGGTATTGATATACGCATTTGTGCCTTTGTTAAATACATTGGCAATACGGATGGTACCCCCGTTAATTAATGTACGACTACCAGTGCTGCTGCTTGTAAGGTTATAAAAATCATAGGCACCAATGGTCTGCGCTCCTCCCGAAGAATAATTTACCGTATTTGGCCATGATGTGAAGTCGACCCCTCCAGTTAGCTGAATGGGATCAGCACCGGCAAGAAACAGTGTTACATTATGTGTGGCATCTCCGTTGGTAAGGTTCCCGCTGCCGGTAAAAGTGCCAACCGTCAGCCCCCCTGTATTAACATTCATAAGGGTGATGCCATTCACAACAACATTGGTAATGGTGAATGGTATCGAACCGGCAATAGCCTGGTTATTGGCTTCAAAGGTATAGGTTCCGGTTCCGCCGGCAAACTGAGATCCGTTGTACACTAGACCGTTTCTGAAAACAAACGGAGGATTAAAGCTTGTAGTCCAAAAACCGTCGGTATTTATGATAACCTGCCCATTGAAAATGTTGGTTCCTGCCGCAGAATCATCGTTAAGGATACCGTATGAATTAATAATTGTCTGGCCATTGACAGTAAAATTCTGTCCGGCCAAAGCTAAGGTAACCCTTGGGGTGGGGCCAGGTCCGGTAACCGTAACATCGCCTTCAACGGAAACAGTGCCTCCAAGTGTTTTGGTGCGGGCGGTAACAGATGCAGCATTCTTGTTGCTAACTGACAGATTATAGTATGAAAAAGCGGGAATTGTCTGAGTAGCATCTCCGTTAAAATCAATTGTACTGCCTGCAACTACCCATCCTCCGGTTGTGAAGGTAGCCGAAGGGTTGAATGCTCCTGCAACTCCGATGGTTCCGGTGTTATCGAACGTAACCGAATTCACCGTTCGTGCTCCGCTGATGGTAAGATTGTTATAATTAAAGGCAGGGATGGTTTGCGAACCGCTTCCGTTAAAGTTGATGGTGTTATTGGTAACAACATATCCTCCTGAAGTGAAAACGGCAGTTGGCAAAAATGTTCCGGATATGCCAATTGTCCCGCCATTAACAAGTGTTACATTGTTGGCTCCCCGGTTACCGCTGATGGTAAGATTATAATAATTAAAGGCCGGAATAGTCTGATTTCCTGTACCATTGAAATCAATTGTGCTCCCCGCGGTAATCCAGCCACCGCTGGTAAAAGTAGCCGATGGATTGAAGATCCCTGCCACTCCGATAGTTCCGGTATTATCAAACGTAACCGAATTCACCGTTCGTGCTCCGCTGATGGTAAGATTGTTATAATTAAAGGCAGGGATGGTTTGCGAACCGGTTCCGTTAAAGTTCATTGTATTGCCTGCAACAATATACCCGCCGGTGGAGAAACTGGCCGATGGCACGAAAGCTCCGGCTACTCCTATGGTTCCATTCACAAGGGTAACATTATTGGAGGTACGGCTTCCGCTAATAGCAAGATTATAATAATTGTAAGCCGGCAGAGTCTGATTTCCTGTACCATTAAAATTTACTGTTCCGGATGTCGGAGGACCGGCATCCCCCCCCGATGTGCTGGTAATCCCTCCTCCTGTCATTGCTCCGCCAACATAAAGGGTACCTGAGCCGTTGAAGAGAAAATAATTTCTGATATTACTTCCGGCCATGGTAACATCGCCGGAAACCTCTACCGATCCATTCCCGATGCTGATATAACAATCCCTTGTATCACCACCTCCATCAGTCATAGCAATAGAAGCAGAGGTCAAGGAACCGTTATCAACCAATAAGTATTTATTTCTATTATTATTGGAGGGCCCGTTTAATGTTACCTGACCTAAAACTACAAGTCCATTTGCACCGACAAACTGAACCGATGAATTATTGGCTCCGCCGCTGATAGTGAGCGCCCCAATCGGGTAGGCCGGGGTAATATTCAGAGTGACATTGGTATTGTTTTGAATGGTCACTGTGCCGGCTCCCGGGTTCTGGCCCGGAAAATCGGCGGCAGCCACCCAGGCCGAACCATCATATCTCTGCCAGTTACCAACAACATTCCAGTTCCATGTACCGGTAGCATTGGTGCGGTAATCACCGGCCACCTGGGCTTCAATGCGAATAATTGGCAGGAACAAAAATACAAGACCAATGGCAATACATCTCAGGATTCCGGTAATTCCGGCCTGACCGAGATGAACTTTACCATTAATGGTGTGCAAAACCTCTGTATATTTCCTCCTATGCAATTGNAAANCCACCATTATTATTTCTAAACTGAATCTGAANAAGGCTATAAATCAATTCTGCTCCCAAATACTTATTCACGGGCGAAATATAAAAAGGAATGTGATTGTTTATAAAGAATTTATCAACAATTTTCATCCTGCAATAATTTATCTAACAGATACCATGGAAGGATACGTACTTTTTGAAAAAAAGTTTCAACAGACCTTCTATTAGATTTTATCATTCCTGCAATTTATTGAATTTCAATAATTATATACATAAATACTTAATTCATGCAACAGAAAACTTTCTGGAAAAAGTAAACAGGTTTAAAGATTCTTTATTTCTTCAATGAGTTTCTGCAGGGTATCTTTTGCATTTCCGAAGAGCATACGGGTTTTGGGGTCATAAAAAAGGAAGTTTTCGATGGCGGCATACCCTTTGCCCATGCCCCGTTTCATGACAATAATATTTTTGGCGGTATGGGCCCTTATAATAGGCATNCCATAGATAGGACTTCCCGGGTCGTCTTCGGCAGCCGGATTTACCACATCATTGGCTCCTATAACAACCACCACATCGGTATTGGGAAGCTCGGGATTGATTTCGTCCATTTCTTTCAGTTTTTCATACGGCACATCGGCTTCGGCAAGAAGAACATTCATATGGCCGGGCATGCGTCCGGCAACGGGATGGATAGCAAACTGCACTTCCACTCCGTGTTCTTCGAGCTGTTTGACCATTTCGTTGCACAGATGCTGGGCCTGCGCCACAGCAAGACCATAGCCTGGTACCACCACCACCTTTTTCGAATATGTCAGGAGCACAGCGGCATCGTTCACACTGATTTCCTTTATGGTTCCTGCTTCTTTTTCTCTGGCGGCACCTCCGCCACCAAAAGCTCCGGCAATTACATTGAGCAGCGAACGGTTCATGGCCCGGCACATAAGAACAGTAAGGATAGTACCGGCAGAGCCAACCAGAATACCACCTGTAAGCATAGCCTGATTATGATAAAGAAAACCTCCGAACGCTGCAGCAAGACCGGTAAAGGAGTTCAGCAACGAAATAACCACCGGCATATCAGCTCCTCCGATAGGCATTACAAACAACACGCCATACACAGCCGATATGGCCAGAAGCAGATAAACCGGAAGGGCACCGATGTGGCCGTCGGCATAGATTTCGGGCCGCACCAATACCCATACAATTAACAATAACATGACCAGCAGCAGAAGGATATTTACCGGCCTGAGGGCTTTTGTGCGCAAATCGCCGATGTTTCCNTTGAGCTTACCGAAAGCAATCATACTTCCTGTAAAGGAGACCGTTCCGATCATTACACCGGGCATAATGGTAATAAGCTGTCCGTATGGTACNCCTCCGGCAGCATCAATATGAGGGAACTCCATAAGGGCAATCAGTGCAGCGCAGGCTCCGCCCATACCGTTGAAAAGAGAAACCAATTGCGGCATGGCCGTCATTTTGACACGCCGTGCTATTACCCAGCCGGCCGTAGCACCTATGGCAAAGGCCAGCAGAATAAGAGGAATATGGCGAATTGGTTCTCCGTCAACACGGTGAAACAGGATGGTAGCAATAATGGCCAGCGACATGCCAAAAGCGGCCCAGAGGTTTCCTTTTCTCGCACTGTCGGGCTTGCTTAGCATTTTTAATCCAAATACAAACAAAACGGAAGCTATCAGATAGATAAGCTCAAGAAGAGATTGTCCGTCAGTGAAACGAAGTGTTTTTATCACTTCATGGATTGTATTCATAGCGCAGAGCTTTATTTCTTAGGTTTTTTTCTGAACATTTCGAGCATGCGGTCGGTAACCACAAATCCTCCGACCACATTGAGGGTACCAAGGATGACAGCAAAAAATCCCAGTATAATGGCAGAAGTGGAATGCGCATGGCCCATAACTATTATGGCCCCGACAATAACCACTCCGTGAATGGCATTGGCTCCTGACATAAGAGGAGTATGCAGGACGGCAGGCACATGCGATATTACCTCAATGCCAAGCAGTACCGAGAGAGCCACAATAAACAGCATCTCCCTGTTAACATAAATAAATTCAAATACTTCGCTCATAAATTATTGGGATTAACTGATGAAAGATTATGAAGGCTTCTCACCCGTTCATTACGGACTGCGCCCTGGAAGGTCAGGCAGGTTCCGGCAATAATATCGTCGTTGAAATTGATATTCAGCACACCTTCTTTTCCGAGAACAAGTTTGAGAAAATTCAGCAGATTCCGTCCGTACATGCGGCTGGCATCAAGCGGCATATCCGATGGATAGTCGGATTTCCCCACGATCGTTACTCCGTTATATTCAAGCACCTCGCCATTTTTGGTCAGTTCGCAGTTTCCTCCGGTAGCGGCAGCAATATCAATGATGACTGAGCCGGGCTGCATTTGATGTACGGTATCTTTTAATAAAAGGACCGGTGCCGGTTTTCCGGGAATCTGAGCCGTACAGATCACCACATCGCTTTTTACGGCATGTTCATGAATTTTGGCAGCCTGGCGGCGGAGATATTCTTCCGTTTGTTCCACGGCGTAACCGCCTGCAGAAGCATCTTCGCGGGCCCCTTCCACTTCAACAAACTTTCCTCCCAGACTCAATACTTCTTCCTTTACGGCTTTTCTCACATCGAATACATCTACAACGGCACCAAGCTTGCGGGCGGTAGCAAGAGCCTGCAGACCGGCCACCCCGGCACCCAGAATAAGTACCCGTGCCGGCTTGATGGTTCCTGCCGCGGTCATAAACATCGGAAAGAAGCGCGGAAACCGCACAGCAGCATCCAGCACTGCCCGATATCCAGCAACCGTAGCCATGGAACTAAGAACATCCATAGCCTGCGCCCGGGTGGTTCTGGGAACCAGCTCCATGCTGAATGAAGTTATACCACGCTGCATGAGCAGTTCAACAAGCTCCCTGTTATAAAGGGGATTCATCATTCCAATCAGCACCTTGCCGGGAGACAGATTCTTGAGCTCTTCGTCGGCAGGAGGCTGAATATGCAGAATTACATCAGATGNATCCAGAATTTCCCGGCGGGAGACAATGGTTGCCCCTGCTTCCGANTATAAGGNATCCGGGGTAAAGGCTCTGGCTCCAGCCCCCGATTCCACCTTGACGGCTGCCCCGAGGCGGACGAGCATCTGCACTTCCCCGGGCAACAGGGATACCCGTTTCTCATGTTCCGGTTCCCTGAGAATACCAAATGTTGTCATAAACAAGCTTTTAAGACAGATTTTTCATTACCTGCCATTTTCCTCTGAAATAAGGGTACAAAAATAACAGAGTTTCTGAAAGTCAAAATAGTATCTGTTTTTTTGAACACAATGTAAAAAAAATAGTTACTACATTTGAAATATGTGTTTGGC
>JGI24721J26819_10001079_pt1 | contig 30681 bp, 27 predicted proteins | sample YelNatPaOPGAMG01_FD_26819 | JGI IMG/M metagenome (IMG submission 26819) | reverse complement strand
GATGATGATGATAAGTCAATTTTTAAGGAGACAGTAAAATTCTCTCTCAGGAACAAGATAGATACTGTGCAATATATGATTCTTACGCCCTTGCCAGGTACAGAAACATATCAAAAGCTCGAATCAGAGGGAAGGATCCTTCATAAGATGTGGCATTATTATGATGGTTTACATGCAGTGTTCCAACCAAAGAATATGACACCATTTGAGCTACAGCAAGGCATGCTCGCTTCTTTTGAGGAGTTTTACTCGTATACACGACTGCTGAACGAGGCTTTGAATACAGTTTATGATAAGACAATTGGAAAGATAGCAAGCCTGGTGAATCCAAAGCCATATATAGATTCCACGCTGGCTATAAAGTTTGTTGCCAATCATATTATAAAAAGATGGCACAAACTCAATAAAGATTACATGAACTATCTTTCTCAGATAAAAGAGGGTATGAGGAGATCTGCCCAGGCTTTACACCTGAATGTTTTATAAAATGTACTTTAAAGATCTCAGGGCATACATATCTGCACTTGAAAAACGAGGTGAGCTTAAAACAATAACAAAAGAGGTTTCACCTATACTTGAGGTTGCAGAGATTGCAGATAGAATGATTAAAACAGGTGGACCTGCTGTCTTTTTCAAGAATGTTCGTGAAAGCTCATTTCCGCTCTTAATGAATATGTTCGGAACTGAATCAAGGACCGCTTTTGCACTCGGTGTAAATAACCTCAATGAGCTACAGCATAAGATGAAAGCCTTACTTGATCAAAAGCCCCCAGAGACATTCTGGGAAAAATTAAAGATTCTACCAAGACTAAAACAACTTTCTGATATGCTGCCAAAGATGCTTAAGGATGGTCCGTGTCATGAAGTAATTATAAAGGATAATCCTGATCTAAATATGCTTCCTATTGTAAAGACATGGCCCATGGATGGTGGCAGATTTATAACCCTTCCACTTGTTTTCACCAGGGATCCTATCAGCGGGATAAGAAATGTAGGTATGTACAGGATGCAGGTTTACGATAGCAGAACAACTGGTATGCACTGGCATATACATAAGCATGGTGCAGCACATTTTAGAAAGTACAAACAATTAAAAAAGAGAATGGATGTTGCTGTTGCAATAGGGATAGATCCTCAAACACTTTATGCTGCAACAGCACCTTTACCGGATGATATTGATGAAATGGTTTTTGCTGGTTTTCTCAGAGAAGAGCCAGTAGAACTCGTAAAATGCATTAACTCCGATATAGAGGTTCCTGCACATGCAGAGTTTATCCTTGAAGGGTATATTGATCCTGATGAGATGCGAACAGAGGGTCCATTCGGTGATCACACAGGTTATTACTCAATGGAGGATCAATATCCTGTTTTTCACATCACAGCTATAACGCATCGTAAAGATGCAATATATCCTGCAACCATTGTAGGAAAACCACCCATGGAAGATTGTTTCCTTGGTAAGGCAACAGAACGATTTTTCCTGCCCCTGATCCAGAAGATTTTACCGGAGGTAGTTGATATTAATCTTCCTATTGAAGGCGTTTTCCATAATATTGCATTTGTAAGTATAGATAAATCTATACCAGGACATGCACGCAAAGTGATCAATGCATTATGGGGGCTTGGACAATTTATGCTGACAAAAATTATTGTTGTGTTTGACAGGGATGTAGATGTTCAGAACATAAAGGATGTCTTGTGGAGACTTGGCAATAACATTGATCCTCAGCGTGATATAATAATACAGCAGGGTCCGGTAGATGTATTAAATCATGCTGCACCAGAGATTGGCTATGGTTCAAAAATGGGCATTGATGCAACAAAGAAACTACCAGAGGAAGGACATAGACGCACATGGCCCCCTGTAATAGAAATGCCAGAAGAGATAAAGGCACTTGTTACAAAAAACTGGAAGGAATACGGATTAGAATGAAAAGGTATACCTATAATCAGCTTGCCAACATGGATAAAGCATACATATGGCATCCTTTTACCCAGATGAAGTTATGGAAGAAGGAACAGATCATAATTATTGAAAAAGGAGAAGGTAATTATCTTATAGATATAAACGGTAAAAGGTATCTTGATGGTGTGTCATCCCTGTGGGCAAATGTTCATGGACATAAAAACAAACACATCAATTCTGCGATAAGCAAACAGTTAAATAAGATTGCACACACAACATTTCTTGGACTGAGCCATCCAGGGGCAATCGTACTTTCAAAGATGCTAATTGATATTGTCCCGGATGGGCTAAAAAGGGTCTTTTATTCAGACAATGGTGCAACAGCTGTGGAAATAGCTATAAAGATTGCGCTGCAGTACTGGTTCAATATTGGTAAACCAGAAAGGCACATCTTTGTTTCATTAAACAATGCATATCATGGAGATACAATAGGCTCTGTAAGTATAGGAGGTATAGGACTTTTTCATTCCACATACAAACCTTTACTGTTTAAAACGATAAAGGCACCTTCACCTTATTGTTATAGATGTGAGCTCGGGCTTGAATACCCTTCGTGTAAGCTCGCATGTGTAAAGAAGGTAGATGAGCTTCTTGCAAGGAATGAAGGGAAGGTTGCTGCTATCGTTCTTGAGCCAATGGTTCAGGCTGCCGGAGGGTTTATTGTGTCTCCACGGGGTTATTTGAGGGCTATAAGCGATATAGCAAAAAAACATGATGTCTTATTGATTCTGGACGAGGTGGCTACTGGTTTTGGTAGGACAGGGAAGATGTTTGCATGTGAACATGAAAATGTCAGTCCAGATATTATGGCTGTAGCAAAGGGGCTTAGCGGTGGTTATCTTCCTATTGCAGCAACCTTTACAACACAAAGGATCTATAATGCATTTATTGGAGAATATGCTGAGAAAAAAACATTTTATCATGGGCATACATACACAGCCAATCCTCTTGCTGTAGCTGCCTCCATAGCAAATCTTGAGTTATTCAAAAAACAAAAGATTATAGAAAAGCTTCAGCCTAAGATATACCAGCTGTCTCAAGGCTTAAAAAAGATAGAGCAACTTGAACATGTAGGACAGGTTAGACAACTTGGTATGATGGTAGGAATAGAGCTTGTTAAGGATANAGACTCAAAGCAACCATACCCATTTGAACAAAGAACAGGGGCAAAGGTTTGTTATGAAATAAGAAAACACGGAATAATTTTAAGACCCCTTGATGATGTGGTTGTGTTAATGCCACCACTTTCCATTACGAAACAGGAAATAGCGCATCTACTTAATGCACTTGAAAAATCAATTATAGCAGTTACGNAAAACAACAGGTAAGGGGTTATCAAAAATCTATGATGGTTACGAGTGTTAATCCATTTTTAACAGGTAAAACCATAAACCCTGTCTGTGGTTTATCTGCGTACTTATTTTTATAATCCTTTTCATCATATATTGCCCTTGTAGGTTCTGTCCATATCTGTAGTTCGCTTACAGCAGTGCCAACAATAAATAATTCAAGAGCCTGTTGCCAGGCTATACCTCCTGCATGTTTTATCCTGTCCTCATACAATGGCCATACCACAGAGGCACCAGCAGCATTAACAAGAACACCAAGGAAATGCTGCATCCATGATTTTCCAGCTATCTCAGCATCAGATGATTGTTTAAGAAGCAATTCAGCCTTTGCAAGTTTTTGAGCCTTTTGTTCTGGTGTGCTTTCAGGCATGCTTCTTAGCTCTTCTGCAGCTGTTCTTGCCTTAAACGGAAATACGAGCATACCTGAAAGTCCAATTAAAGATTCACCTGCTGATACACCACCTGTTATCTGAAGTATCTCATTTTTGGAAGTTAATGCCTGCAGCCAATGAAATTACTGTGGCTGCTGAATAAAAACCAACCCAGCCATTCCACCAGAGCCTTGCAGAGGAGCTACCTTCATCAAGTGATTGTTGGATGTATTGTATCCTTTTTTCTTCATTGTTGCTATAACCCGAATCTGCCCATGTATTAAAACATGCACTTAAAATAAAAGAAACCACCACAAGATATATTGTAATTGTTTTCATATATTACGAATAGCATAATAAATCTCTTTAATAAACCTTCCTGTTGCCTTTTCTGAATTTAAGCCCTACCCGTGGATTGCATTTGCAAAACCAGTCTTCGTGAAAACAGGGATAGAAGAGGTTTGTAGCGGTTTGATTTATCAAACGAAAAATACCGTCGCATAAATGCGACCGAACATTCTAAGGTCAGATCCTGTTGCTTTTCTTGCAAAGTCGTAGAACCATCAGTCGAGGACAAGGCATCAACATTAAAGCTCAAGAAAGCTTGTGAGCTTATCGTAATTAACCTTGTGGATCAATCATCGTGGGCAGCGGGAGATACACAAACCTTGCAGATAAACATGAATTATAAAAGGGGGAAATGTTCTCTTTTTTGGTAGTTATCATAACGGTTTAGAGAATATAAATGCAAGGGGTTTGCTGCCGAGATAAATGTACTCTCTTGTAGTATTACCAGTAGAGGCATCGTATTCTCCAATGAGGTTGTTGTAGATGTCATAGAGGTATATTGTTGTAATCCCACCTACCGTCTTGGTGATCCNNCNGTTCATGCCGTCATAGGTATACTGNCCTATTACTGCCCCGCTGGTGTTCGATACCTGTATAAGCCTGCCAAGGCTGTCATAGTTAAGAAGTGTACCGGATACGGTTTCTGCGGTAATATAGCCCGCTGCATCATAAGCGAATGTCGGGTCTGCAAAGTTAACCCGAAAAATGCATTTCAACACGGCACACCAGCAGAGCTAATCCTACAGAGGATTCCCAGAAGCAAGCCTGTTTAGATTCAGTGTTTATGCGGTTCTGCCGTCATACCTCCTGTAATTATTGTCTTGTTCACCCAAATGCATTGCAGTTAGCTGTATTAGCTGGAACATATTGATTTATACGGTTAAATAGGTATATCAGCTTCGCTCTTAGTGCATGGTTAATGACTGAGATCCTGAGTACCCCGCTTCTTCCGTCTCCACCCAATTGCGCTGGCAAAGCAAAATATTTGTATCTCAATGTTAAAAGCCTCTGTGTCTTTTCCTTGTTCTCAAATATCTCATAGCGGAACAGTACAAATAAGTTGTAAATTAATACCCGAATAACCATCGCTGCTTCAGTTGAGTAAAATCTTTTCATTGAAAATCCGCCTAATGCAAAATCTTCCTTTAATTCCTTGATCGTATTCTCATCGTTTGCCCGCGGACGGCATTTGTTCCATACTTGTTGAACACTATCTTCAAGATTTGTTACCCATACGCTATACCGGTAATCTCCTATATCGGTTTCATTGCTAAACAGAGAGAGGGTCTTACCCATTGCGTGCTGCCTTCTCTTGATATGCTGCCGTATAACAATATACCGCCTTTCCTCGGTATCTCGGTGTTTGAATTTGAATTCTGTGCCCCAAATCCCTTCGGCTATGTCTTCCCATCCCTTTTGCTCATATATAGTCCTCTGTAATGGCCTATAGAGCCGGGCTGCTATGATATAGTGCAATCCCTTACTAATTATCAGTTGTATAAATTCCTCAGTGTAAAATCCGCTGTCTCCTATCACCCCTGTTATTTTTATCTTCTCGCATACTCGTTCATATGAAGTTGTAAAAAATCCTACGATGTTATTGTGCGATATTACATTCCCGCTGCGGTTCCATATAAGCACGACGTATTTGCTCTTGTTTAAAAATGCCAGAAGCGGACTATGACTCGCTCGTCCTTTTTTCTTTGGATTATATCCCCGTTTTGCTCCTTCCTGATTACCGTATCGTTCTAAAACCGTAGAATCAAAGGTCAGCCAATCTTCCTTTATCTTTCCCCACGGTATTAGTTTTGTTAATCTATTCCACAGTTCTTCTGATAATTCATTTACTGCTGTTTGACTGTTCATCTTTCTGAACAGCCTCGTCAATGTTGTCCCAGCTACAGGCAGATAATTTACTCCAAAGAGTTCTGTCATTATCTGTTTACTCCCCATGTACACTAAATGTGAAAACCTGCTCCCACCGGCATAGATCATCAATAAGTATACAAGTATCTTGGAGTATTTCCCTTTGCTGTTCGGAGATAATTCTTGTATTGGGATAGCTTGTTCAATCCATTCTTTTAGTCTGATTTTTTCAAAGAATGCTGCAAGTAAACTGAACCCACCGTATGATGTCATCTCCTTGCTGGTAAACCTGATTTTTACTTTGTTAATTTCTATGTTTGTGCTATTATGCCCTTGCATAATTTTGTTCTCCTTTCGTTTAGTTTCAATTGCTTCATAACCTATTGATCCTAATATGAAAGGAGACTTTTTTTATCTACTCCTTGTTATCCAAATGCATTTTTCGGGTGACTCGATTCGCGGGGTTGACTGTGTACCTGTCAGTGTGTAGTCTTGTTGTATGGAAATAAACAAAAAACCGCTCAAGATCGTTATTTACTCAATAATAGGCTTGCTCTGGGTGATCAGTATTGTCTATCTTTTCAGAGCAAAGCACGAAGAAACATTAGCAGCCGTTCCACCAGCGGTAAAATCGGAAGTAAGCACGGTATCGGAATGGATGGGACTTTATATGGGAGACAAAAAGATCGGTTATGATTATGAAGAGATACTGCCGTCAAATAACGGTTTTGTCTTCAAAACAAGGATGTTCATGAGGATCATGCTCATGGGGCAGCAAAAGGAGATAACAACGATAGTGGATTCAACGACTGACGGAGACTACGCTCTGAAAAGCATAGATTTTTCTTTGAAAACATCGGCAATGGAAATAGCTGCAAGCGGCAAGGTCAAGGACAACATACTCTATGTCAGCCTGAAAGGACCGGGTGGAGAAACCAATCAGCAGATCCATCTAAATGGTCCGGTATTAAGTTCGGACAGCATTGTAATGCGGATTGTAAAAGACGGGTTCAGCAGGAGCGAATACAACTTCCATATATTTGACCCGACTATACAGCAGGAGCTGCCTGTTTATGTAAAGGTAGTCGGCAAGGAATTAAGAACTATTATGAATAGCCCTGTTGATACCTTCAAGCTCGAAGTCAATATAAAGGACATGAAGGAAACCATGTGGGTCACCCCCCAGGGAGAAACTGTAGAAGAGATAAGCCCGCTCGGCTTCAGGGCTGTGCTCGAGCCCAAGACCGTGGCGCTCACAAAGGGATGGAACAACGAGCCGGTCGACCTTATTTCATCGACAGCGATAAGGGCCGCAGGCTTGCAGGTAACATACCCGGCGAGCGCGAAACATATAGAGGCTTATTTATCAGGCATCTCGGATAAAGAGCCGTTGCCATCGTTTGGATTCCAGACGAGGCAGGGCAGCCTTATAACTATTCAAACTCCGCAAAATACAGGTACCTATGAACTGCCGTATAAAGGCGAAAAAGATGTCCATGGACTATCTGTGCAGCAAGAGCTTCTCAGCTCATCGCTGATCAATTCAGACAACCCTGATATTATCAGCACTGAAAAATCTATATTAAACGGCGAAACAGACGCCAGGAAAGCTGTAGAGCTGATAAACCAGTGGGTCTATTCACATGTAAGAGACAGTTTTACAGTCGCCCTTCCCCGCTCTATTGATTTGCTTAAGAACCCCGAGGGCGATTGCAAGGCGCACACCATATTATTTACATCGCTTGCGAGGGCCGCCGGGATACCGACAAAGATGGCGATGGGCGTTGTGCTTATGCCTGACGGGTATTTCTATTACCATGCATGGCCGCTGGTATACCTGAACGGATGGGTGCCTGCTGATCCTACATTCGGTGAATTCCCTGCTGATGCTACACATATAATACTTGCAAGCGGAGACCTTACCAACTGGATGGACATACTCGGTGTCGTAGGAAGGCTGCAGATAAACATAATGAGGGTTTCACCGTAATACTCCTGTAAAGACAATCGCTGTTAGGCTATCCCATTTTTAAAAGGGTTCGCGACGTGAACGGGGGCTCGCCGCAATCCCCGCTATTTATAGCGGAGTCAAGGCGAGCTATAGAATAGACAAATTCCTTACCGACGAAGAATCCACGCTGTTTACAGCGGGGTTCTTCAATGTATGGATTAAATATTCTATAAAAGGGGAGGACGGGCATCCTGCCCGTCAGCGGCACGAAGCTCCGCAGGAGCGTAGTTTGGCGGAACACCGTAAACAACGTTAGAATCATAATCCAGCGCTCCAATGACTATATTTATATACCTGATTTGAGCCAAAAAGCAATAGAGCATTAGGTATTGATTGTGATACACAACCTATAAATCTTCTTCAGGAATGTCATTTAAAGCGTATAGAGGGCGTTTTTAACAGCACATTGGATTAATGAAAATGCCGCATTACGGAAGGTTTGGCTTCAGGCATTTCAAATGCAAGCCGGGACTGTTTTTTTAAAATCCTCATGGTATCTATGACTTCCGGGAGAACGGTTTTGTATGCCCCCCAATAACGATATTGGGTGTGCGCACTCGTAACGATGCGCTCCGGAGAATCCCAGGATGCAAACGGTGATGCCCGAAACTTTTCGCTTGCGATAAAAGCCTGTGCGGCCTTCATAGGCGGCATCCCTTTCTTGTAACAGACAGACAAGGCATCCCGAACCATTTCCCAGTAATCAATGACGCGTTGCACGTCCTTTTTGGTGGCAACAGGACCATGACCTGGGATGATGATATCCACGTCTTTCCCAATGATTTTTTTGAGCCCGGCGAGGCAATTTTCTATAGGCCCGGCCCAGAGGACAGGCGTACAGGTAAAAAAAACAATATCACCGGAAAAAAGGATTTTTTCTTGAGGCAGATAGACCATGGCATCGCCATCCGTATGTGAAGTACCGACCTCCTTGATCAATAGATCCACTCCATTTACGGATAAATGCTTTTCACCTGAAAAAGAGTCGTTAGCAGGTGTGAGGGAAATATCTTTAAAATCATAAGGCAAGAACATGTTTCGCATATAATGTTCGAAAGTATGGAGACCGAAAATAGGCACCCATTGAAGTGGCCGCACGATGGTGAGGAGTGCATTTACGGACGAGGGCCTCAAGTGAGGCATTCTTTTTACGCATGCATGTGTCGCTATGATTTTCTTATCCTTGAATAGCTGATTCCCCCAGAAATGATCACCATCAGAATGAGTATTGATAACATATTCAACAGGCGATTTTTTTAAAATGCCTTGAGCCGCATCAAGCCATTCCTTTGTATATTTCAGATCCCATGCGGTATCAATGAGCACACTTTGGCCTTTACAGTCTATGAGCCCGAGATTGGTTTCTCCCCATGAACCATTGGGCACCATCCACGCATAAGTTAATTTACCCATTCGATAAAGTCCTTCCTTGAATTGAGGAATTTCTCCAAACCGTGTTAAAGATCTGTTGGGGCCTGTCAGCCATTCTATATTCATAATCACACCTCTTTTGATTTAACCTGGTAGATACCCACGGGCAAGCCAGCGGCACTCTGCCTCATTATTAGAAAGCCACGCCTCAGCCACAGGCTTGCGTCTGTGGCGCATCCGCCTTTGAATGACCTTCTAACGGGGGGTTACTTACCATGAAACCATAGTATTATTTTTCTTTGTTTATGCTCTCCTGATTGTGTTGGTAAGCGTTCCAATCCGTTCTATCCACAATTCCACTTCATCACCCGGCTTGAGCCAGCAACCGTTCTCGAGCGCACATCCTCCCGGCATTGTACCGGTTGCGAAAAGTTCTCCCGGATACAATTGTTCGGACTTCGACACGTGCACGAGTATATCAGCGAGGGAATGATACATGTTCTTCGTGCTGGTATTGCATACGGTTTTGCCATTGATTCGTACCTTAGCCTGGAGGTCGTTAACATGGGGTAACACTTCCTCTGCAGGGACTACTTCAGATGACATGGTGTTTATAAAGTGTTTGGATTTTTGCGGGCCCAGACCGCTCTGCATCTCTTCCATCTGTACATCCCGTGCACTAAAATCGTTTACAACAACAAAACCGCCGATCGCTGCAAGAGCTTCTTCCTTCCCTGCATTTTTTAATGCCTTCGCAAGGACAAATCCCATTTCAAGCTCATAATCAAGGGCTTTTGTATAAAGAGGCCATTCGATTTCCGCACCGCTCGTTACAAAATTGAGATGATTCCCCATATAGTAGATCGGCTGCCTGTACCAGATCGGCTTAGGCTTGAGCATCGGGAAAGGTGTATGGAACATTTCGAATAGTTTCACGATAGGGTATTTCGACGGAAGAAATCGTTTTACGATTCCCCGTCCGGCATTAATAACATGAGTTTCTGAAAGCATGAAGTCCCTGAAAGATTTGACCTCAAAAGGCAACAGGGATATGGCATTCCCGGGAAGAACAGGGCAATCCCCTCTTATGTTAGCCAGTACACTCTGCAGCCTGGGCTTAATATCCTGCCACTGATCCAGAATGCGAATCATATCATTTCCATAGCCGGAAAACCCCTGAACAGTATTTATGGGTATCCATTTTGTATCATGCTGGACAGCAACGATAATTTGATTGTCCGCCAGAAATCGTCTCAGTTTCATAACAATGGTCTCCTCGTTCAATTATTATAATAAATTTAAAATCTTAAATACAAACGTTTAAAACATCGCGATAACATCTTTTAAATTTATGTCATTCGGCATTGTTCAGAAATTAGGATTTCGGATTTATTTATATAAGCATGTGCCATTTATCCAGGAGCTTCTTGTAGTTATCCATGTTGTTCAGAAGCGCCTTTGCCTTGGGTTTTTCCCATATCTCCAGGTGGGCTGCCCATGACGGGTCCTTTGCATTTATAACTTCGTTCAGGAGTTCCATGGCCCGTTCTTTTTTACCGTCCTCCAAAAGGGTGATAGCCAGATCAAACTTCGTAAGAGTAAAACGCGGATCAACTTTAACAGCCTTTTCAAGATATTCATTGGATTTTTTCATACTCCCGCCGGCTACCCAGGGAAGCTGCCGGTACATATCACCTATGGCATTCAGGACAAATGCGCTGTTGGGTGCAAGCTTTTCCGCTTCAAAAATGTGTTTTTTAAACACTGGAAGAGAAAATAGAGATTTTATGACACCGTTGATCTGGCTGATGCGTCCGAGGTTGAAAGCATACCATGCCCAGCCGTCCCATCTGCCCGGAGCGAGGTCTATTACCTTTTGCGCTGCATCCTGGCCCGCAGCATAGCTTTTCAACTGTTCGGTTTCAGAAGTCTCGTATTCACCAAGATTCCAATAGCTCTGTGCCATGATGACATAAGCGTCGATCTTCCCTTCGACATCCCCCGGGTTTGCTTTCATATAATCATTACACATTGCTATACCCTTATTAATATTTGCTATCGCATCTGTCGTCATGAGCGATGTTTTAAACGCGTTCTTCAATTCATTTGCTTTCGGCTGCCTTTTTGTTTCCGGGGCCAGTTCCGTTGTTGCAAAATGAAACTCGGCTGCTTTGGCCACACCTGCCATAAAAGCAGTAATAAGGATTACCGTTAAGACTTTGAATACCCGTGTTTGATGAAACCTTCTAAAACCATCCCTTACAACAATATTTCTCATCTCCTCCTCCTTTTTATCTATGTTTGATGCATCTATCCCATGGCCGGAAAGGCAATTTCTTTGAAAAGCAGGATAAGATTTACATCACCGTCGCTCATTAATCTTCCACCCAGCAACGCCCTTCCGAACCGGTAGTTGTTCTGTGAAGCCAGCGCCGCGAAAGCGATCAGGGAGTTTTCCCAGATGAGCCGTGCGTTCGCGCATGGGTGATCTCCGCCTCCGGAAGTGACGGCACCGTTCTTGAAGATGAAATGCATGCCGCTTTTATGGTCTTTTGTAATTATCGCCATCGTGAAATTCCTCATTTGCATGGTCTTTTTCAATTCCGGTTTTTCCTTGCGCCGGTCTTCATTTTCATGGTCAGCACAAAACGCATCAGGGTTAATAGCATAATTTCATCCTAAAACTTTTGGGGGGGTGCCGCCAAACATCTTGGCCTTGTCTTCTTCTATGATAGCCGGGTACCCGTATGCGATCTGCATGTCTTCCGAAATCTGAAACTCAACCAAGCCTTTGACTGCATTAGCCCGGCCGATCCCGAATGCCGTGCACGTGACAATCACCCACTGCTTTATCATCTTACCCCCTTTTTTAATGTGAATATGTTCCCGGTAAAAAGCCGGATGATCCAGTCACGCATCCCATCCGGCAGGAATCTGGTCATAAGCACTTGTATCTTGGCATCCAGCCCGACAATATACCTTGGATTCGGCTTCTTCACCGCCAGAATCCTCTCGAGGGTGCGGGCAACCAGTATTGGTGGACTACCTCTGCGGCCCATCCTGGTTTCGGTCTTGATCAAGGCCTGGATGGATTTATGGTAGAGGGCCGCGGCCTGGGGCGGTAATTTTATCAGTTGCGCGTCGGTGCTGTTTACGGTTTTGCCCCAAATGGAGGTTTTGATATTTCCGGGGCAGACAATCACTACGGGAATGCCGAACTGCCGCAGCTCCATGCGCATTGAGTCTGAAATGGCCTCCATGGCAGCTTTGGAAGCACAGTAGGGTCCCATGAACGGTACGGGTTGTCGTCCTCCGATTGAGGTTATATTGATTATCCTCCCGCAGCCTCGGCGCAGGAGGGGCAGGAAAGCCTGGATGACATGGATGCACGCTATCAGATTGACCTCCAGCGGGGCCAAGAGCTCCTCGGTGCTTACGAATTCGATCGGCGCGGACATGACAACCCCGGCATTATTGATAATCGCGTATAAGCCCTTGGCATCTGCCTTCGTAGCGACAAGTTCCGCCGCCTTGGCAATGGCTGATTTATCTCTCACATCCATGATGATGGGGAATAAATGCGCTGAAGCTGTCTTTCGTAAGGTTTGTGCATCTTGTTCGCGGCGGACACCGGCAAAGACCCGGTAGCCCAGGCGGTCAAGGTGCAGCGCACTCTCATAACCGATACCCGTGGAACAACCGGTGATGAAAATTGCTTTTTCGCTTGTTTCAACCATGATGTTAATCCTCCTGAAACATTAACGCCATCTTGCCAGACGGCGATCCATCTCAATGCCGATGCGATAATAGAGGGGTGGCAGAAATCTTTTGATCGCATATATGACATGCCCTTCCAACCCGATGATCTTCAATTTACGTTCCTGTTTGATGGCCTGCACAATTTTATGCGCGGCGATTGCCGGGTTGCGGCCATGGCTTTTGGTGCCCATCTCGCGCATGAACCCGGGCAGATTTTTTATCCTCGCATGTATGGCCAAATTCGTATTGAAAAATCCCGGGCAAATGATGCTCACTTTAATATTATGGCGGTATACCTCGGCGCGCAAAACCTCGCTGAAACCGACCAGTCCGAATTTACTGGTGCAGTAGGGCCCGTTGCCGGCCACCATGGCCAGGCCGCCGACCGAGGCGATATTAACGATATGGCCGCTACGCCGGCTGATCATGTGTGGCAGGATATGGTGCACACATTGGATCGGCCCCCAGAGGTTGATGCCGAGCAGCCACCGCCAATCCTCCAGTTCATGATCGCAAATCTCTCCGATCGTGGTAACCCCGGCATTGTTGATTAACAGATCGACCGCGCCGCATTGTTCTATTGCTGTAGAAACCATGCGTGCCACCTGTTCGGGATCGGAAACATCCGCAACCATGGTCCGACAAAAACTGCCGCGACCCTCGATGAGCGAATGGCTTTGTTCAAGCCCATCGGTATTGATATCCGTAATAAAAAGCCGCATGCCTTCAGCCGCAAGCGCCACGGCCACGGCCCGGCCCAACCCACCGGCAGCGCCGGTTACCAAAGCGGTTTTCCCGGAAAGCATCTTCATTCTTCAAGCTCCTTTTACAATATAAATCACAATTCGACCCCTGCGGCCCGGGCCGCCAAAATCGGCAGATCATGGAGATCAAGGCTGAGGCTATCTCTTTTAATGGTGCGCGCCATCAGTTCATAACAAGACGGACAGGCCGTAACCACGCCATCGGCCACAAGGGAAGCTTCTTGCAGCCGTTCTCTACAGACATTATGACTAAATTCCGGCTCGTTATTCATGGTAATTTTGCCGCCTGCGCCACAACAATACGACCACTTGCCGGTGCGTTCCATCTCCACCAGTTCCAGGCCGGGGATGCTGGAAAGCACAAAGCGCGGATCGTTATACACATCGCAGTGACGCCCCAGATAACAGGGATCATGATAGGTGAGCTTTTGTCTGATTTCCCTGGTGAATTTCAGTTTTCCGGCCCGGATAAATTCGGCCAGGACTTCGGAGATATGCACAACCTGAAAAGGCAAAGCCCCCATGGTTCGGGTATAATCATTTTTAAAGGTCGCATACCCATGGGCACAGCTGAAAATCACACGCTCCGCTCCGGCCTTTTGCAACGCCGCTATGTTATGCGCCGCCAGTTCCTTGGCCAGTTCACGTCTGCCTGACCAGGCCGAGGTAAAACCGCAACAGCGTTCCTCTGACCCAAGATAAGCCAATTCAGCACCGGCGGCCTTGAAGAGCCCCAGCACGGCCTTGACCATGCTCGGATAGCGATGGGTGGCCGAACAACCGGCAAAATAGATGTCCTTGCCGGTCTTGGGCAGGTCATCCATAAACTTTGGCTTGACCTTGGCGCCATACATATTGAAAGAACAACGTACTCTCTCAATATTAGCGGCCAGTGCTTTCGGCAGCGGCGCATCGCGGTCAACAACCTCCTCGCGCAAGGCCAGAACAGAATATAAGGGCAGGAATGTCTGACAGATTTCATTACACATCCCGCAGCCGGTACAGGAATAAAGGATCTGCATCAGATCGTCATCAATAGGGTAATTCTTGCGAAAGACCAGCGAAGCCAGTATCAGCCTGCCCAAGGCCGTATGCGAACGGAATTTGAAGTATTCGAAAGAAGGGCATTTCTTGTCCGGACTTGACCATTCCGGCGGCGGCAGCTCCTGCCAGTTATGGGGTACGATCGGGCCGCGATAAAAACAGGCCCCACAATTCAGACAAAAATTGATCCGTTGTTTTAATTCTTCCAGGGTTACGCCATGTGTGGAAAACATAATGCAGACCTCCTTAAAAGCTTCCCGGGCTGAGGATATTGTTGGGATCGAGCATAGCCTTGATGCGTTTGAGCAAGCCGTGCGCGCCGGATTGATTGGTCCAGGTATAATCAGGCGTCAACGGCGGCAGCATGGATTGGAACGTACCGCCCCTGGCCCCATACCATTCGCGGAATTCGTTCCTGACCATCTTCAAACGCACCTGCCAGAATGGGTCATCATATTTGACAAAGGCCCAGGTCTGCGAACACATGGTGTGCGACTTAATGGCAAAGCCGTCAAAGACCGTGAAGCGCGGGAATCCCCAAATGCCATACTTCTCTCCCAACTCTTTCAACTTATGGTAGATTTCCGGAAACCAGCTCAGCGGATAGGTCAGGCTGTCGTAAATATACATGTAATTGCAATCTGTCTTTTGCATCACCACCCGCATGGTAGCACTGGCTATGGGATTGGCAACCGGGGTGAAGAAGGTGGGCCAGATTGTGAAAAACGATTCGGCGATACCCGGCAGATATTGGCCGTCAAAGCGTTTGCAGAGATCATCAATGGCCGCAACCTTGCCTTCCAGTTCTTTTTCATTCTCGCTGTTGGCCGTGAAATAGACAATGAAATGGCAATCTTCCGGCAAAATCGAGATCTGTTCCACAAATTCCAGACCGGCATATTTCCAGCGGTCATTCACATGCACATCGAATATCTCCATGGAAGTGGCTTCCATGAGCACATCCCGAACCTGTTCGATCTGATCGATTTTCCAGTAATAGGAATGGAAAGCCCAGTGCTTGGGAACTTTCAGGCAGCGGTACGCCACCTTGGTGACAATGCCCATAGCGCCGTTGGATTGGGTGAAAAGGCCGACCAGGTCAGGGCCGGTGATGTAGCGGTAATACGGTCCGAATTCAGTATCGGCATAGGCCATGGAACCCACCCGGATAATCTCTCCGTCCGGCAGCACGACTTCAAAGCCTTCCACCAAATCGATGTTGCGGCCATAGCGGGTCTTGCCGAAGGCATTCACCGGGGTAATGGCGGAAGCCGCCACGCAGGGGCCAGGGCCGTATTCCGTGGTCGGCAGCATCATGCCCTGCTTGAAGAGTTCCTGCGAGAGCTTGAAAAAGCTGCAGCCGGCTTCAGCCACGGCTTTCATATTCTCTTTGTCGATCGTAATGATCTTCTCCATGGGGGTTAAGTCCAGCAGGATGCCGCCCTTGAGCGGACCACCGTGCCCGCCCTGACCGGCCGCCCCGCGCGGCGTCACCGGGATGCCGTGTTGATTGGCCAATTTCAGGATTTGCGAAACCTGCTCAGGGGTCCGGGCAATGACGACCACGTCGGGTTTGGTAACCCAATCGCTTCCGAGAAAACAGCTATAGGAGTAGGTTTGGCAGACAGAAGCAGAGTTTGAAACATTGCCAGAACCGACGATCTCTTCCAGTGCACTGACATACTGCATTTTTATACCCCTCTCATTTTTTCGTCACATTACAACACGCCCCTCCTTGAGATAGTCAGGACGGGTTTCTCCTAACCGCCATCAAGGAGTTCTGTATCAATTTAAAAATACCGCATGTTATTTCACCCGCCGTTTGGTGGTATCGATCCCCAAAAGACGGCCGAGGTTTCCGCCGAACATCTTGGCTTTGTCTTCTTCTGTGATAGCCGGGTACCCGTATGCGATCTGCATGTCTTCCGGTATCTGAAATTCGGTAAGCCCCTTTACAGCATTGGCAATTTGAATGCCGTAACCGGCGTAATCCGTGCCCCAGGTGATGCGATCCGGACCTACAAAGCGCATGGCCTCACCCAGAAGGTGGGCAAACTTGCGCGGTGCGGTAATGGCCCAGGGAACAAGCAGGCTCATGCATATGTAGACATTGGGGTGGCCTAAGGCCACCATGTTGAGGACATCGCTGTAGGGATAGCCCATGTGGAAGGCATTAATTATGAGCCCCGGAAAGTCGCGTGCCACATCGTCAAGTTGCTCAGGATGACAGTACTTGCTCTTACCAGGCGGTACCCAGCAAAATCCGGTATGTATATCGAGTACAATTTTATGCTCTTGGGCTTTTTCATAGAAGGGCCACAGATCCGGGTCATTGATGTAGGTATCTTCGGGCGGATAATATTTGAAGATTTTTGCCCCCTTTTCTTTGACCCAATACTCCAGCTCCCAGATAGCATTCTTGACCCCGCGCTGTTTGATAGGTGAAATGTTGGGCTGGTACATAAACCGTTCTGGATTTATCTCCACCACCTTGGCCATTTCGCCGTTGGAAACCCATCTGCTGGAAAATCCGGTTGTATCCATCATGGATTCAGGGAGCAGGCAAGCGATATCCACTCCGTACTTATCCATAACCTGCAGAATGATCTGCGGGTCACCGCTCTTCACCGTTTCCCATTCTTCCAAACCTTCCAGTGCCTTCATCATGAGCGGCATGGGGGCGCCGGTGACCAGCGGCCGCGAGATGTGCTCAATAGCCCGCCACCACATCTGCACCCCGGGGAAATGGTTCAGGTGTTCCATATCACCGATGAGGTGGCACTCCGGATCGATCTTAAAATAATTATCTATATTTTTTTTGCTCATACCTATCCTCCCTGTTTATAATAATTCTCAGCTGATCATCCTGTCTCTGCCTTCCCAAAACTTCTTTTTGATATCTTTTTTGTCGATCTTGCCGATGATGGTTTTGGGAATATCGTTCCAGAAGGCCACCGCCTTGGGGCACTTGTATCCCGCCAGGTGCTTCTTGCAGTGTTTCATGATCTCCTCTGCCGAAGCTTGTTTACCGGGATGAAGCACAACAACGGCCTGAACCACTTCACCCCATTTTGTATCGGGCGCTGAAACAACGGCACATTCCTTTACCGCCGGATGCTGGTAAATGATGTCTTCGACTTCCTTCGGATAGACATTCTCGCCGCCGGAAATAATCATGTCCGCCTTGCGATCGGTCATAAAAATATAGCCGTCTTGATCCATGTAACCCATATCGCCCGTATGATACCAACCTCCTTTCAGGACTGCGTCGGTCAGCTTCTGGTTCTTCCAGTAGCCCATCATGATATGCCTGCCTTTGGCGCATATTTCGCCATGCTCACCCGGACCCAAGGGCTTATCGTTTTCATCCACTATTTTGACTCGTGAATTGGGCATCGGTTTGCCGGCGCTTACAAGATATTTTGCTTTCGGACCATCCAGGTGATGATCCTTCCACGACAATCCTGATATGGCTGCTCCGGCTGTTTCTGTTGCGCCATATCCCTGGGCAAATTTGTTTCCGAATTTTCGAATGCATTTTTTTAGAACTTCTGTAGGAAAGGGACTACCGGCATAGGTTAAAATTCTTAAGCTGGAAAGATCGTATTTCTCGACGCTCGGCCAATCCACCATCCACCCGTAAATCGTTGGAATAAGGTTCATGTGGGTGCATTTTTCGTCCTCGATCAGTTTAAAGATTGTGTCCAGATTGGGTTCGCGATTGATGCATACTTTCCCTCCGACAATCAACAGGGATAGAATCGGCCACCAGGACACGTGAAAGATTGGCAAAACAAAACAGGTTGAATCATCCTCGGTAAATCCGTTGGCCAGGGCAGACGTTATACCGGCTATCAGGACGCTGCGATGGGAAAGCATTACACCTTTGGGTATTCCCGTAGTTCCACCCGTGTACATCAGAATGGCAAGATCATCTTCCTGGACATTATATGTATCCTCATCCGGTTCCGACGCAGTCTGTAGGTCCAGCAACTTATCATAATCAAGGAACCCGGGAACAGGATTATCCAGGGTCACCCATGTCTTTATGTTCCTGATACTTCCTTTCATTTGTTTGACTTTTTCTTCATACTTGTCACCGACAACAAAGCAAGTTGGTTCACTGTCGTTAACAATAAAAAATATCTCGTCATCGCCCAGGCGCACATTGATTGGCGTTACACGCATGCCGATCTTGGCTGCAGCAAAATAGACTTCCAGATACTTCGCACAATTATCTGCCATGACGGCAAGTCCGTCACTTTTTTTGCAGCCTGCTTTGATAAGAAAATTTGCAAATCTATTGATTCGTTCATTAAATTGTTTGTAGGTATAACGTTTCCCTTCAAAGACAACGGCAATATTATCCGGCCATAAGATGGCACCGCAACGGGGGATATCTCCTAATGTGTACATGTCATATCTCCTTTGTCTTCGTTTACGACCAGGACTTTGGAAGGCCCTGGAACTGCATCAATATATTCCGGCTCATCTCGTTGGAGATGGGTGAGAACTGAATCTGATAGGCATCGCGCAGGAACATGGAGACAGGGTACTCGTTGCAGATGCCGTACCCGCCGAAGATCTCGGCTCCGAAGATCCCGGCGTGACGCGCGCCCTCGGCCGCCACCAGCTTGGCCATGGTCGCCTCCAGGTGATAGGGTTTGCCGTTATCGCAGAGCCATGCTGCCTTGTAGGTCAGGTTGCGGGAATTCTCCAGGTTGATATACATGTCCGCCAGATAATTCTGCAGGATCTGGAACCGGCTGATTGGCCCGCCGAAAGCGTTGCGCTCCTGGACGTACTTGAAGCAGAAATCATAAATGGCGGCGATAATGCCGACACCCATCATGGCCACGCCGATACGTTCCGGGTTGAGAACAGTCATGATCTCATAGAAGGCATTGCCGCGCGTGCCCAATGTATTTTCCTTGGGAACTTCCACATTATCATAGAAGATCTCCACGCTTTCACAATGATGACAGCTGATTTTTCCAATCTTACGAATTGTTATGCCGGGAGTCTGGCGGGGGACCATTATGGTAGTCCATGATTTACTTTTTTTTGCATCTCTTTCTGTCTTACAGATAGTGATCAGAGAATCCGCAACATGAGCTCCGGTGATAAATATTTTTTGCCCGTTGATGACCCACCGGTCACCCTTGTCTTCGGCAAAAGTGGACAAGGCACCGAGAATATCCGTACCGCCGCCAGGCTCGGTCAGTGCCATGCAGGTTTTGAATTTGCCTTCAGCTATAAGCGGTAGATACTTTTCTTTCTGCTCCTTTGTGCCTAATTCGCCTATGAAACGAACACCGAATCCCGCTGTAGTGCCTACCGCCAAAGCAACAGACATGGACGCCTTGCAGATTTGCTCAAATCCGACCATGACATCGACCATCCCCAGCCCCTGCCCCCCGTATTCAACCGGCACCGCCGCTGAAAACATTCCAAGATCAGCGAATTTTTGCCATAGATCATCCGGTGGAAAATCAACATTTTCATCCATCCATTTCACATATTTGTAATCAAGCTCCTTCTCGCAGAACCGCTGAACGGTCTGCTGCATAAAGAGTTGTTCCTCGGTAAATCCGAAATCCATAGTATTCCTCCTCTTTTTGTCGGTGTTTCCTTACTCTTTCTTGTCCGAGGCGACATTCGCCTGTTTCTGAGCGGCCACCAGAATCTCGGGACTTTCCCGTAAGGTGCCCATCATCGCCTGAATGTTCGGGGAATAGATCAGCCACTGAATGGCATTGCGTTCCAGCGCTAAGGCCGCATCCAGACTGCCGCATTCCAGGGAACGCCCCATGACTTCCTTCGCCATGCGCAGAGCAATAACCTTTTTAGAACTGATATTAGTGACAACTTCATTGAACTTTGTCTCAAACTCATCGTCCTTAAAAACTCGGGTCAGAAATCCCATCTCATACATTTCCTTTGCCAGGAAATCTTTGCGTCCGCTGTAAATAATCTCACGTGCACGGTAGATAGGCATGGCACGGGCAATGCGCACAGTGCCGCCCCAGCCGGGTAGAATACCCATATTGATTTCAGTGGTGCCAAACTTCGCCGATTCTTTGGCATAGATGAGATCGCACATCAGCGCGAGTTCAAGGCCACCGGCAAGGCAATGACCTGTCACTTTGGCGATGACTACTTTTTCGCAAAGCTCGATAGCCTTACCAATTCCGTAACCGTCATGCGCAAGCCAGTTGAGGCTGGCCTGATGCTCCGCAAGGGAAGGAAAGATGCTGAGGTCGCCGCCTGTACAAAAAGCTTTTCCCGCGCCCGCAAGGACGACGACGGCAACATCCGCCTCATCCCTAACCTTTCGGAAGGCGTCCAGAAGCTCGGCCGCCATCTCGCGGTTGATGGCGTTGTATTTGTCCGGCCGGTTGAGCTTTATGGTACAGACCGGTCCTTCAATCTCATAGATGATGGTCGTATATTCGTTCATTACAGACCTCCTTATCTCTTGACCGGCCGGAAATACGGCAGGAAGAAGCCTTCACGCTCATGGAATACAACCTCAACCTCCATGTCGAACTTAATGTCCTCCGGTTTGCACTCCACGATTCTGGTCATCATGCGGATGCCCTCCTTCAGAACGACATAGGCTATCGTATAGGGCAGTTCATCCGCAAACTTGGGCTCCACCATGTCGTAGGCCGTTGAGAATGTTAAAACTGTTGCCTTGCCGCTTGCTTCGATCCAGCCCAGATTTCCTGACCAGCATTCGGGACAGAATTTACGCGGATAGAAAATTTTTAATTTACAGTCATTGCAAACCTGAATAAGAAGTTTACCCTGCTTGGTTCCTTCCCAAAATTTCTCCGACCAGGGCTGCGTTTCAGGAACGGGTTTTTTCATTTCAAAATCCATTTTAAATCTCCTTTCCCCAGATGGTGGCAATATTATTGAAACCTGATCCGCCACCGGCATTCTGGTAAACATATTTACAGTTCTTTACCTGGCGCTCTCCTGCCTTGCCCATAAGCTGACGAGCGGTTTCCACATAGCATGCTGCGCTCACACCCGAACCCGTGTGACCCCGTCCCGGTGCATCACCGATCGTGGACCAGGGAATGTCTCCGCCGAAAGACATGCGGCCCTCAAGAAAATATTTACCGCCCATACCTGGAGGCGCCACCCCGAGCACCTCCGCTATCATCGGATGCGCCAGGGGATAGGCCAGATAGCAGTTCCAGAGGCTGATGTCGTCCTTTGTTATGCCGGCCTGGGCCATGGCCTCCTTGGCCGTGACCTTGAATCCTTCTTCCACTTTCTTGAAATCACGCATAACGCAGGTGCCGCTGAAGTAACGCACGGAATCGCCAAGCTTGTAGGCTGCCGGACGCTTCATCTTCTTGGCATCTTCGGCTGAAACAACGACCATAGCGCAGCCGCCGTCGCCCAGAACATTGCTTTCACGTTTATGCAGAGGAGTGTTGAGAAGGCCAGAAGCCAGTACCTTCTCCACCGAAGGAACAGGCTTGCCGTAGAAGAACGAGTTCGGGTCTTTAGCAGCCCAACTTCTAAGAGCCGTAACCACCGAGGCCATCTGCTCGGGCGTGCAGCCCGACTCATACATATAGCGATTGGCTATCAAACCCATGATAATGTTGTACGTAGTGCCGTAGGGATATTCCCACTGCAGGTCCACGCCCGCCTTGGCAAAGAAATTGATCAGGTCGGGAATCGGGATGGTGGAATGGACGGTAACATGCTGAACCAGAACAGCCTTGGCCACACCGCTCGTTATCCACTGCTCTGCCAGCCGTACAGCGTTCGAGGTGGAGGCCCCGCCGGCATTTACACTGACTGTATCTTTGCATCCTTTGAGCCCAAGCTCTTCGGGCAGTTTGCCGAAGGAAAGTTCTGCGGCTATCTTCGGCTGGGCCTGGGGAGTAACACTAATCACGCCCTCAATGTCATTCTTCTGGAGACCGGAATCCCTGACCGCTTCCATGCAGGTATCATAAATAATGTCCCATTGCGTGCGCTCCGGGCGGTTCGCTGTCGGCACCTCTCCGATGCCTATGATTGCGATTCTTCCTTTGCTCATCAGAATCCTCCTTTTTTTATTGTTTTTCTATGCATCATTTTTTCTCTTTTATTATCCTTCTACCAACAGATAAAAGCTTTTCCGGATCGTCATCCAAGCTACGGCAGCAGGGGAACCTCGGGAAGAATGCTCGTGCCCGGCTTGCGGGTCGGCCGCCAGTATTCAGACATGTACTTCTCGCGGCCCAGGTTGCGGTTGATCTTGCACCGCACCGGCAGACCGGCAGCTGTACGCATCAGGCATTCGTTACAGCGCGTGCATTTGTGATATTTCTCGCCGTTCATGACCTTGTTGGCATAGTTCGGGTCGGCCAGCATCTGGCGGCCGAGACTCACCATGTCGATACGTCCCTCCCTGATCGCCTGGGAGGAATTCTTCGGATCATGGAGCGATACGCTGATCACCGGCACATGTTTGGGCAGGACCGACTTGAATCCCTCGGCCTCCTTCACCAGATGCAGGTTTTCTTCGTCCGGGAAGAAATATTTGAGAGCTTCGTAAGAGCCGTCGGAAAGGTGGACGTAATCAATGCCCAACTCGCCCATCTTCTGCACCACCTGCTTGAGTTCGTCGTGATGGATCCCGTCAGGCATGTGCTCATCGCCGGAGAGGCGAATGCCCACGGGCGCAGCGTTGCCGATCTCGGCCCGCACCGCCTCATACAGCTCGACCACGATCCTCATGCGGTTTTCAAGCGATCCTCCGTACTCATCGTTGCGCTTGTTTGAGCGGGGAGACAGGAATTGATGCTCGAGATATCCGTGTGGCGCGTGCAGCTCGATGCCATCGAAGCCTGCCACAAGAGCCAGGACGCAAGACCGGGCAAATTCCTTGATCTCGCTTTTGATCTCCTCTCTGGTCATCTCTCTGGGCATGTCCGCATGAGCCATCGTGGGAATCCGGGGATCGAGCACTTGAGGATGGGCGAAGATGAATTCCTGCATCTTCTTGGGCAGAAGCTCGGGATCCGTCTGATAGGGAATGGGCGAAGGAGCAGGAGGGGATTTATGCTGCTTGTTATGTCCCTGCCGTCCGAAGCCAATGGATAGCTGGATAAAGATCTTGGAGCCGAAGGCATGAACCGTCTCGGTCAACTCCTCAAGGCCCGGTACGTGAGTCACGTCAAAGAGATGGAGGTTCGAGGTATACGGGAACTCGGAGGCCAGCCTGGTGCCGAGCACGCACTCGGTGATGATGAGACCGGTCCCGCCTTTCGCGCGTGCCGCGTAGTAGGCCAGGATCTGCTCGTTGATGTAGCCCATGTTGTCCATTGAAAACACCGTATTCATCGGTGCCATCACGATCCGGTTCTTGATCTCGCAGTCCTTGATCTTGATAGGCTGGAACAGCTCCGGGTAGTTTGGCTTGGTGGATGGTGACTTCACCAGGCTTTCGGCTTTCTCCTGTGCGAACGTTTTTTGCCCAGCACTCTTTTTCGAGGCCTTTTCTTTTTTTACCGGCATATTGTTACCTCCAGTTTCATTTTGATATTGACAAGTCATCGCATCTGGAGTAAAATCCACAGTTGCGAATGAATTGTCGTTCGATATTAATAGAGCAGAAAAATGGCCTTGTCAAGAAAAAAGTGAAGTTTATCAGCAGGTTACGTGAATATGATTCGTTTGGTAAGTAGTTGATTATTAAAGCGTGATCAGGAGGCAATGAACATGATAATTCTATATCATATTGATTATTAATGAAAATATAATTTTAGTTTATGAAGTTAAACTATATAGTTGGTATAAAGTAAGAGGCTAAATAAACTAATAGAGGAGAAAACCATGGATCCTAAAAAATTAATGAAGATTAGCGAACTTTCGCTTCAAAGCGGAGTACCCAAGTCTACCATCCATTATTATTTGAGACAAGGATTGCTTCATCCACCTCAAAAAACTGGACGCACAATGGCTTATTTCGACTCGAGTCATCTGGAGCGCCTCTCTTTGATCAAACGGCTTCGCAGAGACCTCCGCATACCCATAGCATTCTTGAAGCAGGAGGTTGAACGCCTTGAGGCCGCAGGCCATAGATCCAGCGGGGAAAATGAACATTCGAATGACGATTTACAACCCCAAGAATCCAGAAAAAAAGAAATCATAAACGCCGCCATAGAGGTGTTTTCACAAAAAGGCTATCACAACGCCAAGGTAAATGACATCACTCGCCAGGCCGGGATTTCCATAGGGACTTTCTATATTCACTTCAAAAATAAACGCGACCTCTTCATCGAGGTGGTGGAAGAAGTGTTCCGAAACATCGTTGGTAACGCGGCGCGAAATATTAAAGGTGAGCAAAACCTGGGCAAGCGGCTGGTTATCCGCGGCAGGACCTTTTTTGAAAATTACACCCGCTATGCGGAAATACTGAATCAACTCCGCGCCGAGATTGCATCGGAGGAGGATTGGCCCCGGGAGAAGTTGAACCGCATGTATCTCGCTCTGACCGGTCCGGTTATCAAGGAGGGACGGGAAGCTGCGGAGCGGGGTGAGATTCGGCCCGGCGTAGACCCGGAACTCCTGGCATTCGCCCTCACCGGTTTGATAGAAGTGTTGAGTTTCCGCATCCGGCTGGATGACAAGTATACCATCGAGAACGTCATATTCTTCATCGCCGATCTGATGATTAACGGCGTTGTCCCGCTTGATCAGCGGGGACGCTGGGAGCTGGACAAGATCCTTTGACTATCTCTCATAGTCCCTGCCAGATTGAACGTGGTCTAAAATTTTGCCATGGCGTTGACCAGTACGTTGTACAACGCATTTTGGGACACAAGACGGCAGCCATGACACAAAGATACGCACATCTTGCGCCTGATAACTTGAGAGCCGGATTAAATACTCTTGATTTTTCTGGAACAGCCATAGTGGGGTATGATGGGGACAATGAAGGGAACAACGAGAACATCTAACTATTTATAAAACAACGGAGAGGGTGAGATTCGAACTCACGGTCCCGATTGCTCGGGACACACGCTTTCCAGGCGTGCTCCTTCAACCACTCGGACACCTCTCCATTAATGAATCAATTTTTTAAATGCCTCTCCACCCTTGTATCTTTTTATCTGTTGCTCTCTTTTAAAAGCTTCATCTTTTGTAGAAAATTCCTCTGAGTAAACCAATGTCCAAGGTCCTTTATACCGAGTCCATTTACCTTTAGATGTATTATGTTCATAAACTCTCTCTTGTGGGTTTTTGGAAGTATATCCAATATAATGCCTGCCATCAAGATTTTCTAAAATATATACATGGTACAATGTATCTTTCTCTACTCTTATTATTACGCTCTTTCCGCCTTTGGCGGAACCCCGCCGGAGGCGGTGGCCATAGATAAATTTGCGTTTTAACAATTAGCACTATTAATTTCGTTGATCAACTCAAAGTTTATAGTAAATCCCCCAACCCACCCGACCAAAGCCCGCCTAGGTACACGGATGAGTGATCCGAGTGAATGAGCAACCCCCCTATATTTTCGAGGTTAAAAGATTTTAAATGTACTCTTTCTGATGCACCAACACAAGGATATCCCACGAAACGCCCCTACAATAAAAAACACAGTCAATCGTAACTATATGATAAATAGTCTTATTTAGAAATATTTAAAAAATTATTGACAAGAATAAATTTACCATATTATTAGACTGACATGTCAGTCTAATATGGGGGGGGACGATGTTACCTGAACAAAGAAAGCTATTAATTTTAAGTGCCGCAAAGGAGATGTTCGCTATAAGGGGTTACCATGATACAAGCATAAGCGACATAATAAAACGTGCTGATATAGCCAGAGGCACGTTTTACATTTATTTCAAGGATAAGCGGGAAATCTTCGATGCCCTGTTCGATCAGTTACTCGAGCGGATCAACGGTGCCGTGAAAAGGGTGGTAGTCGGCAATGATCAAAAACCGCCGCTGGAGCAGATATCGGAAAATATGAAAAGGGTCTTTCAATTCGCAACCGATGACCCCGAGCTTGCAAGGATACTGTTCAGACACGCTCCCGGGCTCGACAGCATTACAGACCAGAAGATCGACAGCTTCTATAACAAGATCACCGCGCTTATCGAGAGTGCATTAACACTGGGAACGCAGATGGCCCTGGTCAAGCAGTGTAACCTGAAGCTTATCGCCGCCTTTGTAATGGGAGGGATAAAAGAGATCATGGACAAGATTACACGTCCCGACAATACCCTTCCGCAGCTTGATATCATTATAAAAGAGTTGATCGATTTCGGTTTATATGGACTATCCGTCAAATAACATACCGCATGGCGCGGAACCTTATTACACGGGCCTTGATGTAGGCTCCACAACCGTGAAGGGCGTTGTGCTGGATGGTGCACAAAACATCCTCTACAGCTCTTACCATAGGCACGAGGCAAGGCAGATAGAAACGGTCATAGAGTTCCTCTCGGCAATTCAGGAGCGGTTCGGCAATGCGGAGATGAGCCTCTTTGTAACAGGGAGCGGCGGCGGCACAATCGCATCCGTATTAGGATGCAGGTATGTGCAGGAGGTAAATGCCATAACCCTTGTCGTGGAAAAACTGTTTCCGGACATAAACAGCGTCATTGAAATAGGGGGACAGGACGCGAAGGCCATACTATGGTCCGTTGACCCGGCTACGGGAAGGAAGCGCATATTCACGACCATGAACGACAAGTGCGCGGGCGGCACAGGGACTGTTATAGACAGGATCGCGGGAAAACTTAATATTACACAGCAGTACCTGTCAAATATTGAATACACGGGCACAAAGATACACACTGTTGCAGGCAGGTGCGGCGTGTTTGCAGAGATGGACATAAACAGCCTCCAGAAGCAGGGAGTTCCACCGGAAGAGCTCATGGCGTCATTGTTCGAGGCCATAGTCCAGCAGAACCTGAGCGTGCTTACGCGCGGCAACACGCTGAACCCGGATGTCCTGCTGCTCGGCGGTCCGAACACCTTCATACCCGCACTGAAGCAGGCATGGCAGCACAATATACCACTGCTCTGGGAGCAGAGGGGCATAAAAGCAAAAGGTGATCCCGCATCGCATATCATGGTGCCGGACAATGCACAGTTTTTCGCCGCACTGGGAAGTATATTCTACGGCATATCGGACGGGCAGGAAAGCAAATTCCGCGGTGCAGGCATACTTGAACAGCACCTTCACAAAATAAGGAACACAGGGATAAGACAAGTCCCTCACTTACAAGTGGGTTGTGTCACAACAAATCCCCCCTACCCCCCTTTACTAAAGGGGGGAAACGGGGGATCACGTAAAGATATTGCTGCACGAGGTTCCACCATGTGTCAGCCTTTGGCCGGACTCAATAACAGAGATGGAATTATCAGGGCGTATCTCGGCATAGACGGCGGTTCCACATCGACAAAAGGCGTGCTTATTACAGAGGACGGAGAAGTCATCGAACGGGCCTATATACTTTCGCGCGGCAACCCGATCGATGACACGAAACAGATCATCATGAGCTTAAACAATGCGGTGACAGGCAGGCCTTCCGCACCGGCCCTAAGAATATCGGGAGTGGGTACGACGGGCTATGCAAAGGACATTATAAAAGAGGCGATAGGCGCGGATGTCGCCATCGTCGAGACCGTTGCACATACAAAATCGGCACTGCACTTCTACAAGGATGTCGATGTAATATGCGATGTAGGCGGCCAGGACATAAAGATCATCTTTCTCGACAACGGCAGAGTAAAAGACTTTAGGCTGAACACGCAGTGCTCCGCGGGCAACGGATACTTCTTGCAGAATACCGCAAACAGGTTCGGCTACGGGATCAATGAATACGCAGAAGTGGCATTAAAAGCGACCCGGGCGCCGTCGTTCAACTACGGGTGTGCGGTGTTCCTCGAGGCCGATATCGTGAATTTCCAGCAGCAGGGATTTACAAGGGAAGAAATCATGGCAGGACTTGCGGACGTCCTGCCCAAGAACATCTGGCTGTATGTCGTGCAGGAATCGAACCTCGGCAAGTTCGGCAGGAATTTCGTCTTACAGGGAGGCACGCACAACAACCTTGCCGTCGTCAAGGCACAGCATGATTTTATAAAAACACGGGTGCCGGACGCCAATATCATCGTCCATAAGTACACGGGCGAAAGCGGTGCAATAGGCGCTGCCATGGAGGCGATCAGCGTACTCGGCAGCAGGGCGTCGGGGTTCATAGGTATGGATGCCGTGCGCAATCTGGGCTACTCGATAACACAGGACCAATCGACCCGCTGTAATTTCTGCAAGAACAAATGTCTCAGGATCTTTATCGACATGCACAAAGGCGAGGGGAAAGACAGCAGGTTTATCGTGGCATCATGCGAAAAGGGCATGGCGGACAACATCGATGCGGTGCGGACTGCAAAAGCACAGATAGACAGGGTAAAGAAAGACAATCCCAATTTTGCCGATATCCTGGTCCGTCAGGCATTCTCCACGGACATTTACCAACCGGCCAGCACGCTCCAATACCCCGCTTATAAATCCATGTTACCAAATGCATTGCGGAAGACGGCAAACGGAAAATATGTGCACGCCCGCAAACATACAAGAATAGGTATGCCAAGGGCGCTCAACATGTACGGGACAGCCCCGTTCTTTACGGGATATCTCAAGGCCATAGGCGTGCCCGGGGGGAATATCGTCTTCTCGGACGTAACGGACGAGCTCATGTATAAGGAAGGTACGAGGAGAGGCTCTATCGACCAATGCTTCCCGAGCAAGGCCGCACTCGCCCATGTCCATAACCTGATATACAAGAAGGACGTCAACCTGATATTTTACCCCATCATGCTTACGCTCAAAACAGAGCTCGCCCATACGGTAAACAGCCATGCATGTCCCTCGGCCACGATAACACCGGAGGCGATAAAGGCGGCCTTCACAAAGCAGGACAATGTGCTTATGCAGAAGGAGATAAAATATTTGACTCCCGTACTCAATATGTCGGAGCCCGAACTGTTCAGGTCCCAGATGTATAAATTCTTCAGGGAGTTGTTCGGTGTAAGCAGGCGGGAAAACAGGTATGCAATCGAATCGGGCGAGCTTGCGCTGGAACAATTTTACAGCGGGATGAGGGACCAGGCCATGAAAGTAATGGAAAGGCTTGAGAAAGAAAAAAGGGTGGGAATCGCAGTGCTTGGAAGGCCTTACCATGCCGACCCGGGGATAAACCACGATATACTCTCCGAGCTGCAGAAACGCGGTTACCCCGTGTTTACGATAGAGTCGCTCCCCGTGGATCATAAAACATTGTCAAAGCTGTTCGGCAATGAACTCTCAACGGGAGAACTCGACGATCCGATGAGCATAGACGATGTGTGGAAAAACTCTTACAGCGAGAATACGAACAAGAAACTCTGGGCTGCAAAGTATGTTGCACGGCACAAAAACCTGGTTGCAGTGGACCTTTCAAGCTTCAGGTGCGGTAACGACGCTCCCATCTACAGTACCATCGAATCCATTTTAAAGGCGTCCGATACACCCTACTTTACGTTCCACGACATAGACGAGAACAAGCCTGCGGGATCGATAAAGATACGGATAGAGACCATCGATTACTTCCTGAAGCAATACACGGAGTATCTGAGGTCCGGCAAGTTATGGAAAGGGTCGAACGTGGTCTATATTTCACCGAACAGGGAAGTGGGAATGAAGAAGGTAAGAGAGGTGAGCAATGATTAACTCAGATATTATATCCCTTTTTACGCTTACAATGATGATAAAAAAGAGTAAAAATAATAATTTCGTCTGTGGAGACAATCT
>JGI24721J26819_10001077_pt1 | contig 30695 bp, 24 predicted proteins | sample YelNatPaOPGAMG01_FD_26819 | JGI IMG/M metagenome (IMG submission 26819) | reverse complement strand
AAACAAAGGTTCTGGTGGATTGTGGAATAATTCACCTGGTGCACCAGGAAAGGATCCGCTTGTGCTGGCAGATAAACCTTTTAGCGAGTGGAATCATTTCCAGATTATACAAGTTGGCAGCCGGACGACTGTGTATTTAAATGACAAACTGGTTGTAAATAATGCAATCATGGAAAATTATTTTAATAGAAAACTGCCAATTCCTCCTAAAGGCCCTATTCAGCTTCAGACTCATGGGGGCGAAATTCGCTGGAGGAATATTTTTGTAAGGCAAATTCCCCCAGAAGAGGCAAATGCAATTTTACGCGGTTCTGACGCTGAACAGGGTTTCGTTCCGATATTTAATGGTAAGGATTTTACCGGATGGGCAGGTCCTACTAACGAGTACGAAATTGTAGATGGCGCTATAGTATGCAAGAAAGGCAAAGGAGGAACAATTTATACGGTTGAGGAGTATTCTGATTTTATTGTGAGACTTGAATTCAAACTGCCGCCAGGTGGTAACAATGGATTGGCTATCCGTTATCCGGGACAGGGAGATACAGCCTATGTCGGTATGTGTGAACTGCAGGTGTTGGACAACGATGCTCCACAATATGCCAACCTTGATCCTCGCCAGTATCATGGTTCGGCTTACGGCATGGTACCAGCCCACCGTGGATATCTCCGACCTGTCGGACAGTGGAATTACCAAGAAGTTACTGTCGTTGGTTCAAAGATCAAAGTGGAACTTAACGGTACGGTGATTCTTGATTGTGATCTGTCTCAGGTTAAAGAATTCATGGGTAATAGACCGCACCCAGGAAAGGACAGGACGTCAGGCCACTTCGGGTTTGCCGGACACAACGATCCTGTAATGTTCAGAAATATTGCAATAAAGAAATTGAAATAGATTTTCTATGAAAAAACATTTCTTTCTTTTAAGCTTGGTTTGCATTTTAGGCTTAGTTTCTGATATTAAAACAATAGCTGCAAACCAACAGGATAACCGTCCTAATATTGTCTTTATATTATGTGACGATTTGCGGTGGGATTGCATGAGTTGCGCGGGGCATCCATATTTAAAAACTCCAAACATTGATAGGCTAGCAAATGAAGGCGTACGATTTAAAAATGCTTTTTGTACAACTTCTCTTTGTTCACCCAGCAGGGCGTCAATATTAAGCGGTTTATACGCACATACCCATAAAGTAATGGATAATTTTACTGAATTCCCTGCAAACCTTCCAAGTTTTCCAGCACGGTTACATGAAGAAGGTTATGAAACGGCATATATCGGCAAATGGCACATGGGAGAAAACAACGATGAAAAGAGACCAGGATTTGATTATTTTGTTTCGCATAAAGGACAAGGGAAATATTATGGCACCGAGTTTAATATCGATGGCAAGAGGCAGGTCATAAATGGATATTACACCCACATAGTTACCGATTTTGCAATCGATTGGATTAAAAGACCGAGAAACAAACCGTTTTTGCTAATGTTAGGGCATAAAGCGCCTCACAGTTTTTATATCCCTGAACCAAAATACTCGAATGTTTTTGATAATGTGGAGATTAAATATCCTGATACGGCGTTTAATTTAGAGGGGAAACCTCAGTGGATTAAAGACAGATTAACAACATGGCATGGAATTTATGGACCATTATTCGAATGGCGGAAAAATTTCCCTGATACAAGTCCCGAAGGAGTTAAGGATTTTGCAGCGATGACAAGGGCTTACTGGGGGACAATTTTGTCCGTTGATGACAGTGTTGGACGAATTTATGACACATTGAAACAACTCGGTATTCTTGAAAACACGATCATTGTCTTTATGGGAGACAATGGACTGCTAAACGGTGAACATGGCATGGTCGATAAACGCACAATGCATGAACCTTCTATAAGGATTCCGTTAATAATCCGATACCCGGGATTAACTCCAACAAATAATCCTAAAGTTATTGAACAAATGGTTTTAACGGTTGATATTGCTCCTACGATTCTTGAGTTGTGCAATGCAAAACCTTTGAAGAATATTCATGGCAAATCAGTAGTAAAACTTGTTCAGAAGGGTGATCCTAAATGGAGGACATCATTTTTCTATGAATATAATTATGAAAAACAGTTTCCATATACTCCTAATGTAAGAGGGGTGAGGACCGATGAGTGGAAATACATGCATTATCCTCATGGTGATGGAAAACCGGATAGACACCTTGCTGAACTTTATAATTTAAAAGAAGACCCAGAAGAAAGATTTAATCTGATAAATGATCCCAAATATGCGCCAGTTGTTAAAAAGCTTCAGGCAGAATTAAAGAGGTTGATGAAAGAGACAGGATTAAAAGAAGATAAAATGCCAATCGATGAAGGTATTAAAAAAGAGTTGCCGGAGCAGTCAATCAGATAGAATCTTTAATTTCCTGAATTTCCTGGACTTCTCTAATAAGAATTTTGGGAGCAATTATTTGTTAATTTCTTTTCAAATTTTTTTTAAAAAATTATTGACGTTCAGAATTGTTTTAATAAAATTAAAACAAACCTGAGAGTAAATGTATAGAGGAACAGTAAAAAACAATCAGATTAAAACATTTTTAATTAGGGCGGTCAAAATGTCCATTGATGATTTTGATTCGGGCACGTGAGGTCTCTCTTCCCTCCTTGGGATTCCTTCCCAAACTCCTCATTCACCTCAGTGCCCGAATCACTTTTTTGATAAAAATCAATTATTAAGACGATGATTATTTGATTCACATTTTCAGATACATAAGTTTTACTATGTTTATATGAAAACTTGTATTAGGCAAAATTTGATTATAGTGGTTGGCTGGATTTTGATTTGTAGTGGATTTAATATTTTGTCGCAGGTTTTGGAAGATTCATTCAAAAACCCACCGTCAAAGAATCGCATTTTGAAAATCGTTCATTCTTTACCGGACAAGCCTGAAGCTCAGGAATCACTTTTTTCAAAACTCCACAATCAGGGATTCGGAGGGGTGGTTTGTAACGTATCGTTCGAAAATTACCTGCAAAGCGAAGAAAAGTGGGATGCATTTGTAAAAGGTGTAAAAAAGGCAAAAGAAACTGGATTTTCAATGTGGCTTTATGATGAATGCGGATATCCTTCCGGCAATGCTGGTGGCCTTGTTTTAAAAGATCATCCTGAATGGGCAGCTCGTGGACTTCTGGTTCTCTCAACAAATATCAATGGGCCACAAAGTATAAAACTTAATATTCCTGATGGAAATATAATGCTATCAAAAGCATACCCAAAATCGAATGGAGTTTGTCTTATAAAAAAAGCTATTGATCTAAAAAAGAATATACAAAACGGCGAATTGGTTCTCAATATTCCTGAGGGGAACTGGCACGTGTTGGTTGTTTCAGAAAACCAGATTTATGAAGGAACGCACGCTGCAATGAACCTCTGGAAAAAAATACCTTATATAAATCTGCTAAAACCAGAACCCACCAAACTTTTTATTCAACTGACACATGCAGGATACGCTAAGAGACTTGGGCGGAATTTAGGAAATTATTTCGAAGCCACTTTTACAGATGAACCATCATTGATGAGTCTTTTCCTGAAGCAAATGCCTTGGAAGGTTTTGCCGTGGTCTGATAATTTGCCTGGCGAGTTTAAAAAGAGAAGAGGATATGATATTGAGACTCATATATCATCACTAATTTTAGAAACTGATGAAAATTGGAAAAAACATAGGTACGATTTCTGGCTAACGGTTGGCGAACTTGTCTCTCAAAATTATTTCGGACAATTAAGGGACTGGTGCAGGCAACATAATCTGCTATCGGGCGGGCACCTTCTGGCAGAGGAGGGAATTGTAAATCATATACCATTATATGGCGATTTTTACAGATGTATTCGCATGCTTGATGCTCCCGGAATAGATTGTCTGACGAGCATTCCCCAGGAAGTGCCATGGTATATAGCGCGTCTCATTGCAAGCTGTGGATGGATTGATGGCAAAAGTGTTATAATGTGTGAAACCTCTGACCATAGTCAGGTTTACAGACCGAGTGGTGATAACCGTCCAAAGCGGATTGTAAGTGAAGATGAGATACGNGGGACTTTGAATCGGCTTTTCGTNAATGGNGTTACACGAATTACAAGTTANTACTCATTTGCTCAATTGACAGATGAGCAGTTAAGAAGACTGAACCAACAATGCGGCAGGTGTACATTAATGATAGAAAAATCCAGACCATCTCCAAATATCGGTGTATTGTATCCGGTCCAAACACTATGGACAAAGTTTGTGCCGTCGGATCTATGGTCAAGGGAGGCTACCGATGCTGCGAAAGTGGAGAAAGTTTATCGAACTGTCATTAATAATTTGTTTAATGACAAAAAAGAATTTTTGATAGTGGATTATGATACTTTGGAAAATTGCAAAGCCGATAATGGAACAATCGAAANGAAAAACATAAAACTCGATACTATAATCCTGCCATGCGTTGATACAATTTCGTGGAAATCGATTCAAAATNTTGATATTTTTGTTAAGNGCGGAGGTACATTNATTTTAGTTGGCGCGGTACCTGAAAACAGCGAAAGCGAGTTCCCATCGAAAAGGGTTATTAATCTAACTAAAAATTGGTTTGAAGGAGAATCTAATAAGCCGGTTTTGAAAAAATATGGGAATGGCATTTTTTGCTATTTACCATCTGGGTTTGAAGTCGCGTTAGGAGAAATTGTAAAAACTGTTTGTCCTCAGGAACTTTTAGTTGACGACCCTAATTCGCAGCTTAAAGTCTCGCGAAGGATTAGCGAGGATAAAACCCTGTTTTTTATTATAAATGATAGTAACCAAAAATGGANGGGGAATCTTGTATTTTCGAATTATGTTGATGGAGAAGAATGGAATCCGGTAAATGGCACNGTTGTTAAAAATCTGCCAGCAAATCTAATGGGTTATTCACTTGAACCATATAGCATGGTGTTTTTTAGATACAAAAAGGCTGATGACAAGGGTAAAAAATCGGCAACACTTCAGAAACCGGTAGAAATTGATTTAAGGCCAGTTAAAATTGATTGTTCATTGCCACGAATTGCAAAGGGAGAATTTGTTAATGCCACAATGACAGAAATATCAGCTGGGCAAGATAAATCAGTCCCTTTATATCAATGCACAGGGACGCTGACAAAAAACAATGTAGATACGTGGCTGTTTTTGATTTTTCCTGTTAATTCATCTGAAACTCTGGATAAAGATACAACAATCTTGTTTAAAGTTTCTGTTCCCCAGAACCAGGATGTTAAAAATCAGATACTCATAATTGTAAAGGAAAAAGGTGGTGGAGATTTTATAGGGCAGACTGGAGTGTATTTAAATGAAAGTGGTGAAAAGATTGTCAGGGTGCCATTGATTAATCTGCAACTTGCCGGCTGGGCGAAAGATGATGATGGCGTCCTTAATCCGAAAAAGATTGAGGAAATAAGAATTGGTTGGGGCGGTTACCTTGGTAGAGAAGGGGAACGTATCGTTTTTACCACGGGTTTCCCGTTTGCAGAAAAGTTGATTCTGTACAAAGGCTGACATCGTATGCCGGAATTTAATACTCCACGATTGGATAGAGAATATCGAACGATCCGGGCAATGATTAAAATTTATTGCCGGGAATTGCATAACTCCCGGAATGGGTTATGTGAAGAATGTCGGAAGATAGAAGAATATGCAAAATTACGGTTAATAAATTGTCCGTTTGGCGAGGAAAAACCTGTTTGTGTTAAATGTCCTGTGCATTGTTATAAACCCGACATGCGGCAAAAGGTCAAAGAAATTATGAGATATTCTGGGCCTAAAATGTTAAGACATCATCCTATTTTAGCGATTCGTCATCTCTTATTTGATTCAAAACGGGAAGCGCCGCAAATAAAGAAGAAAACTAACCTGCCATGATTCCACACTACTTTAAAGTTTGTTAGAAGAACTTTAAATTTCCATATTTTATTTGATTTTATTGAATAAAGTTTATAACATAACTTCCTGTATGAAAAATCATTTAAAGACCATTATTGGAATACTGACTATTACCATTTGCGGAGGCTTGCTTTTCGGTGATGTGTTGCCGCCGATTCCTTTATGGCAGAATGGCGCACCCGGAGCGCTTGGTACAAATGATTATGATATACCCACGATAACTCCATATTTGCCCGATCCTTCAAATGCAGTAGGTACAGCGGTAGTTATCTGTCCCGGTGGAGCCTATGCAGGGCTTGCTCAGCACGAAGGAAAGGATTATGCATTGTTTTTAAATAAGTATGGAATTACTTGTTTTGTATTAAAATATCGTCTTGGCACGCATGGTTACAGACATCCGGCTATGTTGCAGGATGTCCAGCGTGCCATTCGCATGGTCAGATATAATGCTGAAAAATGGAAAATTAATCCTCAAAAGATTGCCGTAATGGGATCATCGGCAGGTGGTCACCTTGCATCTACTGCATTGACTCACTTCGATGATGGTAATCCAAATGCAACTGATCCTATCGAACGTGTAAGTTGCCGTCCCGATTTGGGTATTTTATGTTATCCGGTTATAACAATGGGTGAAAACACCCATCAGGGTTCAAAGAATAACCTTCTTGGGAAAAACCCGGATCCTGAGCTTGTAAAACTTCTCTCGAGCGAGCTTCAAGTGAAATCAAACACTCCTCCATGTTTTATTTGGCATACGTGGGAAGACAAAGGAGTTAAGGTCGAGAACTCTCTCGACTTTGCAATGGCTTTGCGGAAGGCAGGAGTTCCGTTTGATTTACACATTTACCAGAAAGGTCCCCATGGGATGGGACTCAGGGATAAAGAGCCATTTGCAAATGTGCACCCATGGGCTAACAACCTTATATTCTTCCTTAAAGAAAATGGATGGCTGAAATAGTTTGTATTGGCGATGAAATTTTTTGAGCAACAGCAAAAAGCAAAACAAAAAACAAAGTGGCTGTTGTTATTTTTTATTTTAGGTGTCATCGGTACAATTATTTTAGTTTATCTTGCTGTATTATTTATACTTGGATTTGGATTTAAAAATGGAAATATTAGTTGGTGGAATTCTTCCGTCTTCTTATATGTTTCAATCATTACAGGATTGATAATCTTTATTGCCACGATAGTAAAAATCTTTGAATTGTCAAACGGTGGCAAGACGGTTGCAATCTCACTCGGCGGGGAAAAACTTGTTTATCCTCATAGTATCGAGGAACAGAGATTATTAAATATTGTCAATGAAATGGCTATTGCATCAGGGTTGCCTGTCCCTGAGGTTTATGTTCTTTATAATGAACGTGGAATTAATGCATTTGCCGCAGGGAACTCTCCTTCGGATGCTGTTATTGGGATAACTCAAGGCGCTGTAGAAAATCTGACCCGTGATGAACTGCAGGGGGTCATAGCACACGAATTCAGTCATATTCTTAACGGAGACATGCGTCTGAATATACGCTTAATTGCTGCCATTGCCGGAATCCTTGTGCTTTCTGAGATAGGTTATGCTATTTTGCGAGCCCGGATCCGTGGTAAAGGTGGAGGTCAAATTAAGCTATTCGGTCTCGCTCTTTTGGTAGTTGGAGCCTGCGGGGCGTTTTTTGCAAGAATTATCCAATCTGCTATTTCACGACAGAGAGAATACCTCGCGGATGCTGCAGCTGTCCAATTCACAAGAAATCCGGATGGAATTGCCGGTGCTCTAAAGAAGATTGCTAAATTGGTCTATGGATCAAGGGTTTTAAATCCGAATTCTTCCCAGGTCGCACACATGTTTTTTTGTACAGGTTTTAAAAGTTTTTTATCAGGCTTGTTTGCAACCCATCCTCCGATTGAAAAAAGAATTAAAGCAATAGAAGAAATGGCGACGGGTGTAATTGGAATCTCTCAGGAGACTTCCGTAACTACTTATTCGACGGAAGAAGACCAAATCGCTCAACCGGTTGTTTCAAAGCCCAATGTTGGGATCCTTGTTTCCAATCTGGTAGGGTCTGCGGGAAAAATCAATCCGAAAGCTTCAGATTATTACAATAACTTTATCAACTCACTTGACCCATCTATTGTTAATTCCATTACGAATTTGTTTGATGCAACAGCGCTGATTTATGCGTTGCTTTTGAGTGATGATGAAGAAATAAGAAACGAGCAGATAGTAAGATTATCGAAGATTGTATCGTCGGCTATGTTTTTAGAGGTCTCTAATAAATATAAGAAGATAAAGACTTTGCCCCGTATTAAAAAACTTCCACTTGCTCATCTGGCAATTGTAACTCTTAAATCAATGTCACATAGTCAATATCAGGAATTTGAAAAAGCTGTAAATGAATTAATACGTTGCGACAACACGATCGACCTTTTTGAGTTTGCTGTTTCCAAAATAATTAAGAAAAATCTTGAGCCACATTTCAGAAATACAGCAAAGCTAAGTATAAAATTAGTAAGGCAAGGTGCTCTCTCATCCTTTGAACCGATAAAACATGATTGTGCGGTTCTATTATCCGCANTGGCATGGTGTGGACATGATAATGCAGAGACTGCGGAGGAGGGGTTCAGAAAAGGCGCTGATATATTGGGATTTACGGACAGTGATTTTGCGCTTCTACCGTATGAACAATGCGACCTCGGCGCTGTTGATACTGCCCTTGATAATTGTCTCAAACTTGAACCTCTTTATAGGGGAAAACTTATAAGTGCGTGTTCCGAGGTTGTAGGAGAAGACAATATAGTAACCCCGTTTGAAGCCGAACTTTTGCGTGCGATTGCAGAGACTCTTGAGTGTCCTATTCCCCCTATTCTATACGAATAAAATATTAACCCCTTCCTCAAAAGAAGAGTAAAGNCAANTTTATCTTAAANATTGTAAAAATTACATTATTTTCAGCAGAGTATCTGCAATATCTGCTGGGGTTGGTGCGATTGCCACACCAGCCTCTTTAAGTGCGGCTATTTTCGCTGCTGCTGTACCTTTTCCACCGCTAATTATAGCACCTGCATGTCCCATTCTGCGACCGGGAGGAGCAGTTGAGCCTGCGACAAATGCAGCAATTGGTTTTTTGTTATTATGCTTGATCCATGCCGCAGCTTCTTCTTCAGATGTNCCTCCTATTTCTCCGATTAAAATAATTCCATGGGTATCNGGGTCTTCATTGAACATTTTAATTATATCGAGATGACTTAACCCGTGGACTGGATCTCCGCCTATTCCAACGCATGTTGACTGTCCAACACCGCGGCATGTTAACTGCCATACCGCTTCATAAGTCAGGGTACCGCTCCGTGAGGCGACCCCAATATGACCCTTTTTGTGTATATATGTCGGGGAAATTCCAATTCTGCAACCACCGTATGAGTCTTTCCCCTCACCAGGGGTTACTATTCCAGGGCAATTCGGACCAATGAGTTTAGTTTTCCTTCCTTCCATAGCCCGCTTAACCATAATCATATCGCGGACCGGAATAAATTCAGTAATACAAACAACAAGATCAAGTTCGGCATCTACAGCTTCGAGTATTGCATCTGCTGCAAATGTGGGGGGGACAAATACAGCGGAAACCGTAGCGCCGGTTTCCCGTTTTGCCTCTGCCACAGTATTAAATATAGGTATTTTCTCGTCAAAAAGTTGTCCCCCTTTTCCGGGAACAACACCTGCGACTACTTTTGTACCGTAAGCCAGACTCAATCTCGCGTGTTGAGCGCCGAAATGACCTGTTATCCCTTGTATTATTACTTTGGTGTCTGGATTTACAAGAATAGCCATAATTTCTCCTAAATTTGTATGTATTAAACTGTTACCGGGATGGTTTGTTTTGCGGCTTTAACCGCTTTTTCTGCCGCATCTGCCATTGTTTTCGCAATTATAAGGTTAAGCCCAGATTCTTTGATTATTTTATGCCCAATGTCAGATTTATTACCCTCTAAGCGGACTACAATCGGCATTTTCAATTTGTGTTCGTTAACTGCTGCGACAATTCCGTTTGCAATGATATCGCATTGCATAATGCCGCCGAAAATATTTACAAGGATTGTTTTTACATTCGGGTCACTTGCAATAATTTTAAAAGCTGCTGCCACTTGCTCCGGATTTGCTCCTCCACCAACATCAAGGAAATTTGCCGGCTGTCCTCCATAATATTTTATGATATCCATTGTAGCCATAGCAAGGCCTGCGCCGTTTACCAGACACGCAATATTTCCATCCAATTTTATATAACTTAAATTATAGTTGCTCGCCTCGACCTCAAGCGGTGATTCCTCCTCATAATCTCGCAGCTCAAGCAGTTCCGGATGACGGAATAAAGCGTTATCATCAAGTATTATTTTGCCGTCAACCGCAACAATACTTTGCTGACCATCTGCTTGTTGAAAAATGTGAAGAGGATTTATTTCAACTAGTGTTGCTTCACATTCCCACCATGTTTTATATAATCCCTGCAGTAGTTTTACAGCCATAGGAAGTAAATCGGGCTTAATTCCCAGGGACAGAGCAATTCTTCTTGCCTGGTAAGGCATCAATCCGATTGCCGGGTCAACTATCTCTTTAAGAATAGCTTGTGGATTGCGTTCTGCTACCTCCTCAATATCCATTCCCCCTTCTTTACACGTAATCATGACAGGTCGTCCGATTGAATGGTCAAGTGCTATTCCAACGTAAAGTTCTTTCTGAACATCAAGAGCAGCCTCAACCAAAACTTTCCGAACAAGTTTCCCTTCAGGTCCAGTTTGCCTGGTTATTAAAACATTACCAATCATATTTTTGGCGTACATATATGCCTCGGCAAGATTTTTACACACTTTAACTCCGCCTTTTTTGCCGTCTTTAAAAACGCCTTTGCCTCTGCCGCCAGCATGAATCTGAGCTTTGACGATAACACGTCTGAAGCCAAGCCCAAAGAGTTTGCCAGCAACGGCACGTGCTTCCTCCGGGGTAAAACAAACTTCACCTGGTGGAACCGGAACACCGTATTTTGCCAACAGTGCTTTTGCCTGATACTCGTGAATATTCATTTTATTTAATTTTAAAATGAGTTAATCAACAACGTTTTATAAAGAGAAATTAAATACCAAAAATTTGCAACACTTTATTCAAATTTTTTATTAAACCGATATTTCCGTCAAGAATTAATAAAAATAATATTATCATTAACTAATCTAATTAACATTTAGAACAAAATTAAATTATCTTTGAATCGGCTTGTTATTTTAAACCGGTGGCTTTAAATAAATTTATCAATTGAAATTATCATCATATCATGATATTTATATCTATCCGGTTTTTATTACAATGGATTCCATAGAAAAATCTATTATTGAAGGTGACCTTCAGGATCGGGCGATTAGCAAATATCAGTCCGACCTTGGAGTAACGTATACAAACATTGTTAAATTTACGAATTTTAAAACCCAGAGTGGATACGAGTTTAAGGAAATTGAGATTTCGTATCAGACTCTTGGAAAACTATCGCCTGCAAAAGACAATGCGGTTTTGATTTGCCATGCATTGTCAGGCGACGCACATGTTGCGGGGATAAATCCAAAAACAGGACGTCCTGGATGGTGGGATTTACATGTTGGACCCGGCAAAGCGATTGATACGGATAAATTCTTCGTAATTTGTTCAAATGTAATTGGCGGATGTGCAGGCTCAACAGGTCCTGCATCAATTAATCCTGAGACAGGAAAACCTTATGCAACGGATTTTCCTCCTATCACGATTCAGGATATGGTNAACGCCCAAGTGAGGTTGATTGATTATCTTGGTATTTCAAAATTACTCGCCGTTGTTGGTGGTAGTATGGGAGGAATGCAAGGTCTTGTCTGGGCAGTTGAATATCCGGAGCGCGTACATGCCTGTGTGCCCATTGCAACAACCATGGCGCATAATGCTATGCAGATTGCTTTCAATGAAATCGGCAGACAGGCTATTATGACCGATCCTAATTGGTATGGTGGTTATTATTATGATAAAAATGCCTCTCCCCGACATGGACTTGCTATTGCAAGGATGATTGGGCATGTAACCTATTTGAGCGAGTATGCAATGTATTTGAAATTTGGTAGGAAAAAACAACGCCCGCCAATGCCAGACGATCTTTTTCCTGACTTTTTTGCTGTTGAAAGTTATCTCCAGCATCAGGGCGAGAGTTTTGTCAAAAGATTTGATCCCAACTCATATCTTTACATAACTAAGGCATTAGATTGTTTTGACTTAATTTCAGAGCGCCCGCCGGAGGAAGTATTTAAAAATGTAAAAGCACACTTTCTTGTTATATCATTCGAATCGGACTGGCTGTATCCACCTTCACAATCGAAAGAATTGGTAAAATGCCTTAAACGTTGTAAAGTGCAAACAACATATCTGAATCTTGGCACTCCTTATGGGCATGACTCTTTTTTGATAAAAAATCCCGAATTTTCTCATGCATTAAACCATTTTCTAAATGCGGAATACAAGAACTTCCAAAGAGAAAAATCGAAAACTGTTTAATTTTCCATGCGTAAGAATCTTTACGACCATGTAATTGATTGGATACCGGAACAATCGAGTGTTCTTGATCTTGGAACAGGAGACGGCGAATTTCTCGAACGCCTTATAAAAACTCGAAAAGTAAGAGGAGAGGGGGTAGAAAAGAATCCGCAATTGGTTACCAGATGTATCGAGCGGGGACTTGTGGTTCATCAGGGAGATGTTCTTGACGGACTTGACCAATATGGAAATGATTCGTTTGATTATGTTNTACTGCTTGGAACAATGCAGGAACTTCTCGATCCCGAAAAAGTTATTAAAGAGTCCTTGCGTGTTGGAAAGTATATTATTGTCTCTTACAGTAACTTTGCTCATCTAAAAGCACGATTGCAAATGATGTTTTTGGGAAGGGCACCGGTTACCTCATCATTGCCAGCGCCATGGTATAAAACACCGAATCTGCATTTTTGTTCAATTGTTGATTTTGAAAATTTTTGCAATGACATTGGAGTAAAGATTGTTAAAAGCGCCTACTTTAATAAAAACCGTGAGATAAAAATTTTTCCAAATTTATTTGCCGAATATGCCCTTTCTATGCTTACAACATTGAACAGGGCAGGGGAAATAAATAATCCCTAAAAAGGNGAGTCTAAAAAACCTTTTTGTAGTAGTGAATACAGCTACCGGTGTTTTATTAAACAAGATTTATGGGTTAAGGAATTTGTTTTTGCATCTTCTTGAAGGACTCGAAAAATTTCTCGAAAAACTCTCTGGCTGACTGGGGATTTACAGTTGCGGAATCGAAATCAAGCGTTGGCAGATTTATTTTTTCGCGGGTTAGAGATATTTTGCCCTCTGCGAATCCGTTTCCTAATCTTGAAAAGGTTTTTCCCCACTCTTTAATTTGTCCATCTGATTTAAAAAGNCCGATATAACGGGTAACATCTGTTGCTGTTGGGTGGTCGTACATTCCCCAGTGAAGCCAACCACATGCCCAGTTTTTACTTGTTAATACAAGCCGTTCGCAATAATGAGCCTGTTGTTCTTCTGAAGCATTTGGTGCTTTTGAATTTGGGAGAGTCCCACCGCCATACCACCCATATTCTGCAATTAAAATTGGCTTTCTGATAATTGCCATGTCGTTCAATATGGCAGTAAGATAAGCGATGTTACGCAGCTCTGCTTCCTCGCCCTGGTAATGATATGCGNCGNNAGCAANCGGATAAAAATGGATTTCAAGAAAATCAAGGTATGGGGCAATCTTTGATGGNCTGAAACCGGAATACATTGCCGGATTCGATATGAAAAGTGGATAAGACCACTGAATTAATCCAACTGTTACGAGTGCATNCGGGTCAGATTTTTTAATAGCATCGGTCTGACGTCTTACCCAGTTTATNGCAATATCCTCACGGAATTCCTGATAATCCTTGAGCCAATTTAAATTTTTTGTATTTTGCGGTGGGATTTGGGATTCNGCAAATTCCTGCTCTGTCAGTTGCCATGCTTTAATAGCATTTTCGACCTTACCGTATTTCATGATTAGCCAGTCGTTCCATTTTTTCTTCAATGAAGGGGAATNCCATGGGACTGATGGTTCATTAAGAAGGTCATAGGCAAAAATGACATTTNTCCCCTTGTATCTGCTTGCAATGGTTGACCAAAAAATTTCTAAAGCGGAGAGAACGCGCTCATCTGAAATCCGGTCTCCACGCGCCCATTCCGGTAATCCTTCCCAATGGTCAGGTCCGGTAGGATGAACATAAACTCCTGTTTCTTCGGCAATTTTTAAGAATTCATCTAATTTTTTTAGACCGGATTCATCAACCTTATCAGGTGTAGTCAGAAATTCATTGTATGTAAGAAAAACGCGGACGCAATTACCGCCCATATTTCTTAATCTTATGAAATCCGCCCGTGTGATTACCGGATCAAACATCCGCCAGACCTTTGGTGCCCAGCCGGTTTCCGGGCGAAAATATGTCAATCCCCATGGAATATAAGGTTTACCACTTTGGGTTTCAAATCTATCGCCTGCCTTGCTGACAACGATTTTCTCAAGTTTTGAATCTGCACCGTTCGAATTTGTAGCCAGCAGAATTAATACCATGCCGGCCAAAGATATTAAGCACTTCTTCATGAGTAAAATCATCTAACAATTGATTTAGAAATCAATATTCAATTTTAATCATAACATGTCGGATGAATTTTTCTCATATACTCGACAATAATTGAATCTGGAATTAAATTTATTTCCATGCGAAAAGAATCTCTGGAATTTTTAAAAAATTTGGTGAATACACCGAGTCCTTCGGGCTATGAAGCCGCAGGACAGCGGGTGTGGCTTAATTATGTTAAAAATTATGCAGAAGAAACATTTAGCGACCACTATGGGAACTGTGTAGCTATTTTAAACAAAGGGGGCTCGCCACGGTTAATGATTTCCGGACATGCTGATGAAATTGCGCTGGCAGTAAATTATATAAGTGATGAAGGATTCATTTACGTCAGGAAAATTGGTGGTGTCGACGCAAGCATAGTCAAAGCACAGAGGGTTGTAATTCATACGAAAAATGGCCCTGTCAAAGGAGTTGTGGGTAACATCCCACCGCATTTAAAGAAGGACGATAAAGAGAAAAAAGTCCCGGAAATCAGCGATCTTTTTATTGATATAGGGGTTTCATCTAAAGAGAAGGCTAAAGAAATTGTAAGTATAGGAGATCCTGTAACAATTGTTGATGAATTCGAAATTCTGCGAGATAACATTGCCGTTGCGCGCGCTTTTGATAACCGTATTGGTACATTTGCAGTTGCAGAAACTCTCCGTGTGCTTAAACAGTCTAAAGGCAAATTGCAGGCAGAAGTTTGCGCAGTGTCTAATATAATGGAAGAGGTGGGATTATATGGCGCAAGGCAGATTGCATATACTTTAAAGCCAGACGTTGCGATTGTGGTGGATGTTACTCATGCCACTGATTATCCGGAGGTTAGTAAGGTTAAACATGGGGATGTAAAGCTTGGCAAAGGACCGACTATTACGCGTGGGGGGTGTAATCATCCCGAAGTAGTTAAACGTCTTGAGCAGGTTGCAAATAAATTAAAAATCAATATCCAGTACGAGACAATGTCAAATACAAGTGGAACTGATACAGATGTAATATTTTGGACACGAGGCGGAATCCCAAGCGCTCTTGTTAGTCTTCCAAATCGGTATATGCATTCTCCTGTTGAAATGATAAATTTGCAGGATTTAGAGCAGATTCCGTTGTTGCTCGCTGAATTCGCCCTATCGCTCAAAAAGGGGGAGGAATTCCGGGTTAAAATCTGAGCGCTTTGCATATTAATTGCTGTTTCTGAATCTTTCTGTCCTGGGACTGAGGATATATAAGAAAACGATTATTAAAACGTATATTGTTTTATATAAAAAGTAGTTTTTGCTTTAATTTAACTGTTATTTAAAGATGGGAAATCAGGATATAAAAATCAAAAAACTTCCAATCGGAATTTTTGATTCCGGTATCGGAGGATTAACCGTTGTGCGGGCAATCCGAAAGTTATTACCCAATGAGGACATAATTTACCTTGGCGATACAGCACGCGTTCCTTATGGAACAAAATCCCCGGAAACAGTGAAGCGATTCGCTCTGGAAGATGCGGCATTTCTGATTCGTCAGAACATAAAAGCGATTGTTGTCGCATGTAATACCGTTTCTTCATGGGCGTTGCCTGACCTCGAACGGGAGTATGATGTGCCCGTCATGGGGGTAATAGAACCCGGAGTTAAGACAGCCCTTGAGAAAACCAAAACTTATAGAATTGGGGTAATAGGGACGAATGCAACCATAAGAAGCCGCACCTATGTAACTGCTATCAAATCGTTAAGAAGGAATACGGCTGTTTTCTCCAAGCCATGCCCATTATTGGTACCGCTGGTCGAAGAAGGCTGGATAAATCATCCTGTTACTCACGAAGTTTTAAAGATTTATCTGAAACCATTAATTAAAAAAAATATTGATACGCTTATTCTTGGTTGCACACACTATCCACTTTTGAAGAATCAGATTAAAAAGATTGTTGGTGAGTGGATAACAATTGTGGATTCTGCAGAGGCATGCGCAAATTACATCAAAAAAGAGCTCAGCGCTAAAAATATATTAAATCCTGTTGCTGAGAGGCAGGGCAAATTAATTGCTTATGTTACTGATAGTCCTGACCATTTTACTCATTTGGCGGACAGGTTTCTCGGCAATCCCATCGAGATGGTTTGGAAAGCTGAGTTAAAATGAAAATGGTTAGATGATAATCAGAAAAAAATTTTATTCGTTATAAAATTAATTTGAAACAAATATTGGGTCTTTAAAATGGCAATTGAATTAATATTTTTGGGAACAGGGACATCGCAGGGGGTGCCATTAATCGGAATGGATTATCCTGAGGAGTTTCTCGCTAATCCAAAGAATCATCGTACTCGTCCCTCAGTTTACATAGCTACCGAGGAGGTAAAATTAGTAATTGATACTACCCCTGATTTCAGAACCCAGATGTTGCGGGAAAAAATCCGATGGCTCGATGCTGTATTGTTTACCCATGGCATGCTGACCATATCATGGGGCTTGATGATTGCCGTCGGTTTTGCGATATACGCAATGGTCCACTTCCAGTCTATGCAAATGCAAAAACAATGGCAGACCTTAAACGAGTCTTTAACTACGCTTTTCATGACGGTCCTCATCCAAAAGGCTATTTCGTTCCTGAACCTCATATTATTGATGGTCCATTTACACTTGGCGATTTACATGTTGTACCGGTTGAGTTGCCGCATGGTTCAATTACAAGCACAGGTTACATCTTCTCGCAAAACGGCGAAAAGCTCCTTGCATATCTGAGCGATTGCAAGACTGTTCCGCAAGATGTAATAGAAAAATGCAAGGGTGTAAAAGTTGCTATTCTCGATGCTCTTCGGATCAAACCCCACTGGACACATATGTGTAGAGAGGAGGCAATTGAGGTTTCAAAAAAGATCGCAGCACAGAAGACATATTTCACGCACCTGACACATGATTACGATCACGATCGATCACAAGCGGAATTGCCACCCAATATAATTCTTGCCTACGATGGATTGAAAATAAAGATAGAATAATGGTATAAAGAATTTATGAATATTAAAAATCTGCTACCGATTACAGTAATTTTGATTTTATTATCTATAATATACCCATGTTTTTCGGATGATGGTTCATCCGTCATTGTAATTTATAATTCAAAAGTACCAGTATCCAGAGATATTGCTTTACATTATGCAAAGGCACGACAAGTACCTGAAAACCAACTTGGGATTTGACCTTCCGGTTGATGAGACTATTACCCGGCTGGATTTTCAAACCAGACTTGAGGAACCCTTGTTGAAAAAAATATTTGCCATGGGGCTTTTTGAATCGACTACTAATCAGGCTGGGAAGGTAATGTTACCACCAAAAAAGTCAAAAATCCGTTTTGCGGTTTTATGCTATGGAGTTCCGCTTAAAATTTTAGAAAGCAAAGATATAGTCGAGAAAAACATTGATGATATTCCCCCTGAACTAAGGCGTAATGAAGCATCGGTAGATAGTGAATTAATTTGTCTTCCGCGTGGTCCATGGACATACAGATTAACAGGTCCACTTCTGTCTCATGTTTATATGGGTACGAACAACGACTTGTTGCATCCAACAAATGGAATTTTAATAGTTAGCAGACTGGATGGTCCTACGCCNCAGATAGTTTCAAATATTATTGATAATACAATTATAGCCGAAAAAGAGGGTTTGTGGGGCAANGTGTACATTGACCGGCGGGGTATAACGAACGGCATTCTTGCAGAGGGGGAAAAATGGTTTGCCAATTCGGCACTATGGTGCCGAAGACTTGGTTTCGAAACCATAGAAGATGTCAGTCCCGAAACNTTTGATAAAGATTTTCCAATGAGTCATATCGCTGTTTACATCGGGTGGTATGATGAAAATGTATCCGGACCTTTTACAAAGGAGAAAGTTGAATTTGTTCCTGGTGCTTTGGCTTATCATTTGCATTCATTTAGTTGCGAGAAATTAAGAACAAAATCTGAACGGTGGGTTGGACCTTTGCTTGCAAAAGGGGCAACATGTTCAATGGGGAGTGTCAACGAACCTGGTTTAGGTGGTACTCCGAATATATTTGTNTTTCTCATTCATTTCCTCCTGCGTGGTTCTACTTTTGGTGAATCATTTATTTTTTCACAGCACAGTTTTTCCTGGCAAAACGTGGCAATAGGCGATCCGCTCTATTGTCCATTCAAAAAGAATCTTGAGGAATGGCAGCGGGAGATGGAAAAGGTAAATTCTCCCAACCTTCAATGGGTGCATCTCCGATGGGTAAATATTAACCTTTCAGCAGGACGTTCTCCCGAGACAATGATTGATTATATTGAAAAATTGAGGATCGCTCGAAAGAGCCCCATCCTTCAGGAAAAACTTGGAGATCTCTATCTTATGGATAAAAAATACTCTGATTCTCTCAGTTCTTATGAAGAGGCATTAAAACTGCAATGCTCAGATAATCAACGCGTTAGAATTGCATTAAAATATGTGGATGGATTGCTCTCGCTTGGTTCAAAGAAAAAGGCATTCGATTTTTTGTCAAACTTCCAAAAAGATTATCCATCCTGTGCTCAAAACCGATACATAATAGAGAGGTATAATAAACTTGAGAAAGAACTAAGCGGCGCAGGTAAATAGTTTTTCAGATGTAAAAAGAGTTAACGTGAGAAGATGAAAATGTGAATTTAAAAATGGGATTTCTTTCAACTCCCTTGACATCATTTGTTAATTAGGTTATAAAAAATTTATATTTATTTTAAAAAATTTGTTGACGAATAACGAGTGTTTAATTATTTTCTTATACCGCATTGAGCGGGGGCGTAGCTCAATTGGTTAGAGCGCTGCCCTGTCACGGCAGAGGTTGCGGGTTCGAAGCCCGTCGCTCCCGCCAGTTTATTTTAAGGAGAAAAATTCAACCTTAAATTCTATCCCCGTTAGAACACTCGATATTCTTATTTTATTAATTTGGAAATACCTGAAATTTTTGCTAAATTCTTTGACTATTTATGGGAATTGTTAATGGGAGAGAAAATAATAAACTGCTGTTTTTTATCACTGTTTTACACGGTTTTACCCACCTTTATTCGGTGGCATTAATACCGTTGTATATGCTTATTGAAAAAGATTTTAACCTTCCCACTACTTCTTATGCCACTGCCCTTGTTACTATTCAGATGATGGCATATTACCTGCCAAGTATTTACATTGGAAAACTTGCTGACCGCTTTAATAGGGTAAAACTCCTTGCAATTGGGCTATTGATAAATTCGGCTGCTTTTGTCGGGTTAGGATTGGCAAAAGAATATTGGCTTGCAGTATCATTTGTTGTTCTTGCCGGTTTCGGAGGCAGTTTTTTTCATCCTACCGGTATCTCCCTAATAGCAAAATTATATCCAAAAACGACGGGCTGGGCATTAGGGATTGTCGGTATCGGCGCAAGTATTGGTTTTTTCCTTGGCCCGCTATATCCCGGCTGGCGGGCTGGTATGACAGGAAACTGGCGAACGCCGATTATTGAAATTGGAATTGCCGGATTGGTTTTCACGGCGATCTTTATTTTTATTACCAAAAAAGATAAGAGCGTAAATCAAGTTCACAAATTAGAAAATACTGTGACACAGTTGATTCCAGACGGTAAGTAACACCGGTATTTCAATCATATAAACTCTGGTTTATTTTCATTGCCGCAAGCTTCCTTATTAGTTTAAGGGATTTTGCTGGAGGCGGAATGACAAGTTTAACGTCGCTTTTTCTTCAAAATGCACATGGATGGTCGCTTAAAAAGACAGGCCTTGCGCTTGGGTTGATTTCCCTTATTTCCGGAGTCAGTAATCCATTGTTTGGTTATATCAGCGACAAAGCAAGATATAAATCGGTTGTTACTCTGATTTTAATTTCATCATTTATTATTGTAATTTTTCCCCATGTTTCCTCCCGGTATTCCCTCATCATACTCCCTGTTTATGGATTCTTTTTCATGGCAACCTATCCGATTGTAGAGGCAGCATTGGTACAGACATTTCCAGACAACGTTCGAGGAAGGGTTTGCGGCGTTTTCCTTACTGTATGCAGTATAATCGGGAACATGGCTCACTGGGTCTCGGGAAAATGGTTTGTAAATTTAGGCGATCGTGCCGGAATTCCAGAAAGTTATTATAATTTATATTTGATTTTGGGTATTCTTGCGGTTTTATCTTTATTAGGTCTTTATTTTTTAAGAAACTTAAAACATTTTATTAAAGTAGATCGTGAAACGATTATAATTAAAAATTCTGCTTGCGAATTAGAATGCAAATAGAACTGCCAAATTACTTTCTTGCAGACTTACAGGAAGAGGCTATTCTGAAGCCATCCCTCATTACTGAAGCCTGCCAGACGATTAAGTCTAATCGCGCAAAATACCTCCTTGAGCGTTCGACACAAAGCATAATAACCGTTTTGCATAATCTTGGTCAGAGCTGGCTCGATGAGGGTAATCCTTATAAAAAAATTGCTATACAGAATTGCATTGAAACAACCGGTTTNCCAGAACAAGTCCTTTTAAAAGGACTGGATTGGTTTTTTGAACAACTTACTTCGCAGAACCTTGAAGAGTTAATAGTGCAGGATCTCGGACATATTCAAAGGCTTGATGAATTAACCCCAAGCAGTGCATCATTTTTTAGTAGGCGGTATGCAATTGCCACTGGGCCTGAGCTTATTGCGCATATAACAGCGGGTAATATACCAAATCCAACTCTGATGAGTATGGTTTTAGGGCTTCTTACCCGTTCTGCCCAATTTATAAAATGTCCTAAAGGTAAATCCCTTATCCCGCGATTATTTGCTCATTCCCTTAGAGAAATAGAACCAAAGCTTGCTTCATGTATAGAAATAGCAGAGTGGGAAGGGGGAACTGAGGATTTGGAATCAGTGCTTTTTCATGAAGCCGATTGTATTACAGCTACCGGGTCAAATGAATCCATTGAAAAAATCCGTTCCAAAATTCCTGTGACGAAAAAACTTATATTATATGGAACGAAATTAAGTTTTGCGTATATAGCACGGGAATCGCTTACAAGGTTTCAGGCAAAACAGCTCGTGAAACTTGCTGCGGATGATATTACTGCATGGAACCAATTGGGGTGTTTATCGCCACATGTTATTTACGTTGAAGCAGGCGCGCCTGTAAGCGGTGAACAGTTCGCGGAGATGCTTGCTGAGGAACTGGAAAATCGAGAAGCAGTTGAACCGCGTGGTGAGATTCCGATCAAGGAATCAAGCGCAATAGCATCGAGACGAGCCTTTTATGAAATCCGCGCAGCAAATTTGCCGGACACAAAACTATGGTGCAGTGAAAGGTCAACATCATGGACTGTGGTTTATGAAAATAATCCCCTTTTTCAACCATCTTGTCTGAACCGCTTTATTTACGTGAAATCTGTACCAGACATACACACAACTTTGCAACAAGCAGTATCAATACAAGGTCTTGTGTCCACGGTCGGACTTGCGGCACCAACTTCCAAGGCTAAAGAAATTGTCCTTGCGCTTGCGCAGTGGGGTGTTAGCAGAGTTTGTCCGCTTGGTCATATGCAACGCCCCCCGCTTGCATGGCGTCACGATGGCAGACCGAGCCTTGCTGAACTCGTGAATTGGACGGATTGGGAGCCATAATTTACTTTTNCNNGNCGTTGGATTATGGCTTATTATAAACTTTGCATTCTTTAATTATTGTGTTAACTTTACACGCTCTTAAATGAAGGTNGAATTAAGAAAAAAATTCCGTTTTGAAGCGGCTCACAGGCTACCGAAAATGCCCGAGGGACATAAATGCCGACGGCTNCATGGGCATAGTTTTTCGGTTGAAATTGCTGTTGAAGGTGAATGCGATCCTGATTTGGATATACTCATAGATTACGCTGACATTTCGCTTGCATTTAAACCAATTCTTGAAATCCTTGATCATAATTATCTGAATGAAATCGAGGGTTTGGAAAATCCTACAAGTGAAAATATTGCAGCATGGATTTGGCAAAAATTAAAGCCGGTTCTACCACATCTAAAGGAAATCATAATCGAAGAAACCTGTACTTCTCGCTGCGTTTACCGTGGAGAATAAAATGGAAATTCATATTTTTCTTCTGTCAAAGATTTTGAATTCTCATCTTCAAAATATTTTTATGGAAAGTTTTGCTTAATTTTATTATAATGATTTCAAATGAACCTTGGTCAAAAGTTTTATATCACTGCGCTCAACAAGGGCGATAGTGCAGCAATTTATTATGAAGACAGCGTTGTCTCATACGGGAAATTGCTTAATTACGCACTTCGCTTCCGTGATTTATTGAAAAACAAAGCTGCGACCAAAAGAGGCGATCGAATTTGTGTATTGATCAAAAACAGGCAAGAATTTATATCTGTTCTATTTTCAATCTGGTTCAGTGATTGTGTCGTTGTACCAATAAACATCTTTTTAAAACCAGCCGAGGTTGACTACATTCTGAAAAATTCCGGAGCAAGTGTGATTTTTGTAGACGCCGATACTGTGCATGTTGCCAATGAGTTAAGTAAGTCAAATCCTTCTTTAGTAGTTTTTAATATTGATGATCAGCCTGATTCTTCTCCTCATATAGATACAGCCATTGAATGTTCTGCTGATGAGAGTGAACCTGCGGTTATAATATATACTTCAGGTACAACAGGAAAGCCGAAAGGGGCAATGCTCAGCCATCATAATCTTTTTCACAATGTGAGTTCATGTTATAGGGCGCTTGAATTTACGGAGGATGAAAGAATTGCTGTAGTTTTGCCATTGTTCCATAGTTTTATGATGACGGTTGGTATTTTGCTTCCATTACTTAACGGCGCATCGATTGTTTTAAGCAAATCATTCCATCCATTAAAAACTGTCATTGAAGATATTATTAAATGGAAAGCAACATTGTTACCGGCTATGCCTCAAATTTTCCGGGCTTTTTTACATCCATCAGTGCCACAGGACTTGCCATTAAGGTTGTGTGTTAGTGGTTCTGCGCCGTTACCTTTGGATACGCTCGAACATTTTAATAAAAAGTTTAAGTTCCCGTTAATCGAAGGCTATGGTTTAAGTGAAGCGAGTCCTGTATGTTCTGTAAATCCAATAAAAGGTCCTTGGAAAGCGGGTTCAATTGGAATTCCTATTCCTGATGTAGAGATGAGTGTGCAGGACGAAAATGGGAATTTGCTTCCTCCGGGCGTTGTTGGAGAAATTTGTGTAAGGGGCGGAAATGTGATGCTTGGCTACTGGAATATGCCGGAAGAAACTGCAAGGGCGTTCAGGAACGGGTGGTTACTAACAGGGGATGTTGGTTATTATGACAGCCACGGATACTTCTACATAACAGACCGAAAGAAAGACATGCTTCTTGTTAATGGGAATAATGTCTACCCACGGGAAATTGAGGAGGTAATTTTAAAGTATGGAGGAATAAAAGAAGCAGCTGTCATAGGAAAGCGGGATCCACGACGTGGCGAACAGCCGGTAGCTTATATTTCACTTAATGATGGGGTTAATATTTCAATAGACGATCTTTTAAAGTATTTGCGGAAAAACCTTGCTGATTATAAAGTGCCGAGAAAGGTTTACATCCTTGAAGAGTTGCCTCACAATGCAACGGGCAAAATACTTAAAACCGAACTGAGACTGAGGAACGATTGATTAGATGTTGTTTTTTGACTACACAATTCTTCCGAATTTTTTTGCGAGTTCGCGGTAATTAATTTCAATGATTGTTGGCCTTCCATGTGGGCATGTATATGGCATTTTGCAGCGTTTAAGGCTTTCCACAAGTTGTAGAATTTCTGTTTCAGAAAGAGGGTCATTTGCTTTGACTGCCTGACGACACACTGCGCGTGCAATAACTTCTTCTCCGAGGCGGGACAAGTTCATATCATCTGTCTGTTTTTTTAATTCATCAATCAAATTGAGTATGAAAACCTTAGGATGAGACAATTTTAAAAAAAGTGGAAGCGAATCCAACAGGAAAGTTCTTTCTCCAAATTCACTTATCCCGATTCCAAGTTTATTCAACATGGGCAGATGTTTTCTAAGAAAATCGGCATCTTTTACTCCAAGTTCAATTGCTTCAGGAAGTAATAACCTTTGTGAAGTAACCTCCTGTTGGTTTATCCTCTCGAGCATTTGCTCAAATAAAATCCGTTCATGTGCAGCATGTTGGTCAAGTAAAACAATTCCGCAATCTGACTCCATTACAACATAAAGTTTCCCAATCACCCCGAGATACCTTAACGGAACCTGAAGTAGCGGAACAGATTTAGTATTATTTACTCTTTCTATTAATTCTCTTTCATGGTCATTTGATTCGAAAAGTGGTTTTTTCTCAGTTATAGGTGATAGTTGTTTATCCGGAGGAACAGATAATTCAACCGGTTTTTTAACAAATAGTGGTTGGGTACTGACCGAAATGTCAGTTTTCTCTACCGAATCGGAAAGGGGGAGTTGAAGCGGGGGATTATTTCCTTTTTCCATTATTCTCCTGATAGCTTCAGCAGGCGAAGATATGGTTTGCTCTTCAGATGGATTGTTTAGATTGTTTAAAGAGGTAAGATATTCCCGTATAGTTTCTGTTATAAAGCGCCGAACAAGCCGTTCGTTTCGGAATTTTATTTCCCGCTTTGTTGGATGGATATTTACATCAACAGCTGCAGGGTCAATTTCTAAAAAAAGAACACATAGCGGGTATCTGCCTTTCATTAACGATGTATGATAACCTTCGAGCAATGCATAGTTGATTGCCTTACTTTCCACAGGTCTGGAATTAACAAAAAACCGCTGGTCGTCGCGTGTTGCTCTTGATATTCCCGGAGAACCAATAAAACCATATAATGTTACATTCACATTCTCAATTATCGGTGTTTCTGTGTCCTCGGATAATTTCAGAGAAATCTTCTTTTAATATCGCGCTTGAATTAACAGGTATGAAATCTTCCTCCCAAAGTTTTAATGAACGCAATCTTTCGCTTAGCGCATCCAGTTTATTAGTAGATTTTACAACCGGTAGTTGCCAGACAAGATAACCATCGCGGATATATTCAAATGCCACGTGGGGATTAGCGATTGCCGCAAGTATTATATAATGTGAATATGCGCTTCTTCGGTTTGTGGGCTTTTTAAAAATTTACGGCGTGCCGGAAGGTTAAAGAACAATTGCCGAACTTCTACACATGTACCGTATGGCGCTCCTGCAGCTTTTACAGAGACGATTTTTCCGCCATTTACGATTACCTGCGTGGCTTCAGGATCAGATGAATCACGTTCACGGGTTGTTAATGTGAATTTACTCACGCTTGCAATGCTTGGTAACGCCTCTCCGCGAAATCCCATTGTGCGTATTGAATTGAGATCCTCTGCTGAACTGATTTTGCTTGTGGCATGTCGTTCAAGGCATAATAAAGCATCGTCACGACTCATGCCAATTCCATTATCAGTAACTCGTATGAGACTTCTTCCGCCAGCCTGTATTTCTACTCGGATATGAGTTGCCTGCGCATCGAGAGAATTTTCAATAAGTTCTTTTACTACGGAAGCCGGTCGTTCGACTACTTCACCGGCTGCAATCTGATTGGCTACCTGTTCAGGGAGAATTCGGATTCTATTCATTTATAATAACTTATCTGTTTGACGATTGTTTCAAAGGGAGAGAAAAGCCAAATAATGCACCGCCACCCTGCGAATTCTTTCCCCATATACTGCCGCCGTGATCTTCTATAATTCTTTTGCAGATTGACAACCCCAGTCCTGTCCCGTGTGCTTTGCCAAAAGTGTAAAATGGTTCAAAAAGATGTTCGAGTACATTTTGTGGGATTCCTGGTCCTGTATCTGCAATTTCTGTTATAAGTTTGTTCCCGTCATGATAAAATCTCAGAATTATCTTTCCACCATGAGGCATAACGTCCATGGCATTGTGGATGAGGTTATAGAACACGCGTGAAAGTCTTTGGGGGGCAAGGTTTACAGGCGTTTTCGGTGGCTGATTTTCGAGCTCTATTTTGACATTTTTTAATTCACACTCTGTTTTGAGTTCTTCTATTAAGGGTAGAACAAATTCATCATAATTTTGCGTAAGTAAAACCATTGGAGTAGGAGTTGTTCTTGTGAATTCGAGGAATTCATTGACCATATTTGATATCCTATCAACCTGCTTTCTGATTCTGTCCCTGTATTTAATTCTTTCTTCAGGGGAAGTACCCGGTTCTGCGGCAAAATCTGCTGCTAAGCCTATGATATTCAGCGGGTTTTTAAAATCGTGAACAATTGATCGTGCAAATTTACCAACAATTGCAAGTCGTTCTGCCTGAATTATNTGATGAACATATTGACGATTGAACTCCCGTAACCTGTTGCTGATGACCCTAACAAGTGTCAAGGCGAACCTGGGACTTTTAGCCAAAAGGTCAAATATAGTACCTCGGGGAATAAAATAAAGAATACTATCTTCGATTGCTTTTGCAGTTGCTGAACGTGGCGCATTTTCCACAATTGCCATCTCGCCAAANAAGTCACCTTCAGCAAAGCGGGCAAAAACCATTTCCTCTCCATCCCCAACACGTGTGGAAATCTGGACTGCCCCAGATTTTATAACATATACTCCATCCCCGGGATCTCCCTCGTGAAATATCACAGATTTTGCGGGAAAATGAAGTTCCTGAACCGTGAGTTTCAGTTCCTGAATATCTTCTGAACCCGCTTCTTCAAAAAGTTTGCTGCATTCCAGAGGAACCATATAAATCTATTTTAAAGGAAAAATGGTTCCCCGAAAAGAGCGAAAGTAAAAATACAATAAATTTTTGGGAATAGACAACCTTCTTCGGAATTCAATAAGCCATTTTTTTGAGTCTTTCAATTCTTTCTTCCAAAGGCGGATGTGTTGCTAATAAACGCATTAACCCACTTTGTTTGCCGGAAATTTTAAAAGCCTGAAATGAAGCATCGCTTTGTGCTGCTACCTGAACATTTCTTTCATAATGCCGCTGAAGAGCCTCAAGAGCGGCAATCATACTAAATCTGCCAGCGAGTTCAGCTCCACCAGCATCAGCCCTGAATTCACGCCACCGGGAGAACCAGCAAACTATAATTGCTCCCAGCAGAGAAAATACAAATTGAAACAACATAACGAAAATAAAATAAACTGGACCGCTGATGCCGCTGTCGCGGTCATCTCTTGAAAGGGCTTTTGAAGCAACGAATGCCAATACCCGGGCAAGAAACATAACAAATGCGTTTATTACACCCTGAAGAAGGGTCATCGTAACCATGTCACCATTAGTTATGTGGGATATTTCATGTCCAAGAACGCCCTCGATTTCTTCCCGGCGCATCGTTCTTAGAAGTCCTGTAGAAACTGCAACAAGTGAACGTGAACGGGTAGGACCTGTTGCAAATGCATTAACTTCTGGTGAGTCATAAATACCGACTTCCGGCATTGTATCAAGACCAGCTTTACGTGCCAGAGAGTGAACCATAGAAACAAGTTCCCTCAGTTCCGGATCCCGGGTATCAGGAGGAATAACATGCACACCCATCATCCATTTTGCCATTATCCGGGAAAGGGCAAGCGATATGAACGCACCCGCCATACCCCAGATAAGGCATATAACCAACAAGTTGCCATACATTCCTTCCGGGAGTTTGTTATGAACTCCAAGAACTGCAAGCACTATCCCAATGGTCATTACTACAAGTAGATTGACCACCAGGAAGAGGAACACCCGTTTTGCTATATTAAGCAATTTCATAAATTACTTTTTCAGTATTCAATACCCTGAATCAGTGATTTTAAATATTTTTGCCTGCTACCCTCCACCCGGAGAGTAAGAATTACTATTAATTTGCATTCTCCAATAAACGTTGTCAATTGAAGTATAATAACAACTTTATTTTATAAATAATTATAATTAAGATGTAAAAATTTTCCATTATCTTTAACAAATTTGAATTGTAGCCGAGATAACGATTTTGCCATAAATATTAAAATTATGCCGGAGCCAGCCATCTATTGAATTAATGCAATCCAAATGTGTTTTTATATATATTCCATGTAAAAAGTCATTCATTTATCAATTAAGACAAATAAAGTGAAGGTAAAAGCAAAAAACGGTAAGATTTTTTTAAAGAATATATATAAATTTATAAACAGAAAAAAATAGATATAAGAGTAAAGAAAAAACAAAAATAGTATTTTAAAATAAAACGGGGTATTATTTGATTAATGAAATCTATTTTTTAATTCCCCGGAGTAGTGGATGTTATGCGATGAACCAAAATCCTAATAATAGTCCTAAGAATAATAGTATAGATGGAGAAGTAAAATTGTCACGATATTCTTTACTTCGTAACTGGCTTAGTATCATCGGACTGTCAGTGGTAGGANTGAGTTTATTTGCATTTCTCCTTTTATTTGCAATTGACCATTTTGCAAAATTTTCAAATCCATATATTGGGGTTCTGACATATCTTGTATGTCCAATCCTTTTCATGATTGGTATTGGGGTAGCGTTTATTGGTGCTTTGATTGAGCGTAAAAGAATTTCTAAAGCAAAATCAGAAGGGAGAACAATATTGGTGATAGACCTGAGCAAAGCCGCGGATCGGAAAAAAATGTTTTTCTTTTTAGGTCTTTTTCTTTTATTTCTTGTTTTTATCACGGTCGGAAGTTATCACGGCTATCATTTCACAGAATCAACCACATTTTGCGGAAAGGTTTGCCATACAGTGATGGAGCCGGAAATGGTTACGTATGAACATTCTCCGCATGCACGTGTTTCTTGTACAGAGTGCCATATCGGGCCTGGTGCAAGCTGGTTTGTGAAATCTAAAATTTCCGGGGCTTATCAGGTTTATGCAACAATTGCTAATAAATATCCGAGGCCGATACCTACCCCGATAAAAAACCTGCGTCCAGCACAGGAGACATGCGAGCAATGCCATTGGCCTAAGAAATTCGTAGGAAACCTTGACAGGACTTATAATTACTACCTGATGGATGAAACAAACACATTATTTTCAATACGGATGCTATTGAAAGTAGGCGGGGCTGATCCGACCCACGGACCTGTTGGAGGAATTCACTGGCATATGAATGTCGGGAATAAGGTTGAATATATTGCAACTGATTCAAATCGTTTAGTAATACCATGGGTAAGAGTAACCGACCAGCTTGGTGTTGTAACAGAGTATAGAGTAAAGAACTTCACAAATGAAATCAGTGGATACCAGATTCGTACAATGGATTGCATGGATTGTCACAATCGCCCATCGCACATATATAAATCACCTAATGATGCGGTAAATCTCGCAATGAGTTTGGGGAAGATTGATCCTGCGATTCCTTGGATAAAGTCCAATGCAGTTTATATACTGACACAAGAATATCGTACAGAGACTGAAGGAGTTCAGAAAATAGCAACATTTTTGGCTAATACATATTCAAATTACACAAATAAAATGAGGATAGATATGGCAATTTCTGCTGTTCAGGAAATATTCACTAATAACTTTTTCCCCGAAATGAAGGCAAGTTGGAAAGTTTATCCAAATCATATCGGACATAAAGACTGGCCTGGCTGTTTCAGGTGTCATGATGGAAAACACAAGACATCTGATGGCAAAAAGAGTGTTAAAGCAAATGAGTGTAATGCTTGCCATATCATACTTGCTCAGGGAAGCGGAAAAGAACTTGAAAATCTAAATGCAAACGGTCAAGAATTTAAACATCCGGGTGGGGATTACGATATATCATGTGTGGATTGCCATAGCGGAGGATATTAAGGGAAATTTTTATGGACATGAATAATATTAAGTCTAAAAATATTAAACAAAATATGACCATAATAAAATATTGTTCCATTTTTCAGATTTTTCTTTTGGTTTTTAAATTGGGTACAGTTTTTGCCGCTGAAAAAATAACTAATGAGGACTGCCTTGACTGTCATTCTGAAAAGCAGGTGAAAAAGGTGCAGGGCAAGGATGTTCCTCTACTACCTTTTCCAACTAATGAGTTTAACAAATCTGTACATAGCAAAATTTTATGTGTAGATTGTCATAACGGTATTAAGGAAGCAATTCATGACCCAAACCCTCCGCCTCC